>Ga0208244_101506_pt1 | contig 11899 bp, 7 predicted proteins | sample SubbioCR12Aug_5A_FD_184828 | JGI IMG/M metagenome (GOLD analysis project Ga0208244, IMG submission 184828) | Serpentinite rock and fluid subsurface biosphere microbial communities from McLaughlin Reserve, California, USA - CR12Aug_5A (SPAdes) | ecosystem: Environmental > Terrestrial > Deep... | reverse complement strand
ACCGGCGCCCGAACTGCCATGACCCATCGCTCCTTCTCGGCGACTGCCCGAGAACCGGGATAGAGGGACGCGGTGTGCCCGTCCCTCCCCAGGCCCAGCAACACCAGATCGAAGCGCGGCCAGGGCCCGGAAAAGTGCGTCCGCAGTGTCTGCGCATAGACCTCCGCGGCATCTTCCGGATCGTAGAGGCCGGTGGGCATGGGGTGAACGTTCTGCTGCGGGACCGGCACATGGTCCAGCAGCGCCTCCCGCGCCAGACGGTAGTTGCTGCGCGGGTCGTCCGCCGGCACGTAGCGTTCGTCGCCCCAGAAGAGGTGCACACGGTCCCAGGGGATCTCATCCCTGAAGTCGGTGGCCAGGACGCGGTAGAGTTCGCGCGGGGTCCTGCCGCCTGAGAGAACAATGTGGCACAGGGGGCGGACCGCCAGGGCAGAAGCGACCACACGGCACAGCTCATGCGCCGCCGCTCGGCCGAGCGACGTCACGTCCGGGAAGGGGCGCACGGCAGGAGTCAACCGGTCAGCCACCGCATCCCCTCTCCTGCCAGCAGCCGGTCGGCCTCGAATGGTCCCCATGTCCCGGCCTCATAGAGCGCGGGCGGAGGCGGCTGTTCCAGCACCGGGGTGTAGAGTCGCCAGGCGGCCTCCACCTCATCGGCTCGGACGAACAGCGTCTGGTCGCCGGTGAAGACGTCCACGAGCAGCGTTTCGTAGGCGTCCGGCAGCGGGGAGAACGCCTCCGCGTACCGGAACCGCAGGCGCTGCTTCTCAAGCCGGATCGCCTGCCCGGGCGCCTTCACCTCGAACCCAAGGTCAAAACCTTCATCGGGCTGGATGGTGATGGTGAGCACGTTGGGCCGGATCTCACCTGGGTCCTGCAGGGATGGGAAGAGAAAGACAGGCGGCCGCCGGAACGCCACGGCGATCCGGGTAGCCCGCCTGGCCATGCGCTTCCCCGCCCGAAGATAGAAGGGAACCCCGTGCCAGCGCCAGTTGGATACCCGCAGCCGCATGGCGACATAGGTCGCGACCTGGGACTGGGGCGCCACGTCGGGCTCCTGCCGGTAGCCGGAAACTGCGCGGCCGTCAATCCGGCCCGCCGCATACTGTCCGAGCACCAGGCCATCAGGGGCAATGGGCTCGATGGCGCGCAGCACCTTGATTTTCTCGTTGCGAATGGCGTCGGCCTCGAACGCGACCGGCACCTCCATGGCTACCAGCGTCAGGAGCTGGGTCAGGTGGTTCTGCACCACGTCCCGCAGGGCGCCCGCCTGCTCGTAGTAGCCCGCCCGACCCTCGATGCCTTCCTGTTCGGCCACCGTGATCTGAACGTGCTCGACGCGGTCGCGGTTCCACAGCGTCTCGAAGATCGGGTTGGCAAACCGAAAGACCAGCAGGTTCTGCACCGTCTCCTTGCCCAGGTAGTGGTCCATGCGATAGACCTGCGACTCGTCGAAGTACCCGTGAACGAGCCGGTTTAGCTCCTGGGACGAGTTCAGGTCCCGGCCGAACGGCTTTTCTATCACCATGCGCGTCCAGCCCGGACCTCGGTTCAACCCGGCCTGGCCGAGCCCGGTGACCGTGCCTGGGAAGGCCTGAGGCGGAAGGGCGAGATAGAACACCCGGTGGCCCGGCAGGCCGCCCTCGCGCTCCAGAGCCTGAACGCGGGCGGCTAAGGCCGCATAGTCTTCCTTCTGCTCACCACCAATGGACTGATAGTGCAGGCACCGGTCACACCAGTGGAATGCCTGCGCGTCGGAGAGGAGCCCGGCGGCGTCCAGGGCCTGGCGCGCCCACTCCCGGAAGCGGCGGTCGTCCACCTCCCGGTCCCGCGCCGTCCCAAGGATCAGGCTGCGCTCGTGCAGGCACCCGGAGGCGGCCAGATGGAAGAGCGCCGGCAGGAGCTTGCGCCGCATCAGGTCGCCGGTGGCGCCCAGCACGACCAGGGTCGTGGGCTCGGTCTTGGGGAAAGAGCGCGCGATCACGTCGTGCGCCTGACCGCGTGCCCCCCGAACTGCTCTCGGAGGGCAGCCAGGAGCCTGTCCGCGAATGCGCCGGTATCGCGGGAGCGGAACCGCTGCGCAAGCGCCAGCGTGATGACAGGGATCGCGCACTCTAGCTCGACGGACTCCAGAACCGTCCACCGGCCCTCGCCGCTGTCGGCGACGTATGCGGCGATGCCCTCGAGGCCCGGGTTTGCGGTAAGAGCCCGGGCCGCCAGGTCGAGCAGCCAGGACCGCACCACGCTGCCGTGGCGCCAGATCTCCGCCACCTGGGGCAGATCGAGGCCGAAGGTTTCCTTGCGCTGCATCAGCGCGAATCCTTCGGCGTAGGCCTGCATCAGCCCGTACTCGATGCCGTTGTGCACCATCTTCACGAAATGCCCGGCACCGCTGGGGCCCACGTGCCCCCAGCCCAGATCCGGTGCCGGAGCCAGTGTCCGAAAGACCGATCCCAGCCGTTCCACGACTGCGGGCTCCCCGCCTATCATCAGGCTGTACCCTTCGGCCAGCCCCCAGATCCCGCCGCTGGTCCCGACATCTAGGAAGTGCAGGCCGTGCTCACCCAGCCGCGCCGCCCGTCGCATCGAGTCCTTGTAGTAGGAGTTGCCGCCGTCCACGATCACATCACCTGGTGCCAGAGCCGGAACCAACCCCTCGATCACCTCGTCAACGGGATCACCCGCCGGCACCATCACCCATACAGCGCGCGGCGGTGCGAGTTGTCCGGCCAGCGCGGTCAGAGAAGAAGCACCGCCCCCCCCCAACTCGACGATCCCCCGCACCTTTTCCGCACTGCGGGCGTAGCCGATCACCCGGTGGCCGCCCCGCAGCAGACGCTCCGCCATGTTGGCGCCCATCCGTCCCAGCCCGACCATCCCCAGCTCCACGGCCGACCCTCCTTCTGGAAGCGCGCTCACCCGCCGAGAACACCCGCCAGGCGGGCGAGCCCGCCGGCAACGTCCCGGCCCAGTTCCACCCGCACTACCCGGCGGCCGCGCTGCCGCAGGGCCTGCAGGTCGCCCAGGGCCTGGGCCCTGATCAATCCGCCGAACGTGTGCCCTGCCTCCGGGACATCCAGGTCTTCATCCGGATCGTCAACGATCTGCATGAAGACCCCTGTGTCCGGCCCGCCCTTGTGCAACTGCCCGGTCGAGTGCAGGAAGCGGGGACCGTACCCCAGGGTCGTGGCCACGCCCCACCGTTCGGAAACGGCGCGCCGCACTCCCTGCAGAGCGGCGGTAGTTGCATCATCCGGCGCCAGGTACGCCTGCAGCCCCACGTAGTCGCCCGGACGCAACTGCGCCGTCCACGCGTTGACCGCGCCGGCCGGCGCTTCCGGACTGGATGCCGGAGCATCCTCGGCGTAGGCCTGCTCCGAGCCGGCCGCCTGCGCCATGGCCTGCCCTGCCAGCTCCTTGGCCAGCTGCACGTCAGGCTGATTGAACGGGTGGATGCCCAGCACAGCCCCAGATGCGGCCACCGCCACCTCCCACCTGAAGAACTCGGCCCCCAGGTCCGCGGTCTCTGCCAGGTGCAGGCGGGCAACCGGATGGCCGGCTGCCTCGAGCGCATCGGCCCGGGCATCCAAATCGCGTGCGTCGTCGCCGGCGAGGCGCAGGTAGACGAAGACCCGGTCGGCGCCGCATCTCTCCGGCACATCGAGGACGTCCGGCGGCTCGTCCACCACGGGTATGATGCCCTTCCCGTCCTTGCCTGTGCTCTCGGCGACGAGTTGCTCGATCCAGGCCGGCAGCCCTCCCAGCGATGGTGAAGCAAGGAAGGTCACCTTGTCGCGTCCGGCCAGCGCCAGTTCGCCGAGCGCGGCACCCAGGACCAGGCCCGGATTGTCGGTCTCGGGCACAGCGGATCCGCATGCCGCGGCCATCCCCTGTGCTCGGTCGAGCAACCGCCGCATGTCAACGCCTATCAGCGCCGCCGGCGCCAGCCCGAACACGGAGAGCGCGGAGTAACGGCCTCCCACGTCAGTCGGGGCCAGGAATGTGCGACTGAACCCGCGCTCCCGGGCCATGCGCTCGAGCGGCGTTCCCGGATCGGTGATGGCGACGAACCTGTCTCCGGGCCGTGCCTCCGTCCGGGTGAGGCGGTGCCAGAAGTACCTGAAGAGCGAGAGCGTCTCGGTCGTGGTCCCAGACTTGCTGGATACCAGGAAGAGCGTCCGCCCGTGGTCAACCTGAGACTCGACCCGGCGAACGGCCGCCGGGTGGGTGCTGTCGAGGACGATCAGCCCGGGAGCGCCTGCCGCCGGCCCGAACGTGTGATGGAACACTTCCGGGGCCATGCTCGATCCGCCCATCCCCAGCAGCACGACGTGGCGCGTGCCGGCCTCCGCCGCCTGGCGGGCGAAATCCACCAGGCCGTCAATCTTCCCGCGCATCGCATCTGGAAGGGTCAGCCATCCCAGGCGGTCGGCCAGCTCGGGTACCGGCCCGGCCGACCGCCCGCCCGACCGCCCGGCGGACCACAGGGTCGGATCTCGGGCCCACAGCCGCCGCGAGAATCCGGCTTTCCGCCAGGCCCGCAGCCGATCCTCGACGCGGCCCTGATACCCTACGAACCATGGACGATGATCGCCCATCTGCGCTACGGCGCCCCGCTTGAGAGCGCGCCCTGCGCCGGCTCCGCGCAGTGAGCGCAGGAAGCGTCGCACGGTTCCACGTGGATCGTCACGTCAACACCGGGCAGCGACTCCTGCAGGTGGTGCTCCAGGTCGTCGCAGATCAGGTGCGCCTGGCCGACCGAGAACGACCTGTGCAGCACCAGGTGCACATCGAGGAACCGATCGGCGCCGGCCTGACGGGTGCGCAACGCGTGGTACTCAACGATCTCGCCCTGGTGTTCTTCGAGTACCGTCCTGATCTTGGCCTCTTCCTCGGGAGGAAACCGGGCGTCCATCAGGCCGCTGATCGAGCGTCGGAGCAGCACCAGCCCCATCCAGCTTATGTTGGCGCCGACGATAATGGCCGCGATCGCGTCCAGAGGCGCCCAGCCGGTGACGGCCACGAGGCCCAGCCCAACGAAGACGCCCGCGGAGGTGATGACGTCCGAAATAAGGTGCTTGGCCGACGCCTCGAGCGCTATCGACCGCCCGGCGCGCGACACGCGCAGCAGGTAGAGCGCGACGGCCAAGTTCAATGCCGCACCGGCCGCCAGCAGAAAGAGGCCGACAGAAATGTGAACAAGTGGTTGCGGGTTGAGCAGCCGGTTGGCCGCGGTCAGCACGATCCAACCCCCGGCCGCCGTGATCATCGCCCCTTCGGTGGCGCTGCTCACGTACTCGGCCTTCGCGTGGCCGTACTGATGGCCCTCGTCCGGGGGGCGAACCGCGACCAGCAGGCTCACCAGCGCTACGTTCGCCGCCAGGATGTTGACCACCGATTCCGCGGCGTCGGAGAGCAGCGCCACCGATCCGGTGACCATGTAGGCGGCAACCTTGAGCCCGAGGATCGCCACGCCGGCTGCCAGCGAGATGCCGGCTGCGCGGAGTCTGCGGGAACCGGTTGGCCCGGCCGAGGTCATCATAAATCTCCCAGATGGAACTTCGGCCCTATCTTATCCGCCAATACCCGCAGGCGCCAGAGGAGGATTGAGCCGCAGGGCGAACACAGCGGTGACCACGCTTCACCGACGAGGTGCCTTATGCGCCGCCTGCTGCTTGTCCTGCTGGTGCTGGTCTTGATTGTGACCGCCGTCGCCGGTGGAGCCGGCGTCTATGTGGCCCGCCGCCCGTTCCCGCAGATCTCGGGGTCGGTACGCGTCTCCGGTTTGGGCGATCCCGTGGAGGTCGTGCGCGACCGGTGGGGAATCCCCCACCTCTTCGCGCGATCCGCCCGGTCGCTGTTCTTCGCGCAGGGCTTCGTCCACGCGCAGGACCGCCTCTGGCAGATGGAGCTCAACCGCCGCACCGCTTCCGGCCGTCTGTCCGAGATCTTCGGCGAGGCGGCGCTGCCGACCGACCGGTTTCTGCGCACGATCGGCCTGCGGCGCGTCGCCGAGGCGCACATGGGCGCGGTCAGCCCTCAGACGAAACAGAACCTTGACGCTTATGCCGCGGGGGTGAACGCCTTCATCGAGGGCGCGCGCGGCCGACTTCCCATCGAGTTTGCGCTGCTGCGGTTCACACCTGAGCCCTGGACCCCGGCCGACAGCCTGGCCTACGGCAAGCTGATGGCGTGGGTGCTGGGCGGCGACTGGCGGGTGGAGATACTGCGCCAGCAGCTCCTCGAGCGGTTCGGCGACGGCGCACTGGAACGGCTGCTGCCGGGGTACCCGGCCGACGCACCGATCATCACCGGCGGGTGGCACCTGCCGGGACTGGGCCTGCGTAACCTGCCCGGCATAGGCAGCAACAACTGGGTTGCCGCCGGGAACCGCACGGAGACAGGCATCCCGCTGCTGGCCAATGATCCGCACCTGGAAGCCCAGATGCCGTCTATCTGGCACCTGATGCACTTGAACGGCGGGCCCTACGACGTCGTCGGGGCCACATTCCCAGGCGTGCCCGGCGTCATCGTCGGGCACAACCGGGACATCGCGTGGGGCGTGACCAACGCCAACCCCGACGTTCAGGACCTGTACATTGAGCGGTTTCATCCCGAGGATCCCACACGCTACCTGCACAAGGGGCAGTGGATCCCGGCGACCGTGGTCCGTGAGACGATCAAGGTCAAGGGCCGGACCGATCCCGCGGTCGAGATAGTGCGCGTCACGCGCCACGGCCCGATCCTGAACAACGTGGTGCGCGGCCTGCACGCCCCGCTGGCGCTGCGGTGGACGGCGCTGGAGTCGAGCACCATCATCGAGTCGGTGGACGGCATGAACCGCGCGTCCACCTGGGAGGAGTTCCGGCAGGCGCTGCGCGCGTGGGACGCGCCGTCCCAGAACTTCGTCTTCGCCCACCGCAACGGCGAGATCGGCAACCAGATGCCGGGGCGCATCCCGGTGCGGGCCAAGGGAACGGGCGCGGTGCCGGCGCCCGGATGGACCGGCGAGTACGAGTGGGTCGGATGGCTGCCGTTCGAGGCGCTCCCCAGCGTTCACCGGCGCGCCGGGTTCATAGTCACCGCCAACAACCGTATCGCGCCCCCGGGATATCCTCACTTCCTGGGCCGCGACTGGGACGTGGGGTACCGCGCACGGCGCATCAACGCGCTCCTCTCCGAGGGCACCCAATCGGTCGAGACCTTCAAGCGCATCCACAACGACGTGACCTCGCTCCCGGGCATGGCGATGGTCGAGGCGCTGCGGTCGGTGCGGATCCTGGACCCGGCGCTCCAGCCGCTCTTTGCCGAGCTGCTCCAGTGGGACGGCGTGCTCTCCGCTTCCAGCCGGCCGGCCGCCGTGTACGAGGCGCTCCTGGACGCCCTGATCAAGGAGGTGTTCCGAACGCCGCTGGACGAGGCGGTCTTCGCCCGCTACCTGCGCCAGTATGAAGGGGCGGTGCAGACGTTGCTCGCGCTGCTGCGCGATCCTTCCTCGGGTTGGTGGCGGGGCAGCCGCGACCGGCTGATAGAGACCGCGTTGCGCGATGCGGTGCGGACGCTGGAAGGGCAACTTGGATCCAACCGCGAGAAGTGGCGGTGGGGGAGGCTGCACCAGACGACCTTTGTCCATCCCATCGGGCGCATCAAGTCCCTGGCATGGATCTTCAACACGACGACCCCTGAGGTCGGCGGCGACGCCTTCACGGTCAACAACGGTGCCTTCAACCCGGAAGAGCCGTTCCGGCAGGTGGTGGTGGCCTCGTACCGCCAGATCCTCGACCCGGCGGATTGGGACCGGTCGCTGGTGATTCATACCACGGGGCAGAGCGGCCTGCCGTTCCACCGGCACTACCGCGACTTCGCGGCGCTCTGGGCGCGGGGAGAGTATGTGCCGCTACTCTTCTCACGGCCGAAGATCGAGGAGGTGGCAGCCGGACGGTTGGTGCTGACGCCGAAGTGAAACGGGAAGGATGGCCCACCCTGCGCGACGAAGTCCACATGGTAAGTCACCTGAGAGCACGGAGGTGGCCCTCTCTATGACCCCATCCGCTACGCCCGCAGCCCATCGCAAGCCACGCCTTACCCGTGCCGCCGTGTTGGGCGCGGGCGTAATGGGCAGCACAATCGCCGCGCACCTGGCCAACGTCGGCGTGCCCACGGTGCTCCTGGACATCGTCCCGAAGGAGCCGAACGACGACGAGCGCAAGCGCGGCCTGGGGCTGGACTCCCCGGAGGTGCGCAACCGGTTCTCCCGCACAGGTCTGGAGCGCGCGATCAAGGCTCAGCCGGCCGCGTTCTACGCCCCGGATCGGGCCGCCCTGGTCACCACCGGCAACTTCGAGGACCACCTGGACCTGATCCGCGATGCGGACTGGGTCATCGAGGTGGTGGTGGAGGACCTGGCCATCAAGCGCGACCTGCTGGCTCGGGTCGAGGCCCGCTGGAAGCCCGGCATGATCGTCAGCACCAACACGAGCGGCCTGCCCGTCGCCGCGGTGGCCGAGCAGTCGGGCGAGGGGTTCCGCGCCCACTTCCTGGGGACGCACTTCTTCAACCCGCCGCGGTACATGAAACTGCTGGAGCTCATCCCCACCCCCCACACGCACGCGTGGGTGACCGAAGCGGTCGCCGGCTGGGGAGAGCGGCTGCTCGGCAAGGGAATCGTATACGCGAAGGATACGCCCAACTTCATCGCCAACCGCATCGGGACGTACGGGATGCTGAAGGCGATCCACCTGATGGTTGACCTCGGCCTCGAGATTGACGAGGTGGACGAGCTGACCGGACCGATCCTGGGCCGCCCCAGGAGCGCGACCTTCCGGACCGGCGACCTGGTCGGCCTGGACACGCTTCTGCACGTGGCCTCCAACTCGCACCGCAACCTGCCCGACGACGAGGAGCGCGGCATCTACGTTCCGCCGGCGATCCTCACCGAGATGGCGAAGCGCGGGTGGCTGGGCGAGAAGACCGGCGGTGGTTTCTACAAGCGGCAGGACGGGGACATCCTTACCCTCGACTACCGGACCTTCGAGTACCGCCCGCGCAAGCGGCTCTCCACTGGAGCGCTGGAGGCGGCCAAGACGCTCGCCGAGCCGGAGAAGCGGGTGGCGGCGCTCCTGGCCATGGACGACAAGTACGGCGAGTTCCTGCGCCGGCTCACGGGAGCGGTGCTGGTCTACGCCGCCCGCCGCATTCCCGAGATAAGCGACGACGTGGTCAACGTGGATCGGGCCCTGCGCTGGGGGTTCGGCTGGGATCAGGGGCCGTTCGAGCAGTGGGACGCCCTGGCCGCCGTCGGGGCTGCCGACCGGCTACTGCCGCCCGGCGAGGAGATGCCGGAAGTCCTGCGCCGGGTCCGCGAGCGCGGGGCCGGAGCATGGTACCGCGACGGGGCGGACGGGCGAACCTACTTCGACCTCCAATCGGCGACCTACCTGCCGGAGCCCGGACTGGAAGGCCGCATCCTGCTCCCGCACCTCAAGTCGCGCGGCCGCACCGTGGAGGGAAATGCGGGCGCCAGCCTGATAGACCTGGGCGACGGCGTCGCCTGCCTGGAGTTCCACTCCAAGATGAACGCCATCGGCGAGGACATTCTTGTCATGACCCGCCGGGCGCTGGAGCGGGTCAGGTCCGACTTCGACGCCCTGGTCATCGGCAACCAGGGATCGGACTTCTGCGTGGGCGCCAACCTGATGCTGATCCTCATGGAGGCTCAGGAGGGCAACTGGGAGGATCTGGACCTCGTGGTCCGGCAGTTCCAGGGCGCCACGATGGAACTGCGGCGCTCGGTCGCGCCGGTTGTCGCCGCGCCGTTCGGCCGCACCCTGGGCGGCGGCGTGGAGTTCTGCCTGGGCTGCACGCACATACAGGCCGCCGCGGAGACCTACATGGGGCTTGTAGAAGCCGGGGTCGGCCTCATCCCGGCCGGCGGCGGCACGATGGAGATGACCAAGCGGGTTGCAGCGGCGGCGCCGGAGGACTCTTCCGCCGACCTGCTCCCGCTCCTGCGCAAGGCGTTTGAGAGCATAGCCATGGCCAAGGTGTCCATCTCGGGCGAGGACGCCCGGCGGCTGGGCTACCTGCGTCCCTCCGACGGGGTCACGGTCAACGGCGACCTGCTGCTCTCCGACGCGAAGGCCGCGGCGCTGGCGCTGGTGCGGGGCAACTACCGGCCGCCGCAGCCCGGTTTGATCCGGGTGATCGGCTCCCGTGGTTTCGCGGCGATCGAGTCATTGCTTTACATAATGCGCACCGGCGGATACATCACCGAGCACGACATCGTGGTGTCCAGGAAGCTGGGATACATCATGTGCGGAGGGGACGTTGCTGAGGGCACCCGCGTGTCCGAGGAGTACCTGCTGGACCTCGAGCGCGAGGCGTTCTTGAGTTTGCTCGGGATGCCTGCGACCCTGGACCGCATCCGGCACATGCTGCAGACGGGCAAGCCGCTGCGCAACTAGCTATGGCGGTTCCGGCGGCGCGATAGGCGCCGGTCTATATACCGGTCTATAGAAGGGAGCCTTGAGATGAGAGAAGCAGTCATCGTCTCGTCCGTGCGCACCGCGACGGGCAAGGCACCGCGGGGGGCGCTGAAAGACACCCGGCCCGACGAGCTGGCCGCCATTGCCGTCCGGGAAGCGGTGCGGCGGGTTGCGGGACTTGATCCCCAGGAGGTCGAGGACTGTGTCCTCGGCTGCGCCTTCCCCGAAGCGGAGCAGGGGATGAACGTGGCCAGGGTGGTGGCGCTGCGCGCCGGTCTGCCCATCACCACCTCCGGGATGACGATCAACCGGTATTGCTCCTCAGGCCTGCAGGCGATCGCCATAGCCGCCCACCAGATCATGACCGGGCAGTCCGAGATTGTTGTGGCCGGCGGCACCGAGAGCATGAGCATGGTGCCTATGACCGGGAACAAGTACGCTCCGAATCCCTACTTTGCGGAGCACTGGCCGGAAGTCTACCTGTCCATGGGCCTGACCGCAGAGGTCGTGGCCGAGCGGTACGGCATCTCCCGCGAAGACCAGGATCAGCTCGCCCTGCGCAGCCACATGAACGCGGCCGCCGCCCAACAGGCGGGGAAGTTCGCCGAGGAGATAGTGCCGGTCGCCACCACGCGGTGGACCGCGGACAACGGCCGGCCGCGGCGCGAGGAGATCAACCTGGCGGCTGACGAGGGCGTGCGTGCCGACACCTCCCTGGCGGCCCTTGCCAAGCTCAGGCCGGCCTTCTCCACCAAAGGAACGATCACCGCGGGCAACTCCTCGCAGACCAGCGACGGCGCGGCCGCGGCGGTGATCATGTCCGCCGGGCGCGCCAGGCGCCTGCGGGCGAAGCCGTTGGGCGTCCTCCGCTCGTTTGCGGTGGCCGGGGTGGCCCCGGAGGAGATGGGCATAGGCCCGGTCAAGGCCATCCCTAAGGCTCTGGCCCTGGCCGGGTTGAAGCTTGACGACATCGGGGTGATCGAGCTGAACGAGGCCTTCGCGGCGCAGGGGGTCGCGGTGATACGGCTGGCAGGACTGGATCCGGACCGGGTCAACGTCAACGGCGGCGCCATCGCGCTGGGCCACCCGCTGGGCTGCACCGGCGCCAAACTGACCGCGACCGTATTGCACGAGATGCGCCGGCGGAAGGCGCGTTACGGAATGGTTACGATGTGCATCGGCGGCGGTATGGGCGCGGCGGGTATCTTCGAGGCGGCATAGGAGGAGCGGACCCATGGATGCTAAGTCGGCGCAGGTCACGATCCCCGGTGGCGGATTCGTCGTCGGGCCCACGCCCCCGGAGGCGGCCTTCACCCCGGAGGACATGACGGACGACCACCGCATGGTCCAGCGCACCGTAGAACAGTATCTGGAGCAGGAAGTCCACCCGCACGTCAAGGAGATCGATGAGCACA
>Ga0208244_101505_pt1 | contig 11901 bp, 12 predicted proteins | sample SubbioCR12Aug_5A_FD_184828 | JGI IMG/M metagenome (GOLD analysis project Ga0208244, IMG submission 184828) | Serpentinite rock and fluid subsurface biosphere microbial communities from McLaughlin Reserve, California, USA - CR12Aug_5A (SPAdes) | ecosystem: Environmental > Terrestrial > Deep... | reverse complement strand
CGGGTGCGCGCCCTGACTGCCTTCGCAAAGGGCAAGGCTCAGGTGCTGGTGGCCACCAACGTGGCCGCCCGCGGGCTGGACCTTCCCGACATCTCGCACGTTATCAACTTCGACATGCCCGAGGACGTGGATACTTACATCCACAGGATCGGCCGCACCGCCAGGGCCGGCCGAACAGGCGAGGCGGTCACCTTCGTGGGGCAGTACGATCTGGAGGTGTTCGATCAGCTGAAGCGGCGGATAGGTCCGGCGCTTCAGCCCCATCCGCTGCCGTTGTACAGGTAGCGCGGACCTCCTGCGAGATCGCGGTGGGCCCGGCGCATGCGCGCCGGGCCCACCCGTGTTCCGGCGTGCTCCGGACCGCCCGGTGCGCCCGGGCCCGCCCGGCGTGGTATGCTTGGAATATATGGCCGATCCTTCACCCCCTGCGGTGCCCTCGCCGCGCGCCGCACCGCTTCCGCGTGAGAGGGAGTTCGATCTTCTCGAGGAGATGACGCACACCATCCTCGATGCCGCCGAGGCGCTCGTCGGAGCGCTGGAGAGCCGCGCACCCGCCGATCAGGCCTGGCAGGCGATTCGGGATCTGGAACACAAAGGCGACGCGATCGCGCGCGATCTCTTCGAATCCTTCTCGGCCCCCGGCACTCCCTCCGGCGACCGGGATACTCTGAAGAGCCTGACCGGGCTTCTAGACGACGTGCTCGACGCCATCGAAGCGGCCGCGGCCCGGCTGGCGATCTACCGCATCCGGCGGGCGATCCCGTCCGCGCGCGAGATGGGACAGATCATGCTCCGGTCGGCCCAGGAGATCAGACAGGCGATTCGCGAGGTACGCCGCGGGCGAGAGGTCTTCTCCCACACGCGGACGCTGCACCGCCTGGAGAACCAGGGCGACGACGTGTTGCGGGACGCCCTCGAGGCGCTGTTCTCGGGCCGGCGCAGCGCCAGGGATATCATCAAGTGGAAAGACATCTGCGAGATGCTTGAGACCGGCACCGACCGCTGCGAGGATATTGCCAACGTCCTGGAGACCCTTGTCGTCCAGGCGGGGGTCGAACAGACGCTGGCGGCCGGCCGTCTGGTCGTAGACCCCGAACGCCACGAGGCCGCCGTGGCCGGTGAGCCCGTGCCCCTCACCGCGAAGGAGTTCGGCCTGCTGCACCTCCTGGTGCGGCGCCTGGGCAAAGTGGTCCGGCGCGAGCGGCTCCTGCACGAAGTCTGGGGCGAGGACTACTTCGGCGACTCGCGCACCCTCGATACGCACATCGGCTGGTTGCGTAAGAAAGTCGAGCCCCGCGGCGGCGTCCGGTTCGTGGCCGTGCGCGGCATCGGATACCGCTTGGACCTCAAGTAAGTTTCACCTCCCTTTGACATAGGGTTCACGTGGCCTTGGCCTGTCCACTACCTCCCGGGTCTAGGGTTGGGGTGAAGGGAGCGCGGCCGATCGCGCTTCCCCTCGAATCCGCCTAGAGGAGGTCAGACAGTGCTGAAGCCGCTATCGTGGTTCGCTGCACTTGCCCTGAGCGCCGCCGTGGTGCTGGGCGCGGCGGGGACCACCCCCGCGCAACAGCCGGTGACGCTCACCGGTGCAGGGGCCACGTTCCCGTTCCCGCTCTACTCCAAGTGGTCGCAGGTCTACGACGCCGAGCGCGGGGTGCGCATCAACTACCAGTCCGTAGGTTCAGGCGCGGGCATCCGGCAGTTCATGGCCAGAACCGTAGACTTCGGGGGCACCGACGGCCCGATGACCGACGAGCAGATCCGGCAGGCCGGGGGCCGCCCGCTGCACGTCCCCATGGTCGCCGGTGCAGTGGTGCCGGTGTACAACATTCCCGGTGTAGGGACCGGCCTCAACTTCACCCCCGACGTGCTGGCCGACATCTTCCTGGGCAAGATCACGAAGTGGAACGATCCCCGGCTGCTCAAGGACAACCCCGAGGCGAAGCTGCCGGCCGCCGACATCATCGTGGCGCGCCGCGCGGACGGGTCCGGGACCACGGCCATCTGGGTGAACTACCTGAGCAAGGTCAGCCCCGAGTGGCGGACGAAGGTAGGCGAGGGCACGTCGGTGAACTGGCCGGTTGGGCTCGGCGGCAGGGGCAACGAGGGCGTCGCCGGCCTGGTCAGGCAAACGCCGAACACGCTGGGCTATGTGGAACTGGCCTACGCGATGCTCAACCGGATCCCGTTCGGCAACGTGCGGAACCGCACGGGTCAGTTCATCCGACCCTCGCTGTCCACCACCACCCGGGCGATGGAGGGTGCGCTGCGCGTAATCCCCGAGGACTACCGGGTCTTCTTCACCGACCCCGAGGGCCGGGACGTCTACCCCATCGCCGGGTTCACGTGGATCCTGATCTACGGCGAGCAGCCCGACCCGGTCAAGGGCAAGGCTCTGGTGGACTTCCTGCTGTGGGCGGTCCGTGACGGCCAGAAGTACGCGCCGCCGCTGCTGTACGCGCCAATACCCAGGAGCCTGGTGGCGCGCGTCGAGGGCACCCTGCGGACGGTCACCGCGCAGGGGAAGGTGCTGCTGCCCTGAACCCCGACAGGCTGTTCGCGCGGCTGCTGGCAGCGATGGCCGGCGTGGTGCTGGTGATCATGGCCGCCATGCTGGCCGCGCTGACCGTCGGTGCCTGGCCGGCGATCCGGAAGTTCGGCCCGGCGTTCTTGGCCACCTCGACCTGGGACCCGGTTGCAGGCCAGTTCGGCGCCCTGCCCTTCGTCTACGGCACGCTGGTGTCCTCGGCCGTTGCCCTGGCCCTGGCCGTGCCGCTGGGCCTGGGCGTCGCCATCTTCCTCGCCGAGCTGGCCCCGGGTTGGCTAAGACGGCCGGTCGGGTTGCTGGTCGAGCTGTTGGCCGCCATCCCCAGCGTGGTCTACGGGCTGTGGGGGATATTCGTGCTGGCCCCCTGGGTGCGCACGACGCTCTCTCCGCCGCTGAAGGCGACGCTGGGCTTCCTGCCGCTGTTCGAGGGGCCGCCGCTGGGGATCGGCATGCTCACCGCGGGGCTGATCCTGGCGATCATGGTGGTGCCCTTCATCGTGGCTGTGAGCACCGAGGTGATGCGGGCGGTGCCGACCTCGCAGCGGGAGGCCGCGCTCTCCCTGGGCGCCACCCTCTGGGAAACCACCCGGACCGCGGTCATCCCCTATGCCCGTTCCGGCATCGCCGGGGCGATCTTCCTGTCCCTGGCCAGGGCCCTGGGCGAGACCATGGCCGTGACCATGGTCATCGGCAACATCCCACAAATCCGAGCGTCGCTGTTCGCGCCGGGCTACACCATCGCAGCGGTGATCGCCAACGAGTTCGGCGAGGCCGGCGGCATCACGCTGGCCGCGCTCGTCTTCGCCGGGCTGGTGCTCTTCCTGGTCACACTGCTCGTGAACCTCGTGGCTCGACTCCTGGTCGCCCGCATGGCGGCTGGTCCGGGCCTCATCCGGGAGTAGCCGGTGCCACACTCCTACCTGCGCCGCCGCTGGACCAACCGCCTGATGGCCGGGGTGACGTTCCTGTGCGCCGTGGCCGTGCTGGCGCCGCTCTTCCTCATCCTGTTCTTCCTGGCGCGCACGGGTCTCGGCGCTCTGGACCTGGACTTCTTCACCCGCCTGCCCGGGGCCGCCGGCGAGCCCGGCGGAGGGATGGCCAACGCCATAGCCGGCACGCTGGTGCTGGTCGGCCTGGCCGCGCTGCTTGGGGTTCCGGTCGGCGTGCTGGGCGGGACGTTCCTGGCGGAATACCCCAACAGCCGGCTCGCCGGCGGCGTCCGGCTGATGGCCGACGTGATGAACGGGACGCCCAGCATCGTGATGGGCCTGTTCGCGTACACCATCCTGGTGCTGCCGCTGCGCCACTTCAGCGCGCTGGCCGGCGGCGTGGCGCTGGGAATCATGCTGATCCCTACCGTGATGCGGACCACCGAGGAGATCGTCCGGCTGGTGCCCCAGAGCATCCGCGAGGCGTCGCTGGCGCTTGGCATCCCCCAGTGGCGGACGCTGGTGCGGGTGGTACTGCCCACCGCTGCCGGCGGGATTGTGACCGGCATCATGGTGGGGCTGGCCCGCATCGCCGGTGAGACCGCGCCGCTGCTGTTCACGGCGCTCGGGAACCGGTTCTGGAACTGGGACCCGCTGCAGCCGATCGGCGCGCTGCCCCTGCAGATCTTCGCCTACGCCATCTCGCCCTTTGAGGACTGGCACCGGCAGGCCTGGGCCGGCGCCCTCGTTTTGGTGACCATCGTGCTGGGCATCAACATCGCCGCCCGGGCGGCGGCGGCCCGGCAGGTGAAGCTCCGGTAGCGGAGGTCAGGCTGTTATGAAGGAGGGAACGATGCCCGACGCCATGCCCACCGAGGCGGCCGCAGCACCAGGCGCCGCAGCCCTGATCGATCACGCCGCCGGGATCGAGGCGCAGGACGTGCACGCCTGGTTCGACCGCCACCACGTGCTGCACGGCGCCTCCCTGGCGATCGCCGCGCGCCAGGTGACGGCCATCATCGGGCCGTCGGGCTGCGGCAAGTCCACCTTCCTGCGCTGCTTGAACCGCATGCACGAGCTGGTCCCCGGCGCCCGCAGCCGCGGGCGGATCCTGCTGGATGGGCAGGACATCTACGCTCCCGGAGTTGATCCGGTGCTGATCCGCCGCCGCATCGGCATGGTGTTCCAGAAGCCGAATCCCTTTCCCACCATGAGCGTCTACGATAACGCTGTGGCCGGGCTGCGGCTGGCCGGCGAGCGGGACCGGCGGGTGCTGGACGAGACCGCGGAGCGCAGCCTGCGCGCCGCGGCCTTGTGGGATGAGGTGAAGGACCGCCTGGGGCGGCCCGGCACCAGCCTCTCGGGGGGTCAGCAGCAGCGCCTGTGCATCGCCCGGGCGCTGGCGGTCTCCCCGGAGGTGCTGCTGATGGACGAGCCCGCCTCGTCGCTGGATCCGGCGGCCACACTGCGCATCGAGGAGCTGGCCCGTGAGCTGGCGCAGCACATTACCATAGTCATCGTCACCCACAACATGCAGCAGGCCGCCCGGGTCTCGGATGTGACCGCGTTCATCCTGAACGGCGAGATGATCGAGGTCGGTACGACCGACCAGATCTTCACCCGACCGCAGGACCGCCGAACCGAGGACTACATCACCGGCCGGTTCGGGTGAGACCGGCGCCCGCGCAGGCCGGCCAGGAGATGTCGGACTGATCCCGAAGAGCGAGCGGAGGAGGCGTCTGTGACGCGAGAACTGTTCCTCAAGGAGATGGAGGCACTCCAGGCCGACGTCGTACGCATGGCGACGATGGCCGGGGAGGCGATCCACGCGTCGGTGGAGGCGCTGCGGGCGCTGGACGCCGACTGGGCCGAGCGGATCGTCCGGGATGACGATCGGATTGACGCACTGCACCTGGAGCTGGAGGACCGCTGCATGCGCCTGCTGGCCCGGCAGCAGCCCATGGCTTCAGACCTACGAACCATCGCGGCCGCCTTCGTCATTACCCTCGACCTGGAGCGGCTGGCCGACCACGCCGAGGGCATCTCCAAGTCGGTGAAGCGGCTGGCCGGCCAGCCGCACCTCAAGCCGCTCATTGACATCCCGCGCATGGAGGAACTCGTGCAGCAGATGCTGCGGGAGTCCATGGATGCGTTCCTGCGACGAGACACGGCCCTGGCCGAGGCCATGGCGAAGCGAGATGACGAGGTGGACGCCCTGCGCAGCCAGGTTTTCCGGGAGCTGCTGACCTATATGCTCAGCGATCCCCGGACCATTCCGCGGGCGTTGGAGCTGCTGCTGGTGGCGCAGAACCTGGAACGTGCCGCCGACCACATCACCAACATCGGCGAGCGGGTGATCTACATGGTGACCGGCGAGTTGCGGGAGCTGAACGTCTAATGAGGAGGAGATGATGCCGCGCGTTCTGTTCCTCTGAGTGCACAACACCGCCCGCTCGCAGATGGCGGAGGGGCTGTTCAACGCCCTGGCGCCGGCGGGCTGGCGGGCCGGGTCCGCGGGAACGGACCCCCAGGGGACGGTGCGCGAGGAAGCCGTCGCGGTGATGCGCGAGGTCGGCGTGGACATCAGCGACCACATGCCTAAGCCGATGCAGGCGGCCCTGGGGCCCGACATCGAACTGGTGGTGGGCCTGTGCGCCGAGGAGGCGTGCCCAATGGTGCCGGGCGCGCGCAGCCTGCACTGGCCGCTGCCGAATCCGGCCGGCGGTGATCTCACGTTGTACCGCACGGTCCGCGATGACCTGGCCGGCCGCATCCGCGCGCTGGTCCGGGACCTGGCGGATCGCGACGCGGGGGCGACTGAGCCCGACGGAGGTGTGGGTGGATGACGGACCGAGCCGTGACCGTGCTGGCCTACGTCGAGGTGCCGCGGGGTAGCCGGAACAAGTACGAGCTGGATCCCATGCGCGGGGGCCTCCGCCTGGATCGCGTCCTCTACTCGCCGCTCCACTACCCGGCCGACTACGGATTCATCTTGGATACCCTGGCCGACGACGGTGATCACCTGGACGTGCTGATCTTCACCTACGAGCCCACCTTTCCGGGCTGTCTGGTGGAGGTGCGTCCGATAGGCGTGCTGGACATGCACGACGAGAAGGGACACGACCAGAAGGTGCTGGCCGTGCCCGTGGGCGATCCGCGCTTCGACGGCGTGACCGAGCTGGAGCACGTGCCCCCGCACTTCCTCAAGGAGGTGCAGCACTTCTTCACGGTCTACAAGACGCTCGAGCAGAAGCCGGTGGAGATCCACGGCTGGGCCGGCGCCGCCGAGGCCCGACGCCTGGTCGGCGAGGCGCAGCACCAGTTCACCAACGCGCACGGCCCGACGCCCTGACCCCATGTGCGGTCGGTTCGTTCGCAGTACCCCGGTGGCGGCCATCGCGGAGGCGTTCGGCGTTGCGCGCGTGGCCACCGATCTGGCTCCCAGCTACAACGTGGCGCCCGGGCACTACCTGGTCGTGGTGAACGACCAGGACGGTCGGCAGCTCGTGCAGCTCCGCTGGGGGCTGATCCCGCCGTGGGCGAAAGACCCGTCCATCGGGAACCGGATGATCAACGCGCGCGCCGAGACGGTGGCCGAGAAGCCCGCCTTCCGGTCGGCCTTCCGCCGGCGCCGGTGCCTCATCATCGCCGACGGCTTCTTTGAGTGGCAGCAGGTGGGTCCCCGCAGGCGCCCCATCTATGTCCATCTGGCATCGGGCCGGCCGTTTGGGTTTGCGGGCCTGTACGAGACGTGGGTCTCGCCCTCGGGCGAGCGCCTCGGGACGTGCACCATCATCACCACCGGGCCCAACGACTTCATGCGGCCTATCCACCATCGGATGCCGGTGATCATCCCCAGGGATCAGGAGGCGGTGTGGCTGGATCCCGACTGCGGGGACGAGGCGCGGCTCCTGGGCATGCTCCGGCCCTACGCGGAAGAGGCCATGGAAGCGCACGAGGTTTCGACGACCGTGAACTCTCCGGCCAACGACTCGCCCGACCTCATCGAACCCCTGCCGCGCCGGTGACAGGTTTCTGAGTCCCCCACACACAGCGCCCCGCTTGACCGATCACTGGTACAGGGAACTGAGGGTTGGAGTGCCCGAAGGGTAGGGGACGCCTGCGTGACAAGCCCTTTCACCTCAGACGCCGGTCCGGCCGGCACACGGCATCCGCGTCTCCTCGACCGAGTGCGGGATGCTATCCGCGCGCGCCATCCTACCGAGATGGGCGCCGCGGAGATCACGCAGTTCCTCACGTCGCTCGCGGTTCAGGGTAAGGTGGCCGCCTCCACGCAGAACCAGGCGCTGAGCGCGCTCCTGTTCCTCTACCGCGAGGTACTCGGACAAGAGGTCCCCTGGCTTGACGGCCTCGTGTACGCGAAGCGCCCCCGCCGGCTCCCTGTCGTCTTGACCCGCGATGAGGTGCGGGCGCTTCTCGGCCAACTCCAGGACGTCCCGCGCCTGATGGCGCTGCTGCTGTACGGAGCGGGACTGCGCCTGTTGGAGTGCGCCCGCCTGCGCGTGAAGGACATCGACTTCGGGGCGAACCAGATCGTGGTCCGGGCCGGCAAGGGGGACAGGGATCGGGTGACGATGCTCCCCGCCGCCGTCAAGCCTGACCTGGCACGGCACTTCGACCTTGTGAGGCGGCAGTACGAGCGGGATCTCAGGCGCGGAGCCGGCTGGGTTGAGCTCCCTGGAGCGCTGATGAGGAAGTACCCGAACGCGGGCCGGGAGTGGGGCTGGCAATGGGTCTTCCCGGCTACCCGGATCTACAGCGACCGGGTGACCGGCCAGCGGCGCCGGCACCACCTGCACGAGACCGTGCTCCAGCGCGCGGTCAGGGACGCCGTCCGCCGGGCCGGGATTGCCAGGCACGCGACCTGCCACACCCTCCGCCACTCGTTTGCCACCCACCTGCTCGAGGACGGGCACGACATCCGCACGATCCAGGAGTTACTCGGACACCGGGACGTGAGCACGACCATGATCTATACGCACGTGCTGAACCGCGGCCCCGGCGCGGTTCGGAGCCCGGCCGACCGGCTGGCCGGAGCATAGCGGAGGTGGGCAACCCCCGGTGGGTCACCTGCCGACAAAGGTCCTGGCAGGATTGAAGAGGTATGCTCGGCGCGTGATAATTGGGGCCAAGGACGGCTGGCGCGCCGGATCGGTGCCGGAGCACCGAGACGCCCGACTAGGCAGGTCTGCCCATCTCGGCGACGGGGAGCGCGTTGCGGGCGGGGAATGAAGGAAGATGGTGGGATCAGGGGGAAAACGGTGACGGGCGCTAGACTGCAGGGCTCGCTGTGTTTGGGGTTCTAGGCAGGTCTGTCCATTTCTTGTTAGCACACCAGAGACGGGGAGCAATCATAGGAATGACAAACAAGCCCACAATGATGGACAAGAAGCAGGGACCCCATGTTTGCAGGAGAGCGGCTCTCGGGAGAGGCGTGATCGGCGATCGGACACGCACGCTTCGGGCTTCAAGCTCGTCTGAAAAGCCAAAGAAACAATCACAGCGGCGACAGCATCGCCGCAAAAACGAGAAGGAGTAGGCCATGGCAAGCTCAAAGACGAAGGCTGTCCTCTTATTCATGCTGGCGCTCGCCTTCGGGGTGCTCCTCTTCGGCGGGTATCTCATGAACAAGGAGAAGCCGCCCATCCCCCGGGCAGCCGTGGACGCTGGCGGCGGGCCGGTATTCACCGAGAAGGACGTCATCGACGGGCAGAACTACTTCTACAGTCGCGGCGGCCAGCATATGGGCTCAATCTGGGGCCACGGCGCGTATCTCGCGCCGGACTGGTCAGCCGACTACCTGCACCGAATGGGGCTCTTCCTCGCGGCGCGGCACCTGGGCAAGTCACCCGAGGAGGCGTCCGCGTTCACCCAGACCGACCTCGCGCAACTCGACGCTCCGACCCGGGCTCGCGTCACGGCACTCGTCACCGAGGAGCTCAAGACCAACCGCTACGACGCGGCATCGGGCAACCTGACGCTCACGGACTTTCAAGCAGAGGCTCATGCGAGCCTGGTCCGCTACTACACGGACCTGTTCAGGAACGGCAACGAGCGCATGGGGCTCCAGAGCGGCATCGTCCGGAGCGATGCGGAGGGGCGGCAGGTCACCAGCTTCTTCGGCTGGCTCGCCTGGGCCGCCGGGACGAACCGGCCTGACGGGTCGCGTACCTACACGAGCAACTGGCCCTACGACCCGCTCGTCGGCAACCAGCCTCTGCCGGACGCGCTGATCTGGTCCATCGTCAGCGTCATCCTCCTTATCCTCGGCATCGCGGGCGCCATCTTCCTCTACCAGCGCTACATCCGCGAGGAGGACTACAAGGTGCAGCTTGTCACCGAACTCCCCGAGCCCACGCCCTCCGCGAGCCAGAAGGCGACGCTCGCCTACTTCGCTATCGCCATCGCCCTGTTCGTGCTCCAGGTGGTGCTGGGCTCGGTGACCGGACACTTCACCGTCGAGGGAACGAGCTTCTTCGGCGTCCCGCTCGGCGACATCCTTCCCTACGCCGCGGTGCGCACCTGGCACGTGCAACTCGCGGTGTTCTTCATCGCGACCTGCTTCCTGGCCGCCGGCCTGTTCATCGGGCCTTTCGTAGGGCGTGAGCCCAAGCACCAGGGCAAGCTGGTCTGGATCCTGCTCGCCGCGGTGGTCGTCGTGGTGCTCGGTTCCCTCGGCGGGACCTACGCGTCGATCGCCGGGGCGTTCGGTGGCGACGGCTTCCTCTTCGGACATCAGGGCTACGAGTACATCGAGCTGGGCCGCGTGTGGCAGATTCTGCTCATCGCCGGGATGCTCATCTGGCTGGTGCTGGTCGTGCGCGCCATCAAGCCGGCGCTCGCGAGCGAGAAGGACGCGGGTGGGATGACCCACCTCTTGCTCTACAGCGCCGTCACCATCCCGGCCTTCTACATGGTAGGCCTGCTCTACGGCCAGGGCAGCCATCTTACCAACGCCGAGTACTGGCGCTGGTGGGTCGTCCACCTCTGGGTCGAGGGTTTTTTCGAGGTCTTCGCCACGGTCTTCATGGCGTTCCTGCTCGCACGCATCGGCGTCATCGGCGCGAAGTTCGCCCTGCGCACCGTCTACTTCAGCATCTTTCTGTACCTCGGCGCCGGTATCATCGGCACCTTCCACCATCTCTACTGGACCGGCGCACCCAGCCCGATCATCGCCCTCGGCGCGGTGTTTTCGGCCCTCGAGATCGTGCCGCTCTCGCTCATCGGCTTCGAGGTGGTCCACAACCTGCGTGCCGCCAAAGCCGGTGGGGGCGCAAACCCCTACCGCTGGCCGATCTACTTCTTCGTCTCGGTAGCGTTCTGGAACCTGGTGGGCGCCGGCATCTTCGGCTTTCTAATCAACCCGCCGATCGTCCTCTATTACATCCAGGGCATCAACACGACGCCGCTTCACGCCCACACCGCGCTGTTCGGCGTCTACGGGCTGCTCGCCATCTCGCTCATGCTGTTCTCGATGCGACACACGGTCGCCAAGGCGGCGTGGTCGGACCGCCTGCTCAAGTGGAGTTTCTGGGGCCTAAACGGTGGGTTGGCGCTGATGACGGTGGTCAGCCTCGCGCCCTCCGGGTTCTATCAGTTCTACTACGCGGTAAAGGACGGCCTGTGGTACGCGCGCAGCCCGGAGATCACCTCGGGCGAAGTGATGCGCACCTTGGCTTGGGCCCGCATCGGGCCAGACATCATCTTCGGCGCGGGCGCGCTGCTGCTCTTCGTGTTTGTCGGACGGGCCATCTGGCTCAGCCGAGCACGTAAGACCTGAGCCACGAAAGGAGTTCGACATGAAGCCTACGCAAGAACTGGTAGCCGAGCACAAGGCGGTGCTCGTCGCACTGCAAATTCTGGAGAAGGTCGACGCAGCGCTCGGGGCCAAGAAGGAACAGGCCCCGGAGCACCTTGGCCAACTGCTCGACTTCTTCAAGGGGTTCGTGGATCGCTGTCACCACGGCAAGGAGGAGGACGTCCTCTTCCCCGAGCTGGAACGGCGGGGTGTCAAACATGAAGGTGGTCCGATCGGTGTCATGCTCATGGAGCACAACATCGGCCGGGGGCACGTCCGGGCAATGGCGGATGGACTCGTACAGTTGCGTAGCGGCGAGGCGGCGGCTTCCGCGATTCACGAGCACGCAGTGGCCTACTGTCACCTGCTGCGGGCGCACATTCACAAGGAGAACAACGTCCTGTTCCCGATGGCAGATCGCCTCGTTCCCGATAGTGTCTCCGCGACACTTGTCGAGCAGTTTGACGAGATCGAGCGCGACCGCGTGGGAGAGGGCACGCACGAGGCCTATCACGCGATGCTGCACACCCTGAAGCACATCTACGGGGTCGATTGAGCGTGCGCCTGCGCCACTGAGTGTGCTAACAACCGGTTGCAGCGGGCGG
>Ga0208244_101504_pt1 | contig 11901 bp, 7 predicted proteins | sample SubbioCR12Aug_5A_FD_184828 | JGI IMG/M metagenome (GOLD analysis project Ga0208244, IMG submission 184828) | Serpentinite rock and fluid subsurface biosphere microbial communities from McLaughlin Reserve, California, USA - CR12Aug_5A (SPAdes) | ecosystem: Environmental > Terrestrial > Deep... | reverse complement strand
ATGTGCATGGCGGTCAGCCCGTGCAGGACGGCAATGGTCAGGTTCACGATCTGTTCGCTTGTGAGGTCGGTATTCAGTTCGTGCTTGTACGTTTCCACGTTTTTACGGGAGTATTCGAGGATGCCAAAACTCAAGTCGAGGCTTTCCTGCGAAGGGACAAAGCCAGGGACGGGGCGCTCGAAACAGAGTTGGTAAAATTCTGGGTTTTCCAGCGCGAAGGTCATGTAACCTTCGATGACGCGTCCGATTTCCTCCCGAAAGGTTGTGGACTCTTGCGCGGCTATTTCGACGATTTCCCCCCAACGTTTGAAGCCGAGGCGGAAGAGCGCGTCGTAGATGTCCATCTTGCCGGTGAAGTAGTTGTAGAGCGAGGGGGCGCGCATATCCATGCGGCGGGCGAGTTCCTGCATGGAGAGGGCGGCGACGCCTTCTTCGCGCATGATGGCGCGGGCGGCTTCGAGAATGGCTTGCTTGGCTGCTTCGCGGTTGCGTTGTACGCGGGGGGAGGTGGGTTTGGTTTTTTTCATTTTTACTAATATTGTTAGTTTTATCTAATTATATTAGTAAAAATGGATTTGTCAAGCCCTTCTAAAAAAACAGGGACACAGCGGCGGCAGGATCACTTATGCAAGATGTCTATTCCGTTTTTTTTACTCTTTGCGGAGTTAAATCTTTGCCGAATTTCTCCTGCACATCGATTTGTAATCCGGCAAGTTGAATTGATCATCATCGCTTGCCATTGACTTGACAGGTGTATTGTGTCCTGATATATTTGTATGGAAATTATTTCTAAATATATCAGGAAATCATGTCTCCTAGAAAATACACCAAAACCAAACGCGAAGCGGCTTCTGATGCGATCCGTCAACGGATCATCCAATCCACACTGACGCTGCACAGCCAGAAGGGGATCTTCGGCACATCGTGGAAGGACATTGCCAAACATGCCGATGTCTCGCTGGCGACCATGTATAACTACTTCCCCTCGCTGGATGAACTTGTCCCAGCGTGCGGAGAGTTGATGTATGCAATTGCCCAGCCGCCGTCATTGGATGACGCGCATGCAATGTTTGCCAATGCTGCAACCGTTGAGCAGCGCGCCGCCAGTTTGGTGAAAAACCTGCTTGATTTTTACGAGCGCGGGGAGCCGTATCTTGATATTGATCACCAGGAACGAACATTGCAATCGGTTCAGGAGTGGGAGGCATATCTCAAATCTCTGATCGAAGGACTGACACGCATCGCGCTTAAGCCCATTAAACCGAACAAACGCACGGTGGAAACTGTCAGCGCACTGTTGGATGTGCCTGTATTCCTGTCGTTCCGCAGAAAAGGAATGTCGAGAGTGGAGATCGAGCGGATGATGAATGATCTGCTGTTGTGCTGGGTTGTCAGGTCGCCGGGTTAGCGGCGGCTTTTCTTTTATTGTCAAAGGAGTCAAAATGAATACAAACCTTGCAAGCCGAATCTATGCCTTGAATGCAAACGAGGGCGAAGCCCGCTGGTGGATGGGCGGATTGGCGATTATCAAGGCGTCTGGCAAAGACACCGACGGACGCTTCACGCTGGTGGAAGTGATGGATCACGAGGGCGAGGAAGCGCCTTTGCACGTCCATCACAACGAGGATGAAGCCTTCTGGGTTCTGGAAGGTTGGCTTACGTTTGAAGTGGGTGATAAAACCATCAAGGCTGGACCAGGCTCGTTCCTGTTCGGTCCCAAAGGCGTGCCGCATCGTTATCGTGTGGATAAGGGTCCCTCACGGATGCTGTTCATCCTGTCGCCATCGGGGTTCGATGAGTTCATCCGTGAGACGAGCGAGCCCGCATCATCGCTCACCCTGCCGCCGCGACCTGATGCGCCGCCCACGCCCGAAGACATGGAGCCATTGATGCCGATCATTCAAAAGTACGGGATGGAAATTCTAGGGTAAAAAACCCGTAGGGACACAGCGCTGCTGTGTCCCTACGGGGATTATCTTTTCAACGTTCTATATTTCACCCGCTGCGAATCTTTTCAAGAATATTTACCGCCTTTTGAATGCCGTTTTCTCCGCGTATTCTGCGTCCAAGTTCGGTTGCACGTTCTCGCAGTTGCGAGGCATTGACACCGGATTGAATGGCATCGAACAGCCGCTCAACTGTCAGTTTTGCATGTGGGATGGGTTGGGTACCGACACCCGATTGAAACGTCCTTTGTCCCCAGTAAAACTGGTCGAATACAAACGGAACAACGCAAGACGGAACTCCGGAGCGGAGCGCGTAGGCTGTTGTCCCTGAACCGCCGTGATGGAAGATCATGGACATGCGCGGGAATAACCAGTCGTAAGGCGCATATTCGATCTTGAACACATTCTCAGGCAGGGATATGCCCCCGAGCCCGCCCCAGCCCGAATGGAGAATGCCGCGCTGCCCGCTTCTCTTAAGGACTTCCAGAATAATTTCCGTAGTATGGCGAGGATTTTTGACCGGCATACTTCCAAAGCCGATGAACACGGGCGGACTGCCTGCGTTCAGGAAATCCAACAAATCTTTGGGAGGATCCCATCGTTTCTCTTCCGCGAACCAATAGCCGGTGATGTGAATGTGCTCATTCCAATCGGCGGGACGCGGCACGACATGATTGCTAAAGCCGTTGAGGATCGGAAATTTCTGCGTGCCTAATTGGTCGAAATATCCGTTGAACGGCAGAGGCGGAAGGTTGAGTATTTTCGTCCGCCAATCATTGATTACGGAACGAAACATCTGCCACACGACTTGTTCCCCCAGAAAATAGGTCATTTTATTGTAACCGGGCAAAGGCAGGCTTGGAAAGCCCATTAACGGCATTGTGCCTGTACGGGCTAACGGAATGACAGATGCCAGCGCCATTGGCACGTTGTACTTTTCCGCCAGGTCAAACCCATACAAGCCGCCGGGCAGTTGATTGATGATGAGGTCAGTTTCGCCCAAATCAGGGTCGGACAGGCTCTGTGCATATCCTTTTGCAAGGCTGGTGAAGGAACGTATCAACCCCAGCATATTTGTCCCGCCGCCCGCCACCAATGCCTGCGCATCACCGGGAATGGGATGAAAATCCAATCCCATTTCGGTTATGAGAGATTCAAAGCTCTCAAACGTAATAAAGCGGACTTGATGCCCCGCAGATTTCAGCCCGCTGCCAAGCACGGCATAAGGCTGAACGTCACCGCGGGAGCCGAGGGCAAGGATCGTGATATGCATGGTCATGAAAAGCGCCAGAATTAACTGGGACTTTCCCTCCACAGCGCCCGGCATTCCAAATCATCCACCGCCGTCAATGCACGTTGCAAGATGCGCATCCAGACATGCGTCCAGCGTTCGTTGATGCCACCGCGACAGTATTCGGTAGCGATATACACGCCCATCGCAACACACAAGCGGTAATCATCGTAAAGTCGTTCCCATGAATAATTGGAGATGCCGTTTTGGATGAGAGTATCGTGATAGCGCTTAAGCATGGGAATTTCACATTGCCTGCGCAATTCCACGTTCCAATCCAGCACGATGGCATAAGCAAGGTCATAAACTCCCAGCCAGGTGGTCAAGCCCCAGTCGAAGGGTTGGCGGTCAATGATGTAGAGCGGACGGTCGCCATCGCGAGGGACAAGAACATTCGCATGTCCCACGTCACCATGTATTAACGTAAAACCATTCAAATCCTGTGAACGTTCGATCAACGCCTGCGGATGCCTGGCATACAACTCATGCACGAGGTCAGCCCAATGGGGTTTTAATTCCGCCGACTTATGTTCCAGAATATGACCCGCGCCCGGCTTGGCAATATTTACCCAATTCTGGATATGCTGTGCTTCATGGATCGGCGCGCCTGCTTCTGTCAACCGATCCTTTCCCCACCAGCGGGCATGGAGAATCGCCAACCCCTCAGCCAGCACGAGACCATAGTCAAGAGTCGGCGTTTTGTCATACGCTTCGATGTGTGTTTCAGAGACATCCTCCAACAGGAGATGATAACGGTTAATTTCTTTGGAATAAGTGGCATCGTAACAACGCAATAACGGGGCATTTTCCACGTCCACATAATCACGGGTGTAATAGGTGACTTCACCATCTGTGAAGAATTCGCCATCCCCCGTGTCTGTATCCACCATTTTGAGGAAGAGACGTGTAGGCAGGGAGCCTTGTGCGTTGTCGGTGTAGGTCACTTTCAGGTTCGCGCTTGTGGACCAGTTGCCCTGTCCCGTGCCGAGTTCAAAAGATTGCACCACGCCGTTTGTCAATGCACCGCTGCGGGAGAGGACGGAGGTCAGCCATGCGTTGGAGATCTGGTCGAGGTTGGTGATTACCTTGGCAGTTGTCATGAGATAGTCTCCAATTTATTTGGTTTGAAAAACTGCCGCAAGAACAACAAAGTACGAATCGTGCCCCAGCCAAGCGTCAATAGAAGCAAAATGACGTATATCAACCCAATATCGGGATTGAAGCGTAGGGCAAGTGAAAGGGTGTCTTTTGTTTCCGGCAGTCTGATAAATAACAGACCTCCCGCCAGCGCCAGGTCAACGATGGCAAGCACGGTCATTTGAATACCAAGTTTTCGTTTTTGCCGTGAGTCATTTCCAGATTGCAATGGCAATTGACGAATTTTTTGCACCGCCCAGACCACGCCGATGATAAGCAATAGAATGACAGCCGCCAGCAAAACACGGATATTCCTCCCGATGAAATCTGCAGACTGAGATTCCAAAGGTTCCAGTCCCACAGCCAGCATGGACAGCGACCAGCCGATGGAAAAATATTCAGGCATTCGGGCTGGATCGTGCTTGTTCATCAAAAGCACAATCCCGGTTTCCAGTTCGGGGATAAATACAAGGAGCGATGTGTACCCCACCCACTCGCCTGCATGTGAAATGCCTATTGGAACGGAGCCATCCGGTGTCGCTGGCGCCATATCCGGAAACGAAAAGACCGACCAGCCCATGGCGTAACCGGCGTTGTCATCGAATTTCAAACCAACGGTATGAAGTTCATCCATGCCTTCTGGCGAAAGGATTAAGTTGCCCGCATATTGCCCATCATTGAGATAAGCAATCAGATAATGGGCGAGATCCTCCGCGCTGGAGAATAAACCTGCCGATGGCTTGACGATACGCGAATATGGCATGAGATGGTCATAAGCCGTTGTGATACCAAAAAAGGGATAATACCCGCGGGTCATATCCCCAGCTCGCGCATCTTCTAGCGATGTATAAGATTGTTGCATATCTAATGGAAAGAATATCTTTTCTTCAACGTATTCTTCATAAGATTGCCCGGATACGGTCTGGATAAGCAGTCCAAGAATATCGTAATTCGTGTTGGTGTATTCAAACGCCTCCCCCGGAGCAAAGTTCAATTCTGCTGTACTCAAAGCGCGGATACTTTTCTCCAGCGCTTCATCGGATGGATCGGTGTTGAGGTTGCGCACATAGCTCTCGCGTTCATCGAATCCGCTGGTTTGGTGGAGGAGATGTCGAACCGTGATCTTGGATGAAACTTCTTCGTCCTCAACTCGAAACCATGACAGGTATGTTTGAACGGGCGCATCCAGATCAATCATGCCTTCTTCCACCAATTGCATGACGCCCACCGCTGTGATGGACTTGCTCAAAGATGCGATCAAAAAAGGTGTGTCGGGTGTCATGGCGCGCCCCGTATCGTCTGCCACGCCGTAGCCCTGCACATAAACAACCTGATCTCCGCGCACGATGCCAATGGCAACTCCGGGGATCTCCAGTTCGTTCATTTGTTGTGTGATGTAGGTGTCGATGGATTCAAAGTTATGCTGGGGATCGTTCGATTGTGCGGCAACCCAATGCGATTGCCACAGACTCGAAAGCAGCCCAACCAATATCAAGCAGATAATCATTCGCGAGATATACCGATTCAGCATATTCTTGACTCCTTGATAAATGCCAACACACCTGTACTTTTGTAATGATAATTACAATATAAAAACTGGGGGGCAAGTCTGAGACTTGCCCCTACAGGAATTCATCTTTTCATCGTCCTGTACTTCACCCGATGCGGAGTGAGGTCCTTACCAAATTTTTCAACCATCATCGCTTCGTAATCAGACCAATTGCCGATATATATTTTGGCAACAGAATCTCCCTCAAACACAACCAAATGCGTGCAGATGCGGTCGAGGAACCAGCGGTCGTTTCGAGAAGCATTGGCAGGTTTGTCCACTGCCGACGATGATGCTTCCGATTGATTCCATACCGCTCCATTACCAATAAGGATAATGAGAAGTAAAATAGTTAAAGTTTCTCAACTTTATCACAAAAAGACTGGTTTCAAACATGCCTGAATTGACCAACGATTTCCAATCCCTGCCACCCGAATATCAGCGCGTCATTCAGCTGGCACAGGAGACCAACAAGGTTGTCATCGCGCCCCTGCAATTATTGGTGGGAGGCTGGTCGGGCGCGATGGTGTATCTCGTCAGCGTTTCGAACAATGAAACGAAGCGCGTCGAGCATTGCATCCTCAAATTGGATCGCAAAGGTAAAAACGCCAAATCAGATGAGGTCACGCGGCACAACACCGTGATGGAAAAAGCCGCGCCTGAGTTTGCAGAGCAACACATTGCCGAACTGGTCTTTGACCGCGTCGAACACGAAGGCGTGATTGCCATTTTTTACCGCATTGCAGGGGAATCGCTTCAAAAATATCGTCCGTTGTCGAACTACGAACGGCAAAGCCAACTGAAGACCATCTTCACAGAGACGAACAACATTTTATTGACCAAATGGAATGGACACACGACCTTCGAACAGGCTGTTCATCCACAAAAGACTCTGGAGAAGTGGCTGGGCTTTCGACTGGATGAAGGCGGGAATATCGAACTCTTCATTCAGGGGAAGGTGAATGCAAATATCGCGGGCTTTCTTGTCAACGGACATGTCTTCCCCAACCCCTTGCTTTACTCACGCAAAACCGAACCATGGGGCAAGGTCCGCGCAATGGATGTTGCCACGGGGTTCATCCACGGCGATTTGAACACCAATAACATCCTGGTCAAATTCGCGGACGATAAAGAAACTCTTGCAGGCTATTATCTCATTGACTTTGCCCTGTTCAAAGAGAACATGCCTTTGTTATACGACCAACGTTATTTGGAAATGTCGTACCTCATGCTGGCGATGTCGCAAGTCTCGTTTGCCAGGTGCGTCAACTTCCTTTCCCTGCTGGCAGTCGCGGACGCGCCAGACCCGCATAAGGCGCCGATCGAAATGTCGGGTGTGAGCGCAGTCATCGGGTCGGCAAGAGGCGCATTTGGGGATTGGGTGCAGGCGAACCATCCGAGTCTGCATGATGACCTGTGGGGGCAATATTGGCTGGCGGGTGTCGCGGCAGGGCTGGCGTACTGTCATAAGGTGGGTCAGCCTGATGAGCAGAGACTCGCAGGGTTGATCTACGCCGCCGCGAACCTCAAACGATATGCCGCCGTGTTCAAATTGCCGCAACCGACCAGCGTCGAATTGCTGTACGACGAGAGCCAGGAAAAAGATTCAACCTCTGCGAAAAAGCCGAAACATAATCTCCCCGCACAACCGACTCCGTTCATCGGGCGCGCCGCGCAACTCGCCGCGTTGAAAGAGTTGATCTTGAATCCCGATGTGCGGCTGGTCACGCTCATGGGTCCAGGCGGCACGGGCAAAACACGGCTCAGTTTGCAGGTTGCGCAAGAATTGCTCGATCATTTTCCCAATGGCGTCTTCTTCGTCCCGCTTGCGGACGATACCGATTCAAATCAATTCATTTCGCGCGTCGCTCAACAACTTGAAGTGCGTGAAGGCGGGCGTCCGTTGCTTGACAATTTAAAAGATTTTCTGCGCGATAAACACATGCTGCTTGTGCTCGATAATTTCGAGCAACTTATCCCTGCCGCGCCTGTGGTCGCCGAACTGCTCGCCGCCGCGCCGCAGTTGAAGATCATCACCAGCAGTCGTATCGCGCTCAAATTGCGGGGCGAACGCGAATATCCCGTCCCGCCGCTGGATGTCCCACAGCGCGAATTGACGCTCGAAGAGTTGACTGGATACGAGTCCGTGCGCCTGTTCGTGGAACGCGCCCGCGTTGCCCAACCGAACTTTTCTTTGACGAAAGACAACGCCTCTTTCGTGACTGAGATCTGTCTTCGCCTCGATGGGCTGCCTCTTGCCCTTGAACTTGCTGCGGCTCGCATCAAATTGTTATCGCCGCAGGCGATCCTTTCACGACTCGACGATCAACTCAAACTACTCACAGGCGGCGCGCGCGACCTGCCGACACGTCACCAAACCTTGCGCAACACGCTGGAGTGGAGCCACGGATTGTTGAATGAGGATGAGAAAAAGTTATACGCGCGATTAAGCGTGTTCGTGGGCGGGTTCACGCTTGAAGCTGCTGAAGCCGTGTGCAATCCCGATGGCAAACTGGATATTCTCGAAGGCATGACTTCATTGGTTAATAACAGCCTGTTACGGCAGGAAGAAATGCCAAATGGCGAGCCGCGCTTTTCCATGCTTGAAACCATCCGCGCTTATGCAGTAGAACGCCTCAACGAGAGCGGCGAATCTGACGCCCTGCACGCGGGGCACGCTCAATATTTTGGAAATGTCATTCTGAATGAGGCAGGTCTGCAGTTGTACAGCGCGAATGCTCCCTATTGGCTTGTTTGGTTGGAGCGTGAGCATGATAACGTTCGCGCCACCCTTGGGTGGAGTCAGTCCGATCCTGCCATGCTTGAGTTTGCCGCGGGGCTGGTCATGTCCATGGTCTGGTTTTGGTATCGGCGCGGATATTTCAGTGAAGGGCGTATGTGGTCGGGGCGGTTGCTGAATTCTTCCGAAGTAAAAACATCACAGGCTCCACGAGCGCTTGTTTTGATGGCAAATGCATTGATGGCGATCTGGCAGGGCGAGCAGGACCTTGCTCTGGCTCAGATCAAGGAAAGCCAGGACATTTGGAACGATCTTAAAAACGAGCAACATAAAGCGCTCATCACTCTGGGCACAGGCATCGCTTTGATAAACAAAGGACATGACCGCGAAGCCCAACCCATGTTGCAGGAGAGTCAGAAATTGTTCAAGCAGCAGAACCAATCCTTCTTTTATGTTCTTTCGAACGTACATCTTGGCAACGTGGAATTGGGTTTAGGCAACACGGAGCAGGCGCGTATTTTGCATGAAGAAGCCCAATCCGAAGCGCGGGCGCTCAACGATAACTGGCTTTTGAGTTTTGCGCTGAATAATCTGGGAGAAGTCGCGCGTGTACAGGGACGGTACGATACGGCGCGAAAATATTACGAAGAATCCGACAGCCTGCTCACCGATTCGGGAGATGATGGCGATAAGGCTCGTTTCGTGCATAACCTGGGGTATATCGCCCAGCACGAGGAAGAATTCGAACTTGCCGAAGCGCAATTCAGGAAAAGCCTGAAAATGTTCAGGCGGTTGGGCAACCGCCGCGGCATGGCGGAGTGCATGGCTGGGCTGGCAGGATTGAAAGCGCGACAGGGACAAGTGGAGTGGGGCGCGGTCATGCTGACGGCGGCGGAGAACGTGTTGAAGGCGACTGGCGGCGCATGGTGGCCCGCCGACCGCGTGGAAGTGGAGCGAAGCCAGGCGATGATCCGCGCAGCGTTGGGTGAGGAAGATTATGCAACGGCGCAAAAAAAAGGCGCCGTCATGAGTCTCGAACAGGCACTGGCATTCACTTCGGAAAAATGAACCAGCTACGTGTCAGTGTCGCCACATACGACCAGGTGGTGTTTCCTCACCCTGAAAATGGGATAACCATGCTGGCTTTGGAGCGCAAGGCAACCGTCTTGCAGGATGGGAGCGTCAATATCCGCGCACAACCGTTTGGCGGGGGAGTGAAAATCCTGGACTCAAAACCGTTGGAAGAGCTACTCGGGGAAATTCAATTCGACAGCGAACGTTCAAAACAAGAGCAGGATTTTCGGATTTTGATCGAGCCGTCCCAATGGGAGGCGGTGAAGCAATATTGTCTTCAACATCTTGCAAATCCTGATGACCCAGCGCTTGAGTCTGCGCCTGACCGTGAGTTGGTGGAAGAGTTCGATGAAACGATGGGCGTGGACTTGAAGCGGAGTCAATATACGGTCGAACCAATGGGTTTCGTCCTTGAAGATAAACCCGTTCTTACAGAAAACTGGTATGCGCGCGGGTTCCCAACCGTACACGTATTTCGCGTCTACAAGGTGCAGATTCTCGATGAAGGCGTATGCCAAACCCTGCTTGCTTCGACTCAACAGGTTCCGAATAAAGAATTAAGGAAGAGCGCTTTGGAAAAAGGGACAGGTCGCGCTAATTCGGTTCTGGCTTTGCCACTGCACATGGTTCGAGAAGCCTATCTCGCGTTCCCGCCTGAGATGCGTTATCAAAAGATCAGGGTCACCAGGCATCAATTAGATGAAAGTGTGCTGGCAGTGTTGATAGATGTGGCTCTGCCACAGTATCAGAAGATATAAGAACGCAGGGGCGACTCTAAGAGTCGCCCCTGCAAAAACATTATCTCTTCATTGTCCTGTACTTCACCCGATGCGGAGTGAGGTCCTTACCAAATTTTTCGATCATCATCGTTTCGTAATCGGACCAGTTGCCGATGTACATCTTTGCAACCGAGTCGCCTTCAAAGGCGATGAGGTGGGTGCAGATGCGGTCGAGGAACCAGCGGTCGTGGGAGACGACGAGGGCAACGCCTGCGAATTCTTCGAGGGCTTCTTCGAGGGCGCGGAGTGTGTTGACGTCGAGGTCGTTGGTGGGCTCATCTAATAACAAAACATTGGCGCCTTCGGTGAGGGTCTTGGCAAGGTGGACGCGGTTGCGTTCACCGCCTGAGAGGATGCCGACTTTCTTTTGCTGGTCGGAGCCTGCGAAGTTGAAGGAGGAGACATAGCCGCGTGAATTGATCTTGCGTTTGCCAAGTTCGAGTGTATCTGCGCCGCCTGAGATCTCTTCGTAGACGGTTTTCTCGGGGTCGAGGGTGCGGGTTTGGTCGACGTAGGAGAACTTGACGGTGTCACCGATCTTGATTGCCCCGCTATCGGGTTTCTCTGTGCCGATGATCATCTTGAGCAGGGTGGTCTTGCCTGCGCCGTTGGGACCAATTATCCCGACGATAGAGCCTGGAGGAATAGAGGCAGAAAACCCGTCGAGAATGAGGCGGTCGCCGTAAGACTTGGTCACCTTGTCAAATTCGAAAACGAGATCACCGAGGCGCGGACCAGGCGGGATGTAAATATCCAGTTCTTCGCGGCGGGCTTCGGCTTCCTGTCCCAATAATTTTTCGTAGGCAGTGACGCGGGCTTGTCCCTTGGCTTGACGTGCCTTGGCGCCCATGCGAATCCATTCGAGTTCGCGGGCGAGAGTCTTTTGGCGCTGGCTTTCGGATTTTTCTTCGAGGCGGATGCGCTCCTGTTTTTGTTCGAGCCAGGCGGAGTAGTTGCCTTTGTAGGGGATGCCGTAGCCGCGGTCGAGTTCGAGGATCCAGCCTGCGACGTTATCGAGGAAGTAGCGGTCGTGGGTGACGGCGATGACGGTGCCTTTGTAGTCGCGCAGGTGATGTTCGAGCCACGCCACGGATTCGGCGTCGAGGTGGTTGGTGGGTTCGTCGAGCAGGAGAACATCGGGTTCAGTGAGCAGGAGTCGGGTGAGCGCGACGCGGCGCTTTTCTCCGCCTGAGCAGACCTTGATGGGCGTATCCGACGGCGGGCAGCGCAGGGCGTCCATGGCGAGTTCGAGGCGGCTGTCGAGATTCCAGGCGTCGTGCTTGTCGAGTTCTTCCTGCAGTTTGGCTTGCTCTGCCACGAGGGCGTCGAAATCGGCGTCGGGTTCGGCGAATTTGGCGTTGACCTCATCGAAGCGCGCGAGCATG
>Ga0208244_101503_pt1 | contig 11905 bp, 7 predicted proteins | sample SubbioCR12Aug_5A_FD_184828 | JGI IMG/M metagenome (GOLD analysis project Ga0208244, IMG submission 184828) | Serpentinite rock and fluid subsurface biosphere microbial communities from McLaughlin Reserve, California, USA - CR12Aug_5A (SPAdes) | ecosystem: Environmental > Terrestrial > Deep... | reverse complement strand
AAGGTGCGGCGTATCAGGTCAATTATTTCCAAGTCCATTTGTATCTACCTATGGCTTTATTAATGTTGCGATTGATTGGTTTTAAGTGTCCCTCATTTTATCAGGGTTTTAAATTGGGAATTGCTGGGTAGTTGGCCAGATTTTCTTGAGCCAGTTAGGTCTCGGTTTGAAATAGGCTCTAAGTTTCTGGGCAATTTCTGGTTTCCTGTGCTAATAGGTCTATTCATAGGCCCAGGTATGGCTATTTCTTGGTTTGGTGAAAAACTGAATAAACAGCGATAATTTATGGGCAATGCCCCGCTTCGCTAGGCCGGGGCCTTAGGATGCGGTGACGATAGGAACCGCATCAATCGCGAAATATGCGGTTCGTTCCTCACCACATCCTACAAAGACTCCATTCATTGAGGGCTATGGTCAAATTTCTATTCAGACGGCTAATCAATGGCAACTCAAGTTTACAATTTAACTTGATTTTTCGGGTTTGACTGGTTGCTGTTTGAGTATCGACAAAGCAAATTCATAGGCATCGGGAAAATCTATTAGGGCTGCGGTACTCGACTTTTGTATCTGTTCGTAAAGGCCAAACTGGGTTTTATATTTCAAATTCCCGATGGCCATGGGACCTATGCTCAAAAAGCTAGTGCCAAATACTTCTACGACAACCCCAAGATCATTTAGCCCGATGCCGTCAATACCACTCGGAGGGACCGCATTCGTATCAGCGGCAAGAATCAAGTTTTCAGCACACGACAACGAACTCTCTAAAATACGCACGCCAGCCCTAGCAGCACAAATTATTATTTCGGCGTCCCGAACCACCCTATCTTTTTCGTCGTTTGTCTGTGCAGATACCCATTCAACTTCGGCTTTATAACGCTCACAAAAGCGCAGGGCAGCTTTTTCATCATCATCGGCGACAAGTTGACAGAGTTTAACGCTTGCATCCTGCTTAGCAGCTAATATGGCAGTACAAAGGCCAACAGGACCCGTACCAAATATTGCAACTTTCCGTCCAAATAAGCCCTTGCCTGTTTTGTCATTAAGAACCTTTTCAATTAAGGCGACAATACTTGCCGAAGTAGTATAAGCGCCATTCGGATCTGCAAACACGCCGACCTTGAAAGGTCCAACCATCGAATTTTTGGCGTTCTGAAACATGTCAGTCGCCATGTGAACGTCACGTCCGCCAATGAAAATACCGGTGTCATTAAAGCGATTGGGCGGGCGACAAAAAATTGCATCTTGAACCATTGCCGATACTTGTTTTAGCTCAAGTTTGGTGAAGGGTACCACCATATCAAAACCCGCATCAGCGGCAATGGTGACATCGAATGGACTAATGTTTTCGGTTGGCGTTAAAAAATAGAGTATTTTTTTTGTCATAATTTATTAACCTGAGTTCATTGTTTGACGAGGTGGTTTTAATATAGTAGATAACAAAATTAAAGCTGCAGATTTGGTTAATTTGTGCAACTTTGATCCCTATAAAACCTTGCTTGGCTCGATTAATAGACAAAATCGACATTTATGGGCCGCAAAATGCGGTGACGATAGGAACCACATCAATCGCGAAAGATGCGGTTCGTTCCTCACCGCATCCTACAAAGACGACATTCATGACGGGCTTAGCGAATAAGTTTGGATTTTGTTGGCTCGCCGTCGTCCGGTCAGTCTTTACGCAATTGATCGCGGATAGGCAACTGGCGTATACGTTGACCGGTTGCCGCAAAAATGGCATTGCACAATGCCGGTGCGATGGGCGGCACACCCGGCTCACCTACCCCGCCTAAGGGCGTGTCGAACTCGGCAGCCGGAAGAAGATGGACCCGGATTTCGCGCGGAGCATCATCCATACGAGTCAGCTGGTAGGCATGAAAATTATCCTGCATGACCGCGCCATCCTTGAAACTGATTTCGCCCAACGTAGCTAAACTGACCCCCATAATGCAGGCCCCCTCAATTTGCGAACGGATACGTTCCGGATTAACCTGCGGCCCGCAATCTACGGCCACATCAATGCGGGGTATGCTCAATTTGCCATCTTCACTGACGGCAACTTCAACCACAACCGCAACGTAGGTGACGAAACTATAATGAGCGGCAAGGCCTAATCCCCGCCCTTTGGAAAGCTTACTTCCCCAATTGGCCGCATCGGTAACAGTTTCTATCACGCGGCGCAGACGGCCGGTGTCGACCGGATACAACACCGGCGATTCGCCTTGATTCCAGGTATCGCCAAGGGTGCGCGGATCAATACGGCGCGGCGGACCGATCAGGTCGAGCAGATAATCCTTGGGGTCGCGCCCTGCCGCCGCAGCCAGTTCGGCTACGAAAGACTGGATAGCAAAAGCATGGGGAATATTGGATACCGATCGAAACCAGCCAATGCGGGTATGCGCCTCGGCTTCCGGATTTTCAATGCGCAGATTGGCAATGGCAAAAGGCACGTTGATAACCCCCATACTGAGCTCCATCGGCATTTGATGCTTGCTGTCGGGACCGAAAGTCGATGAAATGGACGGCGCTACCGTTCGGTGCAACCAGGCTACCGGCTTGCCCTGAAGGTCCAGTCCTGCTTCCAGGCGTTCAACTGAAACCGTATGTAAATAAGAGTGATGCAGATCGTCCTCGCGGGTCCAGGTCAGCTTGACCTGTTTGCCATCCATCGCCTGCGATAATAGCGCCGCCTCGATAACATAATCCGGTTTGGATTTGCGTCCGAAACCCCCACCCAACAACGTGACATGCACAGTAACATTGTCCTCCGTTAGCTTGAGCCATTTGGCCACGCGTTCCCGAGACACCTGTGGCGCCTGTGTGCAGGCCCATACTTCGCATTTTCCATCAATGATCTGCGCGGTTGCAGCAGGAGGCTCCATCGGAGCCTGGGCGAGATGCGGGGCGTAATATTCGGCTTCCACACGTTTGACAGCACTTTGCAAAGCAGCATCGACATCGCCCTCGGTACGAACCACTTTGCCCGGTTTACGCGCAGCTGCCTCGAGTTCCGCCTTGTACGCCACAGAGTCGTAGCTTCCATGGGGCCCCTTTTCCCATTCAATCTTCAGCGCATTGCGCCCCTGGATGGCCGCCCAGGTATTACGGGCTATTACCGCGATGCCACCTAACGGGTTGTAATCAGCAGGTGGAGGACTGCTTTTAAGCTCGATCACCTTGATCACACCGGGCACCTTGAGGGCTTCGTTGGCATCGTAACTTAAAAGTTTGCCGCCAAATACGGGAGGGCGAGCGATTACAGCGTAAAACATGTCTTTGAGGCGGGTGTCGATGCCGTATTGCGCTCTGCCGGTAACCATATCCTGGCCGTCATAAATGCCGACCTGACCCTTGCCGATATAGCGAAAGTCTTCCTGTTTTTTCAGATGCAGAGTTTCCCGATCAGGTACCGGTAATTTTGCCGCCGCTTCGGCCAGTTGCCCATAATCGAGCACTCTGCCGGAGGCTGGGTGAAAAATTTGATGCTGCTTGGCAGTGACTTCCTGAACCGGCACTTGCCATTGAGCTGCCGCTGCCGCCTCCAGCATGGAGCGTGCTGCCGCGCCGACTCTGCGCATGGGCATAAAGAAATGACGCATGCTGCGGGAGCCATCAGTATCCTGATTACCGTAACGCACTTCATCGCCAAGTGCCTGCTCAACATGAACACGCTGCCAGTCTGCTTCCAACTCGTCGGCCACCACCATTGGGAGACTGGTGCGAACACCTTGCCCCATTTCTGACCGGTGGCAAATAATGGTAACCGTTCCGTCGGTTGCTATTGCAACAAACACCAGCGGATTATCGACCCAGCCATGCGGCATGGCGTCCGCGCCGTATTTCTGCGGGCCCGAAGACACGGCAGTTTCCTCGGCTCTTGACAGCAAGGGGAATCCGGCAACCAGGACAAATCCGGTGAGAGCCAACTCCTTGATAAAGGCGCGTCGGCTGACATTGGCAATCTGCAAGCTGCCGTCGTCTGCGTTTAAGGAATCGGTGCTCACTTCAGAATCATTCAATGACTTTTTCATACGGTGACCTCCGTTATTCCGGCGGCCTGCTTGATCGCTGCACGTATCCGGCAATAAGTCCCGCATCGACAGATATTGCCGCTCATCGCTTTATCGATATCCGCATCGGTGGGTTTGGGAATTTGTTTGAGCAAGGCCGTGGCCGCCATTATCTGGCCGGACTGGCAATAACCGCATTGCGGAACACCCAGCGACATCCAGGCGTCCTGCACCTTTTTTCCGGTCTCATCCTGACCGATGGCTTCTATTGTCACAATATTTTTGCCTACGGCAGCCGAGATGGGCGTCACGCATGAGAGCGTGGGCACGCCATCGAGATGCACTTTACACGCGCCGCATAAAGCGATACCGCAGCCAAATTTGGTTCCGGTTAAACCCACGAAGTCGCGTAAGGCCCAAAGGAGGGGGGTGTCCGCAGGCAAATCGATATTAATGGGCTTGCCGTTGATAGTAAGCGTGGTCATCGGGTATTTCTCCCTCCAAAATTTGGAGCAAAAGGCAGTAATGCCTCAGGGTTTAATCGTGGCACGAGTATCATTTGACATCTTACCCGGGCATTATCTGACAGTAAAGGCATCCGGTTCAGGGTTAGCGGCCGGATTTAAATCGCCGTAATTGTTGGGTTCATTTTTCTGTTACGCCCGTCAAACCCTTGTTCAAAGGTTCCCCGTGCCCTCCCCGCCTGACCATGACCATTTCACTGACAATGGACAAAGCGATTTCTTCCGGCAGCTTTGCTCCCAGATCCAGTCCGGCAGGAGTGCGCACTCTGGCAAGACTGGACCCGGTGAAGCCTTCTTTCTCTAATCGCGCCAATACCAGACCCGCCCGTTTGCGGCTGGAAACCAGTCCGATATAAAGGGCTTCTGACTGCAAGGCACGGGTGAGGGAATCATAATCCCCCTTGTGATGGGAGGCTATCACAACGAAATCGCCGGGATTTGGCAGCAATTGCTGATAACGGCTATCGTCGCAGATGACACAGTGAGCAGTGGGAAAATTTTCCGTCGAAGCGTTCGAATCATTAACGATGACATCGAAACCCAACCGGCAGGCAAAGTAGCAAAGACTTTCGACAATGCGTCCATGCCCCATTAGCCAAAGTACTGGATTTGGCATTACCGGCTCGACGAAGACCCGCATACTGCCCCCGCACGGCATGCCCGCGCCGAAAATTTCGTCATTCAGATCGATATCAATCACGCGGGATTCTCCGGTTTCAAAACATTCAAGCGCAGCTTGGGACACCATCGACTGAGCACAACCACCGCCGACCCAACCTGCGATAACCTTACCCGAAAAATCGATCAGCGCCTTGGCTGCCGGTTTGGCCGAGGATGAACCCAGTATTTCCACTACCGTGGCTAAAGCATAGGGACGGCGCTCTCTGCGAAATTCGATCTGCAAATCAAGAATGTCCGGGATCATAATCGTTTTTTATAGTTTGTCATGAGGTTCAAATCTTCCGGTTTATCAATATCCTGAAGCACTCCCGGATCATCACAGTCAACAATCCGGATTTGCTTTTGATAAGACTGAATCACTGATTTGGCACCGGCATCGCCGCTCAAAGTCAAAAGATCCGGGTATAACACTTGCGAAAAGCCAACCGGGTGCCCGCGTTTGCCTTGCCAGCCGGGCGCGGCGATTATTGCACCCATTCTAAGCGTATCCGCTACTTTACGGATGGTTGATGGCGCTATCCAGGGCATGTCTGCCAAAGCAATCAGCCAGCCAGCCGCATCCGGACGCGCCCGGATGCCAAAGACAAGACTTGCACTCATGCCTTGTCCGGCCTCTGCGCATATCCGAACCTCGGCACCTTCCGCCTGAAGCCGGGCTGCCAGTGCCTCGCATCCGGGACGCACAACAGCCAGTACGCTATCGGTTCCGGCTAATAAATTGCGGCAGGCACGCACTGCAATCAGGTCGCCATCAGGCAAACAATGAGTCAGTTTGTCTGCACCAAAGCGCTGGCTGACACCCGCAGCCAGCAAGATACCGGTAATCGATCCCATCAGGCTAAACGCAAACAAGAGAGGACGATTTGGCTCTCACTTTTATGGATTATTAGGGGCATATCTAGCATTACCGTGAAAGCCTGGTGGCAGATTGGTAGGGAGGATAAGCGACAGTGCATCCATCTTTATCAGCTTTGGCGGATGCGGTTACCGCCTAATCCGTTGGACAGTATCACCGACCTTATTGATTGGCAAGCTTCGAGCTTCGCCGTAATCCGGATTCAGACAGCTATTTTGCCTCAGGCGGCAGATCAGATCTCGACGAAAGCTTGCATGCTTCGTACAAACGGGCTAATTCCAGGAGACTCGATGTACCGGTTTTCCTCATCATTCTCGCCCTGTGCACCTCAACGGTACGATGACTGATGCCCAACTGATGGGCAATGTCTTTATTAGAAAGGCCCGAAACCACCAACGACATGACGTCCAATTCTCTAGCAGTGAGCTTGCTCAGGCGCTTAACGAGCGCTTCCTCAACGATTGCCTGCGCCTGCCTTTGGGATTCCTGAAGCAGAACAGTCTGAATCCGTTCGATCAGCAGTTTGCTGGCTACGGGCTTGGTCAGAAAATCGACCGCTCCGGCCTTGATGACACGGACAGAGGTGGGAATGTCGCCATAACCGGTCAGGAAAATAATTGGCAGTGAACTCTTGCGGCGAATCAGTTCGGCTTGCAATTCGTCGCCGGTCATATCCGGCATATTGAGATCCAGCACCAGACAACCCGGCTTTTCCGGACAAAAAGTTTGAAGAAAGTGTTCGGCACTCTCAAAAGTCTGATACGAAAAGCCCGCCGTTTCCATGACATGTCCGAGGCTGTCGCGTACCGCATAATCGTCATCGACAATATAAACACAGGGTTGATTATTCATATCACGCAGGGCAAGGTAAAGTGAATACTGAGACCGTTACCGGCATTTTGTTCCGCCCACATTTTTCCACCATGAGCCGCAATCAAGGATCGGCTTATCGCAAGGCCCACGCCTAAACCCGCAGGTTTAGTGCTATGGAAAGGCTGAAAGATTTTTCTAAGCGCTACAGCATCCGGAACACCTATTCCGCTGTCACACACGGTTATTCGTATCATGGCCGGATCGTCTTCGTAAACCTGTGTGGTGACTGAGATTTTACCGGCATTCAGATCCTGTTCCTGCAGCGATTCCAACCCATTTCGCAACAGATTGATCAATACCTTTTGTATTTGCAGAGCGTTGGCATTAACCGGCGTCAAATCTCTGGCTAGATCCAGCTCAATATCAAAGTCAGTCAACAACCCGTCAGCTTTCATCAAGTCGATCGCTTCATGAACCGAGGCATTGATATCCATAGGCTCGCTAACGGTTTCGCCTTTTTGTAACAGGGTCAATAATTGCCTTATCACTTTGCCGGCACGCTGAGCTTGTTGCGAACAATTTTCCATTAACAAAGCCAATTTTTGCGGATTCGGTTCCCCAGTCTGCAAGGTGTGTAGCGCCACATCAGCGTAAGACGAAATAGCGGTCAGAGGCTGGTTCAACTCGTGCGCAATCGCAGCGGCAGTTTGAACCGCAACATGCAGGCGAAACGCTTGTTCCATTTTATCGCGCCGCTCGCTGAGCTCCTTTTGCTTCATGTAGTCGGTAATGTCCAAATTGATACCGAGCATACGATAGGGCTGATTGTTTTGATCGTTCAACAATACACCGCGCGAATGAATCCAACGATAGGAGTTATCCCTGTGACGCAGGCGAAACTCCAGTTCATAGTTTGACTGTAGACCCGATAGGCACTTTTCCATGATCCCAAGAACAAAAGTCCGGTCTTCCGGATGCAAACGATGCACCCATTCCTCACGGCGTTCGAGTAAGTCGCTGTCTTCAAAGCCGAGTTGCCGTTTTGATTCAGGCGATAAAAACAACTTGTGTGTCAGCAAATCCCAGTCCCAATACCCTGTTTTTACCTGATCAACGACCAGAGCAAGCCTGGCTTCGGAATTACGTAATTCCTGTTCGGCCTGGCGGCGTGCGGTGATATCTTCGGAAGAAATCATAATTCCTCCGATTTCACCTTCCGGATTGGTCCAGGGATAAACCGCCCAGCGCGACCAATGCTGGCTGCCGTCGGCCTGTATCCACAAATCATCCTCGTTGCGCAAAAACTCGCCTGCCAGTGCGCGCCGGTGAACCTCTTTCCATTCAGCCGGTAAATCCAGGTTTACCGCGTAGTGATTACGTCCGGTCAACTCATCATATCCTCTGCCAAATTCCTCTATCCACCGGTGACTGGTGACCAAATAGTTCATGTCACGATCCAACATGGCAATGCTGAGAGGCGCCTGCTCGACAAATAGCCTAAGCTGCAATTGGCTTTTTTCTAAAGATTCTTCCGCCTTTTTAAGCGCCGTAATATCCAGAAATGCACCAACGGCACCTCGCGGCTCGCCTTCTTCGTTGAACAACGGCGATGCATTACTGAGAACCTTAAGCCATTGACCATCAGGACGAATGATATCCATGACCAGATTGGTAACCGCTTCTCCCCGTCCGGCACGTTGCATCGGTAACTCATCGATTGCCAGCTCTTGTCCATTTTGCATGACACAGACGGCTGCCATTGAAGCGCTGTGCTTGGAAAGATCTGCGCCTTCCGGTAAGCCGAACATCCGTTCACTCGCTGGATTGCCCCTGATATGGTAACCCTTCACATCATTGGTGATAGCCAGTCCGATTGGCACCGTGTTGAAAATAACCTCCATTTCCTCAATTCGATTCAACAAATTTTGATTCAATGTGGCTATTTTATTCTCAGCCTGCTTTCTGTCTGTGATATCGACGATATGCACAACGATACCTTTGACTTTGCCGCTTGAATCCTTATCGGGAATATAGGTGGCATGGACCCAGCGCGGCTTGCCGTTTCCATAAGGAATTTGCTGATCGAAATTAACCGTCTCCCCTGCACGCGCCCGTTCCAGATAAGGTTGAACTATGCGCCAAGCCTCTTTGCCGATCACATCCTGAGCTTTTTTACCAGCGATTTGATCGGCAGTGATATTGAACCAGTTTTCATAGGTCGCATTGACGCGCAAATAGCGAAAATCGGGATTGATATAGGATATGAGCGCGGGTGTTGCGTCCATGATCAGCCGTAATTCACTTTCCCGCTCAAGCAATGCCGATTCAGCCAATTTACGTTCGGTAATATCACTTTCCGATCCGGCCATCCTGAGCACTTTTCCGGAACTGTTTTTTTGAGTCAGGCCTCGATCCATTATCCATTTCCACGAACCGTCTTTGCATCTAATGCGGTATTCCTCGCAAAATACCGGGGTTTTCCCGTCAAATTGGGCTTGCACGGCAGCCATGACGCGCGATAAATCATCCGGGTGAATATTTGTGCTCCATAAGGACTCGTCGTTGCATATATCAGCGTCAGAAAAACCGCGCAAGGCTTTCCAGCGCGAGGAATAATGCACACGCTTATTGATGACATCCCAATCCCAGATAGCATCTTGAGCACCCGCCAGCACCAACTCATAACGTTCAATGCGCTCCTGAAGTTCCTTTTCAGCCTGGATTCGTTCGGTAACGTCCTGAACATAACCGTGCCAGAGAATACTGCCATCCATCTCGCGTAAGGGCATGGAATAGCCTTCATGCCATACTTCACCCTTGGCTGGATGCTGGTATCGCCAAGTATCTCGCCAAGGGTGCTGAGTGCGAGCCGATTCGGCAATAGTGGCGTGGATGTGCTCGATATCATCGGGATGAATAAGCGCAAAAACCGGGCTAAAATCGTCAGCTAACGCTTCAGGACTGAATCCATAGAGGGATTCGCTGGACGGACTGGCATAAGGCATGCTGACCGAACCATCGGGACGCAAGCGAAATGAACAGATCAACCCAGGTACCGATGCAGCAACCTTGGTTAATTGATCCTGTAATTCTATTCGCTCTTTCAAAGCGAGTTCCGCTCGCAAGACCTCCGTCACATCACGCAGAATAGCCGTAAACGTGGGTTCGCCCTCTACATAGCACTGTGACACTGAAGCTTCGATAGAAAACGCCTCCCCATTGGCGCGCACCCCGTTAATCGCGGCACGACCTCCGTCTTGAGCGTCTAAAGAACCCGACGAACAAAAGCCGCTTGTCTTTGAGCCATAAGCACATGACCACTTGGGAATAAAATGATCGATAGGAACACCCATCGCATCATCGGCTTTACAGCCGAACATTTTTTCCGCTGCAGCGTTAAATAATAAAATGCGTTGATGGTTGTCGATTGTAACAATGGCATCCATTGCCGACTCGAAAACGGCTGAATAACGCCGCCGGCTTTCCAGCAACGCCTTCTCATTTTGCTTAAGTTCAGTAATGTCCTGAGTGGTGCCGAATCCTCCTAACAGGCAGCCCTTTTTATCGAATTCCAGCACGGCTTTTTCACGCACCCATTTCACTTGGCCGTCAACCACTAAGCGATGTTCAATATCGTAAGGCTCTCCCTTTAAACCTGATTGCCACTGCCTATCGACATATTCACGGTCATCCGGATGAACGATGGATAGAAATTTCTCATAGTTCATCGGGGTACCCTTGGGGATACCGAAGATACGGTGATTTTCGTTAGACCAGATCAATTCATTACAAGACACATTTAAACGCCAGCTACCGATCTGTCCGACAGTTTGAGCATAATCTAAATCTTGCTGACTTTCCCACAACGCTTTGGCAACCCCTCTATGAAAGTAGGTTGTGGCAACCATAACCGTCGAGACAAAACAAAAGCCGGTGTTCAAAATCAAAATGTCATAGGGTGCAGTTCCGGCCGGCAACAAAACAAGCGCATTGACGGCAATTAAAGCCAACGCCGCAGTAAGAACACCCGGATAGAGACCGAGCCAGTAGGAGATCTGAATAATTCCAAAAAAAAACAACAGGAACGCAGCACGTTCACCAATCACCGGAATATAAATTGTCGCGATCGTCGTGACGGTAACAGCCAGAATAGCCAGGCCATATTGAACAGAAGCAGGTTGGGCGCTTAGATTGACTAAAATGGAATGGCTTTCAAATGGCATAAAGGTTTTACGATCAGGCATCAAAATTTCCATGACGGCTTGAGTGAAATATTAGGTTCGCAGTCGCTAATAACTTCTAAGACTAACTAAACCTGTTTTGTATCCCGGAAAAATACTGTACGGTTTAACTGAAGTTTCCCAATAATTTCAAAAACAAACTGCCATTCTGCTTGAGCTGCAGGCATTATCGATAGAGTCTTCGTCAACGGTGGCAAACCTATTTAATAAAGCACTGTCGCTTAAGACTGAGGCGTCATCCCGGCAATCCCTGCCGGAATGACGGTAACTATTAATGCAAACAAAACTCTCCAACAAGCCTGGACGACAATCCCATAAAAACCGGGAAATTTCAGCGGTTTATTAGAGGCGGGAAATACATTTATGGCTCACAGTCTGCCTTGGCAACAAAGTAGGCCACTGCTTTTACTGACGTTCAAACAAAAGAGAGACGATTCAACGAATTAATACAACAAGCCTAATTATTAAAATACCCGGCCTTTTGGCTTGCCTGTAAATCGCTGATAACAATTTTCGTAAAGACTAAACCAAGACGATTACAAAATAAATACGTATGAGTACTTAGTTTTTTGGCAACGTTCATGGCGTTACCGTGAAAGTACACGAACCGAAGAGGGAGGGGTTACTCGATCGACAGGTGTCGGCGGCAGGGAGGCGCCGTCAAGCCTTGTATGATTAATTTAAATACATTTTAGCCGGGAAATTCTTTAAGCTTTACCGAGTTCATTGGGAGGCCGCTCAAGCCTGAGGACTGGATTAAACCAGAGCCTGTCATGTAGATTG
>Ga0208244_101502_pt1 | contig 11920 bp, 11 predicted proteins | sample SubbioCR12Aug_5A_FD_184828 | JGI IMG/M metagenome (GOLD analysis project Ga0208244, IMG submission 184828) | Serpentinite rock and fluid subsurface biosphere microbial communities from McLaughlin Reserve, California, USA - CR12Aug_5A (SPAdes) | ecosystem: Environmental > Terrestrial > Deep... | reverse complement strand
TTTTACAAAATCAAAAATTAAATTTTGACTGGAAAATTCCGTATAATTTGGTCGCCGAGCGAAGCGAGGCGACCTCCAAATCGTTGACTTTTTCTCGGTGGTGCCCCGGAGAGGAATCGAACCCCTATCTAGAGCTTAGAAGGCTCTTGTTCTGTCCGTTGAACTACCGGGGCCCATAAATCAAAATCTATAATTTAGCAAACGGTAATTAGTAGTAATAAAAAACTTGGTTACAATAAACTAAAAATATTTTAGCAAAAAAATAAAAAAAATCAAGTTATTTTGGATATTTTTTGATAAGCTTGATTTATTTTTTTTAAAACATTTTTCGGTCCGTGATCAGTGGTTTGAGTTAATTGATTTAGTTGACTTAATTTTTTCTGATAAGTATTTAAATTTTTTAAAACAAAATTTATTTTTTCTTTGAGTTGATCTGTTTCTTCATGTAATAAATAATCGCCAAAACCAAGTTTTTTAAACTCTTGCGCATTAGAAATTTGTTCTGGCTGTCCGCCATCAGGAATCAAAACACCAGGCAAACCCATAATTAAAAGCTCCATCACGCCAGAATGGCCAGCTGGAATAACAACCAAATCCGCGCTTGCCATATAAGCGTAAACGTTTGAATCAAAAGGTTTGGCTAATAAATTATTTTCGCGTTTTTCTTCTTTAATAGAAAAATGAGAGAAAAAAACATTGGCTTGGAGTTTTTGGGCGACAGTGAGTAATTTTGGGACCAAGCCGGCTCTAAATCCTTGGCCGCCAATAGTCATAAAAATATTTGGTTGGTTGTTATTTGAAAATCCTAGATCTTGCCATGATTTTTTTTCATAACCATTAACCAATCTATTTAATGGTCCAATAACTGATGTTTTTTTTATAGCTTTTTTTCGTTGGGAAATTAAAGGTTGAACAATGGTATTTGGTGCTTGAAAATCGCCAATAAAAATTTGGTCAGCCCAATGATATTGAATCATGCAGGAAACAGTCATTGCCCACTCTGCTAAACGAGCGCGAGTTTTGTTTTTTAAATCTTTTAAACAAGATCCAGTTTTTTTGATTGGAATTTTTGGAGTAGTGGTTTGATTGCAAACTAAAAAAACAGGTTTTTTTAGTTGATGGGCAGCAAAAATTGTGGCTACTCGACAATCAGAAATAACAATATCGTAATTTTTTATTATTTTTTTTTCCTGACGATAGGCTTGAAAAAAACGAAAAGGAAAGTCAAGAGAAGCCCAGAGAGTTTTTAACAAAGAAAAGCTGCCGCCCTGACCAGACATGGCAATTTCTTGCTTAACCTCAATGGTTTGAACATTTTCAGCGATAGCTTTTTGATAAGCCTGACCATAGGTCGCCATGATTGCCTCGTATCCGTGTTTTATTATTTCTTCATAAATAGAAACAGCTCGAGCGTAATGGCCTAGCCCCTCACCATTTAATCCAATATATATTTTCATAATTTTTATAAATTAAAAACTTGTTGTTAATATAAAAAATAATTTAAACGGACGTTTTTATTTCAACGCAGCTGTTCGTTAAAGTTATTTAAACGTTGTCATTTGAAGGTTATATTTTATCATAATTTAACTTATTGACAAAAGCATGCCTTTATGTTATTTTGTAATTAATAGAAATAATAAATAATAATTTTTATGCCACTTAAAAAAAGCAAGAAGGAATTAGTTAAAAAAGATTATAGTTTGCACGAAAAAGATTCGGGGTCAACTGAGGTCCAGATCGGTCTTTTAACAAAAGAAATTGAGGAGCTTTCTAAACACTTAGCCAATAATCGTCATGACACTGGTTCTCGTCGGGGTCTTTTGCGCAAAGTTTCTAAAAGACGCAAATTGCTTCGTTATCTAGAGAAATCTAACAAAAAAAGCTACGAAAAAGTTATTAAAAAAATAAAAAAGAAATAAAGGATTTTTATGATCATTGATTATAGTGCTCAGCGAGTCGGTATTTTTGTTGATACACAAAACGTTTATCATTCAGCAAAAAATTTGTTTGGTTCAAGGGCAAACTTTGGGAAATTATTGGAGGTTGCAGTTGGTGCAAGGAAATTAATTCGTGCCGTTGCTTATGTTATTCGCTCGAAAAGTCAGGATGAAGAAACTTTTTTTGAAGCCTTGGCTAACCATGGATTTGAAGTAAAATTAAAGGATCTTCAAGTTTTTTTTGGCGGAATGAAAAAAGCTGATTGGGATGTTGGCATTGCGATTGATGCCGTTAAAATGGCTGACCGTTTGGATACGGTTATTTTAGTTTCCGGTGATGGTGATTTTATTCCTCTTCTTAACTATTTAAAAGAAAATCGAGGCTGTCGAGTTGAGGTAATGGCTTTTAAGGAAACAACCTCAGCTAAATTAATAGAGGTAGCTGATAAATTTATTGATCTTTCAATGCATAAAAGAAAATTTTTAATTAAGAAGTATGACCAACCCAGAAAAAGCTCGACCAATTGAAGATGAATCAAAAAACCCAAAAGATAAATTAGCAAGGCTTTTAGCTTTTATGATTTTAAAGAGAGTTTTTTCTGGCGAAAGCAATGGTCATCCAGAACTTGAACATTTAACTACCGAGGATTTAAATGCGCCTACGGCTGAAGAGGGGCACCAAAAATTTCTGAAAGTTGCTCGGGAAGTTTTAAGCCAAAGCCTGGCGACTCATGGTAAACAAAGAGAAGGAAAAACACAAAAAATTGCTGATTTAGATGCTAGAATTTCTTTTGGACTTTTACGCTTGGCTGGTTGTAAATTCGATGAGCACAAAGACGTTGTTTATGTTGAGAGTGGCCAGATGGTAGAGGGAAGAATACAGGTTGATACTGGCAATGTTTTGGGTACTCAAATTTCTGAAGATTGGCATGATTTAACAGATGTTTTAGCTGATCATCATTTACCCGATGCACCGCTTGATTCATCTTCAGCTAAAATTGTTTATGAAAATTTAGTGATTATGGGACTTTTAGAAAGAACAGAAGCTCTGGATCGTTTGGTTGAATTTGTCAGTCAAGCAGACAATAAAAAATTTGATGATATTTTTTACACTGAAGAATGGCAACGCAATATTAGCTGGCGATCAATTGCTGGTGTGGGCCAGAACATGGATTTTAAAAAACTTCACCAGTATTTTGAAAGATATCAATCTCCTTACCAAGCTTTTCCCAAAGATCCCCAAAACGAAATTCCAGTTGACCCTATTTTTTTAAGAGAGTTCGGTTTGGTCCAAGGCAGAGGGCAAGAAAGCATTAATTTATGTCAAAAAAGAAAAAATAACATTAACCAGGGTTTAGATATGGTTCGTGAGTTGCGTTCAAAAGGATTTGAAATTAAAACAAGATATGGTAAATTTTTTGTTGACTATATTTCTGAGGGCATGAGTGAACAAAGAAGAAAGGGGGTGCCCTTGCGGGCTGATGCGGTTTTAGCGAATGGCTACCAAGGTTTAATTATTTATAATCAAGAGACAGAAAGTTATTTTATCAATTTAGATCCTCGAATTGAGGCAAGACTTAACCTGTCAAATTTAGATGATGGCGTCGCAGTCAGAGGCAAAATGTTTATTAGAAATTTTGCTGATAAAACACCCCTGAAACATTCATTAGCTGATATATTTTCTTGTTTAGGCGGAAACCCGGTTTTAGCTAAAGGAGAATTAGGACAGGCCATTAAAGAAAATGAAGAATGGATTAAGTTAATTGATGTTGATGGGGAAATTTTTGAAAAATATCAAGGCGGTCAGGGCCAGCCAGCATACTGGGGCTTGCCAAGCAGACAGGAAAAAGGAAGAAAGCACGGCCGAGTAGTCTTGCCCGAAAATTTTCAACCAGAAAAAGGAAGAAAATATCAGGTAAGAATTATTGGCGAAAAAAATGACGTTGCTTTTTTAAAGGTTTTTAAAGCAGAGTTTTTTATCGTTTCTGTTAGAATAGATATTGATTCTGGCAAGTGGAAAGCTGTTCTACCGGGCGGCGAGGAGCTTGAATTACCGTCAGGAGAATATGATGCAAGACAACAATATGAAATAAGCTATGGTTTATATGGCGAGGTTATTATTAAAGAACATAGAGATTAAAACAAAAAAGAATAAAATAAAAAACATTTATGGAAGAGAAAAATTTTGAGTTAGAATTTAATCAAAAAAAATTGAGAGTAAACATTGGTCAAATGGCCAATCAAGCCAATGGCTCAGTTTTAGTTTCTTATGGTGAAACATCGGTTTTATCAACAGCAGTAATGAGTAAAGAAAGCAAAGATTGCGACTTTTTCCCATTAATGGTTGATTATGAAGAAAGATTTTACGCAGCCGGGAAGATTAAGGGTTCGCGTTTTATTAAAAGAGAAACTCGACCGCCAGATGAAGCAATTTTAGCGGCTCGTTTAGTTGATCGGACAATACGTCCTCTTTTTTCTGAAAATTGTCGTCGCGAAGTCCAAGTAATTAATACTGTTTTATCCTATGATGGGGAAAATGATCCGGATATAGTTTCGCTTTATGGCTCATCGATTGCCTTAGCTATTTCGGATATTCCTTGGCGTTCTCCAGTTAGTGGAGTTAGGGTGGTTCGTACTAATGGGCAGTGGATTTTTAATCCAACCAACGAACAAAGAAAAGAGGTAAAATTAGATTTAATTGTTTGTGGTCGAGATAAGCGAGTAATTATGATTGAAGCTGGTGCTCAAGAGATATCTGAAGAAGAAATTTATCAGGCAATGGAAGCAGCCATGCCAGAAATTGATAAATTAAACAATTTTTTCGAAGAGATTAAACAAAAGGTTGGTAAAAATAAAATTGTTTTAGATGAAATGCCAGAAATAACAGAGGAAGAACAAGTGGTTAATGATTTTTTTGCTAAAGAGGCTGATGGTTATCTTTTTGCCAAGCCATTGAAAACTAAAATGGAAAGAATAGAGACTTGCAATAAAATCCGTAATTTAATTGATCAAAGACTAACAGAAAAAAATATCGGTAAGGATCGAAGAGAAAAGGCAATTAAAAAAGCTGATAAGTTAATTTATTATCGGGTCAGCAAAGCCATCCTAGAAGAAGAGAGAAGAGTTGACGGGCGAAAGCTTTTAGAAATTAGAATGCTTGAGGGGAAAGTTAATTTACTTCCTCATATTCATGGTTCTGGTCTTTTTTCTCGCGGTGAAACCCAAATTCTTTCAACCATTACTTTGGGTGCTCCTGGCATGGAGCAATACTTAGATACAATGGAAGAGAGTGGCAGAAAGCATTTTATGCATCATTATAATTTTCCACCATACTCGGTTGGTGAAGTAGCTTCTTTGCGCTCAACTGGTCGACGAGAAATTGGTCATAGTTATTTAGTGGAAAAGGGTTTGTGGTCGATTATGCCGGAAAAAGAAATCTTTCCCTACACGGTTCGCGTTGTTTCTGAATCTCTTTCTTCTAATGGGTCAACTTCAATGGCCGCAGCTTGTGCTGCCAGCTTAGCCTTAATGGATGCTGGCGTGCCGATTAAAAATCCAGTCGCTGGGGTGGCTGTTGGTTTGGCCTCTGAGGAAGACGAAAGAAGCATTACCAAATATAAAACATTTTTAGATTTACAAGACGTAGAAGACGGTCCGGGTGGAATGGATTTTAAAGTTATTGGTACTTATCAGGGAGTTACGGCTATTCAGATGGACACCAAAACTAATGGTTTAACCTTTGAAATTATTAAAGAGGCTTTAGAAAAAGCAAAAATTGGACGTTTGCAAATTTTAGATTTTCTTGGTTCAGCAATAGGACATTTTAGAGAAAAGCTTTCTCCTTATGCGCCACAAATTTCTTCTTTCCAAATTAACCCCAAAAAAATTAGAGATGTTATTGGCCCGGGCGGCAAGGTGATCAACGAAATTATTGCTCAAACTAACACAACGATTGATGTTGAGCAGGATGGTTGGGTGGCGGTGACGGCCAACAACTCAGCTGATTTGCAAAAAGCTTGTGATTGGATTAAAGACATTACTCGAGAATTAAAGATTGGCGAAGTTTTCCAAGCTAAAGTTAAAAGAATTGTCGAGTTTGGTGCTTTTGTTGAGCTTTTGTCAGGCGACTCAGGGTTAGTTCATGTTTCTGAACTAGCACCTTTTCATATCAAAGAAGTTAAAGACATGGTTGAAGAAGGAGAAATTATTCCTGTAAAATTAATGAAAATTGATGAACAGGGTCGAATGAATTTTTCCCTGAAGCAAGCAGCTGACAAGGATTTTTACGAAAAGAAAAAAATGGCTAAAAAATAAAATCGATGTTTGATTTATTGTTTCGCAAAACGATTTTAAAGCTTCTTCGTTTTTATCAAAAATATTTTTCGCCTGATACCAGTTTTTTTTCATTGTTACACCCATTTTTTGGAGCTTGTAAATTTAAACCAACTTGCTCAGAGTATGCTTGTCAGGCTATTGAAAAATATGGGGTTATTAGGGGAATTATTAAATCTTTGAATCGTCTTTTGCGCTGCCATCCATTTTCTAGAGGCGGTTATGATCCATTAAAATAAAAAATATGTGTCCAAAACGAACCTATCAACCTAAAAAAAGAATAAGGAAAAAAGTTCACGGCTTTCGTAAAAGGATGCGCACCCGAACCGGGAAAGCTGTGCTTAAAAGAAGAAAAAATAAGGGCAGAAAAAGATTAACGGTATAATTTTAGTTTATAGCTTTTTGGTTTGGATTTATTAGTTTTCAGCTTTTTGAAATCGACAATTAAATAACTAATAATTAACAACCGGAACAATGTTGCCGAAAAAATATCGTTTAATCGGTCAATCAAATTTTAAAAAAATAGCCACGCAAGGCAGGTATGTTTTTTTAAAAGAGATGGGGATTAAATGGTTGCCTAATCAATTAAATAATTCTTGTTTTGCTTTTATTGTTTCAACGCAAGTTGATAAAAGAGCCGTGGCTCGTAATAAAATTAAAAGAAGATTACGTGAAATTATTTATTGTCGTTTGAAAAACATTAAATCTGGTTTTAATGTTTTGATTTTAACTCGGCCGACGATTAAAAGTTTAAAATTTGAAGAATTGGAAGAAAGATTAGAAGAAATGCTTAAAAGGGCAAATTTATTGAATCTTCTTACGGACTGCGAGTAGTTTACGAAATCATAAATCCGTTAGACTCTTAGCTTAAGATTCACCGTATTTGTTTTTAGTATTTTTGTATAATTTAGTATTTTGTAGTGGGTGTGGATAAGTTTTATTGACGATTATTTTTTTTAGTTTATTATTTTATAAACTAAGAGATTGCATGTTTTATCTTATTTATCTCTAATTTTATTTTAAGATAATAATTTAATCGCCTTTTTTATTTTTTTATAAAACTATGTTTAAAGATTTTAACAAAGAAATTGAAGAACAATTAATTAAACAGAAGCAAGAGCTTGAGACTCAGCTGGCCAAGCTTGGCGAGAGAAGCAAAAATAGCAATGATTTTAAAGTAAAATTTCCTAATTTTGGTGCGAGCGAAGATGAAAATGCCGACGAGGTTTCTGCCTTTGGTGATCGTTTGGCTTTAAGTGCTAATTTGGAAAAAAGTTTAAAAGAGATTAGTCAGACGTTAGAAAAAATCAAAAATAACACTTACGGGGTCTGTGAAAAATGTGGCGCTAAAATTGACAAAAAAAGATTAAAAGCTTTGCCGACAGCTAATCATTGTTTAAATTGTAAATAATAATGTTTAGCAAAAAAAAGAAGGTAGTTTTAAGTTTCTTGACTTGTCTTCTTTTTTTTATATTGGATCGCTTGCTAAAAAACTTATATTTTTTACGCCCCAGAATAAATTGGTTAAATTTTCAAGAAAACTACAACTTTCTTTTTATTTTTCAAGGCTGGCTTTTTTATTTACTAACTGTTTTAATTTTGTTGATTTTGGCTTATTGGGTGGCCATTAGCTGGCGGAACGAAAGATATCAGTTAGTTTTTGCTTTGGCTCTAATTCTAGTTGGTGGTTTTAGTAATTTTTTTGATCGTTTGCTTTACGGGTTTGTTATTGATTATTTTTATTTTTTTAATCTTTGGTTTTTTAATTTAGCTGATTTAATGATTTTGTTTGGTGTTTTAGTTTTATTGTTTGATGTTTTTAGAAAAAAAGAACCCTGTTGTTGATCTCGGGGTCCTGTCGGATGTCAGGATCCAGGAATCGAGTGAAAGATGGTCCGACACTTGTCACAGACAAACGATGTTATAGTGATGTGATGAGCGGAAGGATCGTGCTCGATTGGACCAATGAATCGTCTATCAGTTTCCACTGACTTCTTGACCACTTCGACGATGTGACCGTTACAGTGTGGACATTCTGACATTACCCTACCTTCTGGTTTAGGCATTTTGCCTCCTTTCTATATTTTGATTTTAGTATTTTGTTGAAACTTTGTCAAATTTTTTTTATTTGTTGATTAGAAGAAAAAATTTGTAATAAAAATCTGGCCTATTAACTCGGCCAGAAGGGTTTGGAAGAATCATCTTTTGGGGTCATGTTCTCCCGGCATCTCGCAGATGCTCAGAGGTTCGTTGGTTTCCAGTTCCTGGTAGAGGTGTTTGAACGCATACGACGAATCTGACCGATTGCCCATGACAAGGCGCTGTCCCCCTTTTATCGGCTTCCCATCTTGGTCGCATTCGACCGGGCGAACACAACCGGGTTCTTTTTGCCCTTTTGTTGTTCCGGCAACCAGGACAAAGGGGGGAAAATCTGTCGGGGCGCAATTTCTCCGTCTGTAGACCACTTATCCTCCTTTTTTAGAGATCTCGAACAAATAAAGAGAGAACGCATTCCCTCCTTTTCATTTTTATTTTACTGCTGCTTCTTCTTCTTGTCAAGCTCATGTTCAGGGCTCTTTTTATTTTTGCTTTTCTTGTTATAATTAATTAAATATGTGGTTATTAAGAAGTTTATAATTGTTTGGAAATTGGTAATTAAAAATTGAAAATTAATAAACTGTTAGTTTCGATTAACGGTTAGTTTTAAAATTAATTTTTATTAATTTCTAACTTATATGTTAGTAAAAATTCTTTCCGGCGTTTCTTTGGGGCTCAGTTCACAAATCGTTGAAGTTGAAGTTGATGTTTCTAATGGTTTTCCAACTTTTGAAATTATTGGTTTAGCCGACAAGTCAATCGAAGAGGCCAAGGAAAGAGTTAAGCTCGCCATTAAAAATTCTGGTTTAAATTTTCCATCACAAAAAAGAATTATTATTAATTTAGCTCCGGCTGACCTGAAAAAAGAAGGGCCGGTTTTTGATTTGCCGATTGCTTTGGGAATTCTTTTGGCTAGTGGTATGTTAGCGGCCGAAGTTTTTCCTAAAGACTTTATTTTTGCTGGCGAACTATCTTTGAATGGCGAGTTGCGTCACACTAAAGGAATTTTGCCTTTGGCTTCCATGGTTAAAGATAAAAAATTAGCTGGTATTTTTTTACCACAAGCAAACCTTTTGGAAGCCAACCTAGTTCAAACAATTAAAATTTATCCCTTTAAGTCTTTAAAAGAAATTTTAGCTCATTTTTCCAAAGTTTCTGTTATTGAGCCAATTCTTGGCGAAGGAGTAAAAATTGAAGATCAGAATGAGTTTGAAATTGATTTTTCACAGATTCAAGGACAAGAGCAAGCTAAGCGCGCCTTAGAAATCGTTGCCGCCGGAGGACATAATCTATTGTTTGCTGGACCGCCTGGTGCAGGGAAAACTCTTTTAGCAAAGGCTTTGCCATCAATTTTACCAAAAATGACGCCGATAGAAGTTTTGGAAGTTAGTAAGATTTATTCTGTGGCTGGGCTTTTGTCAGAAGAGAAGCCGTTCATTATTTCTCGGCCAGTACGCAGTCCTCACCACACAATTTCTGATGTTAGTTTAATTGGCGGCGGGACAGTTCCTAAGCCAGGTGAAACTAGTTTAAGCCATCGTGGCGTTTTATTTTTAGATGAGTTGCCAGAGTTCTCTCGCCATGTTTTAGAAGTTATGCGTCAGCCTCTTGAAGATGGCCAAGTCACAATTAGTCGGATTAGAGGTAGTTTAACTTTTCCAGCTAAATTTATTTTTTTGGCTTCAGAAAACCCTTGTCCTTGTGGTTACTATGGTGATCCTAAAAAAGAATGTCGTTGCTCATCAGCTGAAATTTTGCGCTATCATAAAAAAATATCCGGTCCACTTTTAGATCGGATTGATCTTTATTTAGAGGTGCCGCGGATGAGTTTTGATAAAATGATGGCTGAAAAAGTAGTTGAAAGTTCAGAGCAAGTTAGGTCTAGAATAGAACGGGCCAGAGAAAAACAAGAAATTAGATTTAAAAATACAAAAATTTTAACTAATTCAGAAATAAGCTCCAAGGAAATAAAAAAATTCTGCCAGACCTCGGCAGAGACGGAAAAACTTCTTAAAGAAGCCGTTGATAAATTTTATTTATCAGTCCGCGCCTATCATCGAATTTTAAAAGTTGCCAGAACAATTGCCGATTTAGCTGATGAGGAAAAAATAAACTCGGCTCATATTGCCGAGGCGATTCAGTATCGAATTCAACGCGAAAAAGACATTGTTTAATTTTTAAAAAATTTCTTTCGGATAAATATAACCATTAATACGGCGATCATTAATTGAAAGTTCTCTTTTGTTTACTACCCATGGCTTAACATGGTTCATTTCAGAAATAATAATACTATTGCTTTTGATTTCTTCAACAATAGCCACATGACCATAATAACTTTCTTTAGTCGAAACAATAGCGCCTATTCTTGGAGTATTGCCAATAGCATAGCCAGCCCTTGAAGCATTGGCTAACCAACTTTTTGCATGGCCAGAAAAGGTTAAACAATATTTTCGAGCAACATACCAAGTGCATTGACCTGCGAAAAAGTCGCGGCAGCCAGATCCTTGTCTGGTCTTTTCGCCAGCATCAGCTAGCCAAGTTTTATCAGGCGCGGTTGTTCTGGCTAAAATAGTTGGTTGGGGTGGTGGCGCAGGCATTACTCCATTGGGAATAATTATTGTTTGCCCAGCGATAAGACCAGACTCGGCCAAGTTATTAAAACGGGAAATTTCTTCATTTTTAGCTTTATAATTTTTAGCAATTTTATCAAGGGTGTCGCCTGATTTTATTTTATAACTAATGCCTGAAATCGGCAGAACAGTTAATGCTTGACCGGCTCGGATGACGGTATAGGGCGAAAGCTTATTTTCCCAAAGAATTGTATTAACAGAAACGCCAAATTTTTTAGCAATTGAACTGACAGTGTCGCCACCCTGAACAATATATTTTTCTGGCTCGATTCTGGTTTGAACAAAATTATAATCAAAGAAAGAAATTGGTTTTAGAATTAACTCTTCATCGGCGGCCATTTTAAAATCAGCCGGATAATCATTTTTTTTATCAGTGGTGGCCATTGCTTCGGCAATAATTTCATCTTGGAAGGAGGCTTTCCCTTCGAAAAATATAAAAATAATTATGAAGATTAAAAAAATAAACAATAATCTTTGTCTGGTTAAAAAAGTAAGCAGATCACCTTCATAGTGAATTGTTGATAAGCGCTGGCTGATTGATTTTTTAATTTTTAAAATAAACGGCAGGGCTGGGATAATAATAATTTTTAAAATAAAAATAAAAAAAAGCTTAACAATTTTCATTGCCCAAAACATTGTTTTTATTAAAAAAGAAGCAAGAATTTTAATAATGCCTAAAATGAGAAGAATAAGCTGAATTTTAATTTTTGATATTTTTTTATCCATTTTAGCTTGGGAATCCTTTATTTAAGCAAAAATTGGTAAGAAAATTACCATCATTAGTATATCAGATCTTAAGAAAAAGTCAAGGAACTGCGCTTGACGGGCACATCGGTAACACTTTTTGATGTTGGAAATGGAATTCAATAGGGGTTTGGTAATTTAAGGTTTGGTGAGGTCGATTAAAGTTGTATTCAATCAGCC
>Ga0208244_101501_pt1 | contig 11951 bp, 12 predicted proteins | sample SubbioCR12Aug_5A_FD_184828 | JGI IMG/M metagenome (GOLD analysis project Ga0208244, IMG submission 184828) | Serpentinite rock and fluid subsurface biosphere microbial communities from McLaughlin Reserve, California, USA - CR12Aug_5A (SPAdes) | ecosystem: Environmental > Terrestrial > Deep... | reverse complement strand
GCCGCGCCAGCCCCTCGGCGTCGCCCGCCTGCCCCGCCCACGCGCCGACCGAGAAACCCCTGAACGCGAACGGCGCCTCCAACACCTCCAGCGCCACCCCCTCCCGCGCCGCCACCGCCCCCGCGCACGCGAGCCCGCCCACGCCGTCGAACCGGTTCCCCTCCGACAGCCGCTTCGGCACGAACGCCAGCGGCGAGCCCGACGGCGCCACCCGCCGCCCGTCCTCCGCCGCCACCACCGCCCCCGCCATCCTGCCGCGCCAGCACACCGCCGCGCCCAGCACCACCGCGATCCCCTCCGACGCCGCGACGATCCGCTCCAGACACGCCTCGCAATCGCGCCGCAACGCCTCATCCAGCCACTCCGCGCCGGACAGCACGCCCGTCAGCGCCAGCTCAGGAAAAACCGCCAACCGCATCCCGTCCACCCGCGCCTTCCCCATCAGCCCGAGAATCGTCTCCGTGTTCGCGAACGGCTCCCCCTGCCGGATCTCCATCTGGTGCAGCCGCACCCGCCCGCTTATGCAATCGTTCATGCGCCGTATCGTAGCAGATTGACGCCCCCGCCGAAAAAAGATTTTTGCGCAAACTGCGGACTCACGCATTGACAACCCATACCCGATCCTGTAAAGTTCCGCTCACTTTTTGCCCCTTGCGGGGCAGCGACGCAAACGCTTTATTCCGGCGTAGCGCAGTGGTAGCGCAGTTGGCTGTTAACCAATTGGTCGCAGGTTCGAATCCTGCCGCCGGAGCCACTTCCGAACCCTGCTTTCACCCCCGTGAAAGCAGGGTTCCTTCTTTTCCGGCCCTCCCCCGCTCCTCCGCGATTCCATCCCCGACCTTTCCCGGTTTTTCAAAGCCGTGCATTTCATTCTTCACTTCGCGAGCCCCGTCTGACGCTGTTGTGATGGTTGAATCGTCGGAATCAATGTGGTATGGTTTGACTATTCCATTCCGATGTGTATCTGCGGAGGCGAAGTGGCAACTTCTCCGCATGGATTCGCCTAAGTGAGGGCATGTACGCATAAGGGGACAACATGACGGCAGCAGCAGCAACATTGAAGAAGAAAAGGTCTTCTGGGGCAAGAGGCGGTGCGGGACGGTCGCGTTCGACGATCACCGTACGTTGCGGCTCCGTGACGGTTGAACTCGTCCGCCCATCGCAAGCAGAGGTTAGGCGCAACATTGCGGCAGGCCAGAAAGCACTGTCGGGCGTAAAAGATGCGTTCCTCAAGCCAGGCATTCGTCTCCGGGCGGGGAAGGGCATTCCTTTATATTCGGTTGACCCAAAGAATCCGGCTATTCTCGTCAGGGTGCTGAACGGGAAAAAGGCGCGGGGTGTTCTTAAGGACGGCGCGTTTTCTGAGGTTAGTAAATGACTTTGATGGAGGAGGCCGTCCAGACTGTCCTTCTTTCTCAACAACAGTCAGGGAAGCCCTTGGCCGTCATTCTTGCGGGCCACAATGGTTCGGGTAAATCCACGTTGTGGAATGGTCGTTTGTCCGACATCATCCGCATCCCGTTGGTAAACGCAGACCGGATGATGATGTCAATCCTCCCGGAAGCCTTCTCCAGAACGGGCACGACGAAACCCTTGCCGCAGTGGGCGGCAGACATCAGGGACTCTGACTCGAGCTGGATGAAAGTCGCGCAGAAAGGCGTCGAAGCGTTTGTCGCACAAGCGATGGCCCATAAGGTCCCCTTCGCCATGGAGACGGTTTTCTCTTATTGGGACGACGCGGGTGGCGGAACCCCTAAGTCAAAGGTGGATCTGATTCGGGAGCTTAAAAGGAAAGGCTACTACGTCCTTCTCCTGTTTGTCGGGCTTTCGAATGCGCAACTGTCGGTTGCGCGTGTCAGCACGCGTGTTGCACGCGGTGGTCACGACGTGGCTTTGGACAAACTGCTCTGTCGTTTCCCAAGAACACAAAAAGCGGTGGGTGTAGCACTGACTGTGGCCAATGCTGCGATTCTGACCGACAACAGTCGCACGCAAAAGGAAGCGTTTACGGTTTGCCGAATCCAGAGCGGAAACAAAAAACTCTTTGATTGCCGTGACGGGGCAAAACCGGTTCCAGCCGCGATCCTTGAGTGGCTATCGGTTGTTTGCCCGTGAGTTCACCGTTGGCGCAGCGTGTCCGTGTGAGAAGACAGACCTTACAGGGGCGCGGCTAATCCGTGTCCGAGGTATGCCAACCGACACCTGCCCCCCAACTATTACCTCTTCGTTATTCCCTATTCACTCTCCTGCGCCATCTCCGTTTCTCTTGCCCCGTCAATCGCTTTCATCTACTATTTTCACCAATGAAGAGATTGCCGGAAACGGCTCACCCGACCGGTTCGGCCACCAAGATGAAATGAAGATGATCGGCAAAACACTTCTCCTCCCACTGGTTATTGCGATCATTGCAGCAATAATCTACTGGTGGAAGATGATCCACGTGTGGCCACCTGGAAAAGAGGGATGGCTTGAAGAAGGACTGTACATGATGGCCTTCCATGCCGTCTGCCTGATCGTGATACTGCCCACACTCATCTGGTCTATTGCTCGTCACTGGACTGGCAAAACAAAGATTCAGAAGACGACCCTGCTCGTTTCGGGCGTGGTTCTGATGGCTGTGACCGTGATCGCACCGGAATGGATCATCAGGAACACGGAAAGACAAAGGCCGAACCATCGGATGGAGCGTACGGGTGTCCCGCCGACAGTCCACCCGTCCGCTCACCAGTAACTTTAGGCTGATCCCTTGACTCACCCTCCACCCCTCCCCCCCATCTCCAAACGCGCTATTCCCTGTTCGTTATTCGCTATTAATTTCTCACCTCTCCTGCCCCTGCCCCCGCGTCGTCGCATCATGTCCATCATGTAATCCTGTCCGCCCCCTCCCGGCTCCGCGTCTTGGCGTCTTGGCGGGAGAAAAACGCCCCGCCGTCCGTTGCTTTGGGCTCTCTGCGATCTTTTGTGGCTAATCCCCGCCGCCTCCGCCGCCCTCCCGAAAAAAACAACACTGTTGCACGATCCCGACAACAGTAAGCCCCGATTTTTATGCCCAGAAGCCAGCAGCCCGAATCCCCTCTCCGTGCCCCTGTGCCCTCAGTGGTTCACATCCCCGTTTCGTCCCGCTACCCGGCTGGGCGTAGACGCGACGTCCCCGTCGCGCTCAACGCGGCGAGACGCCGCATCCACCTTGCACGCCTCCGCCGCCAAGAATCCGCAAGCCGAGACCTCAGCGCGCGGCAGACCCGCGCACTCACCCGTACGCGCCGAACCCGAAGAACCAGTGTTTCTTGGCGAACCGGTAGGCCCAGGACGTTTCCGGGATCGGTGCCCCGCCGTGGTTGTGGCAGCCCAGCGCCGGACGCGCCGCCAGCTCTTCGAAGAACCGTCCCCGCCCGCTGCTGTCCCGCGCACCACACCGCGCCGCCAGCATCGCCAGTTCCGCCGGATGATCCATCAGCACACACCCGCGCGTCAGCCCGGGCACCGTCTCGCGGAACGCCGCCAGCAGAGGCGAGCCGGTCACCGCGCCCACCACCCCGCCGGGCCCGCCCACGTTGCAATCCGCGCACTGCACCGGGGGGCAGGGCTCCACTTCGCCCAGCGCGTTGATGTGATGGCTGATCCCCGTCGCCGCCGGGCACAGCGCGTTGCCGTCGTGATCCCAATACGCGTCGATGATCACCGCGGCCTTGCACCGCCGCCGTTCATCCAGCAGAAACTGCCGCAACGCCCGCACCCGCGCGTCGTTCAACGCCTCCCCGAAACACGGCTCCGGCCCCGACGGGCGGTAGATGTAGTACCACACGTAATGCGCCCCGCGCGCCACCATGTCGTCCACGAAGGCGGGCGTCACCACATCGCCATACGTCGAGGCGGACACGCTGGTCGCCACGCCCGTCACCAGCCCGTGGCGGCGGCAGTGCGCGAGCGCCTCCAGCGCCGTCCCGTACGCCCCGCCGTCCCCCCGGCGGTCGGCGTAGGACGCCGCCCCGCCCTCGATGCTCAGCAGGGGCGAGACGTTGCCCGCCTGCCTCAGCCGACGCGCCACGGCGTCGTCCAGCAGTTGGCCGTTGGTGAAGAGCTGGAAATAGGAGTCCCGGTGCGCGTCAAAGAAATCCATCAGCCACGGCAGCAGCAGCGGCTCACCGCCGAGAATCCCGAAGAACCGGCACCCCTGCCCACGGCTTTGCTCGACGATCTCATGCAGCATGTCCCACGTCATGTCCGCGGGCTGTCCGACCCCCGTGGCCCAGCACCCTTTGCAGACGAGGTTGCACCGCTGCGTCACGCTCACGAACACGAACGCGGGGAACACCACGCCGCTTTTCCTGCGCTGCTCGAACCGCCGGATCGCGTTCAGGTTCCCCAGCCCCGCGCCGACCGCGAACTTCCACAGCAGCCGCGGCGGCACCCCGAGCAACATGCGTATCGCCAGCGGCGTCATATGTCCCCCACGCCCGAATAGGTGATGCGGTCTTTCTCGGCCTGCTCGAACTTCGCGGGATCGATCAGCCGCTTCTTCTGCCGCCGTTCCGCCAGCATCCGCATCGGGTCATCCCCCAGCGCGGCCGCAAGCGCCTCGGGCGTGCGGCGCGCGGGCGCCTCGATCTCGCCGTTCAACCCGGCCTCCGCGCAGAACGGGAAGATCAGCGCCGCCTCGGGACAGAGCCGCGCGCAGGCCGGACACCCCGTCTTGCAGTTCAGCGGCGCGACCACGCGCACCCGCCCTGCCGCCGCGCCCTGACGCGCCTCGTACACCGAGAACAGGCAGTAGTCGTGGCACGTGCCGCAGCCCGTGCAGCGGGTGCGGTCGATCACCGGATACCACGGCACGCCGTACTCGCGCTTGAGCGCCTCGCGGTCGAACGGCAGCGCCACCCATTCGATGCGACGCGCCGGCCACGCCACGCCCGCGAACGACAGCAGCGCCTGCGCCGCCCGCGGCCTTGAACACCCGATGACGTAATCGGCCTCCTCCGCGAGGAGCGCGCCCAAACGCCCGCCGTCCGGCTCAAGCGCACGTTCCGCCAGCCGCTCCAGAACCGACACCGCCTCCGGCGCGACCCCGGCTCGGGCGGCCAGCACGGCACGCCCGTCGGCCAGCAGGCGGTCGCGTTCGCCGAGCGAGATGAGCATGACGTTTTTCACCGTACCCCCTTTAGCGGATCTTCACGAGAATCACGAACAGCAGCGGCGTCAGGAACGACTGGATCAGCACGAAGCGCATCAGCACCTGCGCGTTGCTCCAGTGCATGTTCTTGCGGCAGTGGTCATGCAGCGGGAAACGCACGCTGTGCAGCACCTTGATCAGCACGTGCTGCTTCGACGCCGCCTCGGGCGTCAGCGTGTGCGTCGGCCGCACGTCGAACCCGATCTTGCGGAACACGCGCAGGAGGATGAGCTTGAACAGCCCCGTGCCCCCGTTCACCAGCACCACCGGCGAGACCACGAAAATCAGGAACGGGTTGCCCGCCACCAGCACCGCCACCCCCACCAGCATCCCCAGCAGGCGCGACCCGGCGTCGCCCATCAGCACGCGGCTCGGCTCGGCGTTGTGCCACAGGTAGCCCGCCAGCGACCCCGCCACCGTCGCCACGAAGATCGCCCAGCGCGCGCCGTCCGGATTGTGCGGGATCAGCAGGTAATCGGCGACCGGGCGGTACCCCACGATCCCGTACAGCATCCCGGCCAGCGCGAACAGCGAGAGCAGGGTCAGCGAGCCCGCCAGCCCGTCCACGCCGTCCGAGCAGTTCGTCGCGTTCATCGTGAACCACAGCAACGCCGCCGCGCACGGCACATACACCCACGGCGGCACCACGACCGCGTGCTTGAAGACCGGCAGCCACAGTTGCGCACCGTGCGCCTCATACAGGAAATACGCGGCAGCCACCGCCACCACCATGTCCAGCGTGCCTTTCTTCAGCTCGCCCCACGGCAACGCGCTGCGGTCGTCCAGATACCCGAACAGCATGCTCAGGTAGAGGCAGACCACCACCCCCATCTCCCACAGGCCGAACGGCACGAACAGCAACAGCACCGGCAACAGCAGCAGCGAGACCAGCACGCCCGCGCCCGTCGGCTTGCCGGCCGACTTCCGCCCCCCGTCGGCAGCCAGCGATTTGCCGCGATCCGTCGGCAGCCGATCCCACAGGCGCGGCAGGAGGCTCCACACGACCAGCCCCGCAACCAGCGTGCCCGTCGCCAGCAGCACGACATGCGACGAGAACAAACGGAACGGGCCCCAGATTTTCGTCAGATACGGCGCAATCCAATACAACATCGCTATCCCCTCTTTCCCCGGTTAACGGATCTGCGCCAATTGACGCGCCATCGCCGCGATATGCGCGGGCGTGGTGCCGCAGCACCCGCCGATGATCGACGCGCCCGCCTCGACAAGCCGCCCGACCTTCGCCGCCATCTCTTCCGGCGACTCAGGAAAAACCGTCGCCCCGTCCACCAGCTCGGGCATGCCCGCGTTCGGCATGGCGATCAGCGGCACCGGCACCGCCGCGCGCAAACGCCTGACGACCGCGATCATGTGGTCCGGCCCCGTGCCGCAGTTCGCGCCGACGATCTGCGCGCCTGCCGCCACCGCCTGCACCGCGAACTGCTCCGGCGTCACCCCCATCATCGACGCGTACCCGCCGTCCGGCTGCGGCTCGAACGTGAAACTCGCCAGACACGTCAGCCCAGTCGTCTCGCGCACCGCGCGGACGGCCACGCAGCACTCCTCCACCGCCATCATCGTCTCGACGATCACCGCGTCCGCGCCCCCCGCCTCGAACGCGCGGGCCTGCGCCGCGAACGCCTCGTAGAACGCCGCCTCCGTCTCGTCGCCGTACGGCTCCATGAACGCGCCCGTCGGCCCCATGCTGGCCATCACGTACTGGCTGTCGCCTGCGACCTCGCGCGCCAGCGCCGCGCCGGCGCGGTTGATCGCCTCCACCTGATCCGCCAGCCCGTAGTGCGCGAGCTTGTAGCGGTTGCCGCCGAACGTGTTCGTCTCCACAATCCCGCTGCCCGCGTCGCGGTACGCCTGATGCACCGACCGCACCAGCACGGGCCGATCCAGACACCATTTCTCGGGACATTCTCCCGGCGCAAGCCCCAGCCGGTGGAGCTGCGTGCCCATCCCGCCGTCGCAAATCAGGCGCCCGGTCTTCAGGCGCTCTTCAAGTCGCGGCATCATACAAAGCCTCCTTCACATTCAAGGTTCATCCCCCTCACAGGAACACAACGGAACAAGGGGACGACAGAGCGTGGAAGCAAAGATACCAAACCCGCGGGCGGCGGACAAAGCCATAAACGGAAAAGGGGGCGGCGCACCGTGTGCGTCACCCCCTAAAAGAAGATCGCATGTCCAACAATTACTTGCTGAGCACGGCGTCTTTGGCGGCCTTCGCCAGACGGAACTTCGCAACCGTCTTCGCCGGGATCTTGATCGCGGCGCCGGTCGAAGGATTACGGCCCGTGCGCGCGGGGCGCTTGACCTTAATCAACTTGCCCAGACCGGGCAGCATGATGCCTTTGGGATCTTTCGCGCCAGCGTAGGCGATGGTGAGCAGCGTCTCATAAACTGTACCAGCCTGTTTCTTGCTGATCTCAGCAGCCGCGGCAAGAGCGGCCATGATTTCGCTTTTCGTCTTCGGCGTTGCCTTCTTAGCCATAAGTTTACTCCTTTTTTTGCAGGGAAACTAACCCCACAACAATGGACAACATAATCTATTTTTCTGAAGAATCAATACCAAAAACCGCAAACCCCAAGTTTTTTTCAGCATTTCCACTTGCGTTTCCGTGCCGGGACTCAGTGACGCGGATGAAAAAGCGCGTGCGTGAGCGTCACCTGCCGCTCGTCAACATGCGTGTAGATCTGCGTCGTGGCGATATCCGCATGTCCCAGCATCTCCTGAATTGCGCGAATCTGCGCCCCGTGCGCAAGCAGATGGCTGGCGAAACAGTGCCGCAGAACATGCGGCGAGACTGGGACGTCCAGCGCGACGGCACGCACCCGCTTTTGCAGCATGTCGAACACGCCCTGCCGCGTGAAAGCCCCGCCCAGCCGCGTCAGAAACAGCGCGTCGTCCCCTGTGCCGCCTTTCGCGAAAACAGGCCGCGCACACGCCAGATAACGCCTCACCCACTGCGCCGCGCGCCCGCCCAGCGGGATCAGGCGCTGCTTGTCGCCCTTGCCGACGCACCGCACCAGCCCCTCGTCCAAACGCACGTCCTCGACGCGAAGCCCCGTCAGCTCCGACACGCGCAGTCCGCACGCGTAGAACAGCTCCAGCATGCAACGGTCACGCACATCGCGAGCCGAATTCCCCGTGATCGAATCGAGGAGCGCCGCGACGGTCTTCTCGGACAGCGTGCGCGGCAGCCGCCTGCCCTTCGCGAGCGACGCCACGACCTCCGTGACATTCGAGGCGAGCTGACCCTCCGCGAACAGGAACGCGAAGAACACTTTGATCGCCACCAGACGGCGCGCCCGTGTCGTGCCGCGCATCCCCTGCCGACGCTGCGCGTCGAGGAACGCGGCGACATGCCCGCGCGTGACGTGCGCGAAATCATCGACGTGGAAACACGCCCCGAGGAAGTCGGCAAACGACGTCAGGTCTGACTCATAGGCCTCGCGCGTGTTCGCGGACAGCCCGCGCTCATACGACACGTGATCGAGGAACTGTGCGATCTGACTGCGCATAAGCCCGCCAGCATTACCGCGCCGGGGCCTTGGGGATCGCCGGAATGCCGTTGGCCTCGTACCCGGCCTCCGCGATGGCGATCTCGATGTTCTTGTGCGCGATCTGCATGGAGTCGTACCGCACGTTCACCGTGCGGGCCGCAAGGTCATACGTGGTCTTGTCCTGAACAACCCCGATCAGCGGACGCAGCGCCTCGCGGACTTTCTGGAGATCCGCCTCGCTCGCCATGGCGGGCACCTTCACCTGCACCTCCCTCACATCCGAAACGCGGCATCCGGCAAGCAGAGCGCCGGCCAGCGCCATCACAAGAAACATCGTTTTCATGGCGGATATGATAACGGAACCCGCTCGACCCTCACAACGGAAACTTGCACGCCGTGAAATTCTTGGTTTTTGCCTCCCATATCCATGCCGATTGCGCTACGCTTTTAACGATCTGCTTCATGTGTATCCGCGCTTTAACCTAAACTCCAACACCCCGTTTTCCCATGAACCTCTGGATGATCCTTAAAGTCGCGCTGCGGGCCATCGCGCGCAACAAGACGCGCTCGCTGCTCACCACCCTCGGCATCATCGTCGGCATCGCCGCCGTCATCGCCGTCGTCGCCATCGGGCAGGGCGCCACCACCATGATGATGAAGGAGATCGGCAGCATCGGCAACAACCTCATCATGGTTTTCCCCGGGAGCCGCAATCAGGGCGGCGTCCACGCCGGTTCCGGCGCCAGCCAGACCCTCACCGCCGAGGACGGCGAGGTCATCGCCCACGATCTCAGCCACCTCGTCCGCGCCGTCTCGCCGATGGTCCGCACCGGGTCGCAGGTCATCTATCAGGAAAACAACTGGTCCACACAGATTCAGGGCGTCTCCGTCGAGTTCCCGGAAGTCCGCGGCTGGGAGGTCGTCAACGGGGCCTTCTTCTCTGCCGCCGACCAGCGTGGCGGCTCCCGCGTGTGCGTCCTCGGCCAGACCGTCGCGGACACCCTTTTCCCCGGCGGCGCCGACCCCGTCGGCAAAAGCATCCGCATCCGCAACATGCCCTTCCGCGTCCTCGGCGTCATGGCGCGCAAGGGCAGCAACTCCATGGGGCACGATCAGGACGACGTCGTCATCACCCCCTACACCACCGTCAAGCGCGTCCTGCAGAACTCCGTCTTCAACAACGTCAACATGCTCCTCGTCAGCCTCTACTCCCTCGACGACATCCCCGTCGCCAAAGCCGAGGTCACCGCGCTCCTCCGCCAGCGCCACAAACTCGGCCCGAACACGGATGACGACTTCAACCTCATCGACATGACCGAGATCACCAACACCATCGGCAGCATGACCAAGCTCATGACCATCCTGCTCACCACCGTCGCCTCCATCTCCCTCCTCGTCGGCGGCATCGGCATCATGAACATCATGCTCGTCTCCGTCACCGAACGCACCCGCGAGATCGGCCTGCGCATGGCGATCGGCGCGACCCCCAGCGACATCCTCCTCCAGTTCATCACCGAGGCCATGACCCTTTCATCGACCGGCGGCCTGCTGGGCGTCCTCGCGGGCACCCTCGGTGCACGCGCCGTCGGCAGATTCCAGCAGTGGCCTGTGCTCGTCACAGAATCCTCCGTCCTCGTCGCCTGCCTCTTCAGCGCCGCCATCGGGGTCTTCTTCGGTTTCTACCCCGCCCTGCGCGCCTCGCGCCTCAACCCCATCGACTGCCTCCGCTACGAATAAGAACCGCCCGCACGGAAAACACCCGATCATGACGACTGCCGACATCCCCGCCGTCAACCGCCTGCTAAAAACCGCCTTCCACGCCGTCAAAGCGCCGATCATCGACCTCGTCGCCATCCAGACCCGCGACCCGTTCCGCGTGCTGCTCGGCACCATCCTCAGCGCGCGCACCAAAGACGCCTGCACCGCCGCCGCCTGCGCCCGCCTCTTCGCGCAGGTCACCACGCCCGCCGACCTGCGCCGCATCCCTGCCGACGAACTCGAGAAACTCATCTACCCCGTGGGCTTTTTCCGCGACAAGACGCGCCATCTGAAAGCGCTGCCCGACGTGCTCGACGCGAAGTTCGGCGGCATCCTGCCCGACACCGTGGAGGCGCTCTGCGAACTCCCCGGCGTCGGACGCAAAACCGCGAACCTCGTCGTGGCGCTCGGCTTCGACAAGCCCGCCATCTGCGTCGACGTCCACGTCCACCGTATCACCAACCGGCTCGGGCTCCTCAGCACAAAAACGCCCTTCGACACGGAAATGGCCCTGCGCCGCATCCTGCCCGTCCGCTACTGGAAGACGTGGAACTCCTACCTCGTGGCCTTCGGACAGACCCGCTGCGCACCCCGCAACCCCGGCTGCGACGGCTGCCCCATCGCCGCCTACTGCGATTTCTTCCGCCAGACCGGCACCAGCAGCACCCGCGCCCGCCGCTCGTCCCCGTCAGCCAGAAAGCCCCACAGCACACTCCACCGGTAGCGTTCCTGCTCTCCGCTGCCACGGCGGTGCCACGCCGCCAGCAGCGGCACACTCCAGTACGTGAAGTCCGACCGCGCGTCACCCACGTGCCGCAGGAGCCCCCACGCAAGGCCGTAGTAGTGCCGGTCGGGATTGCTCTCCGCCCGCAATCCCAGCCCGCCGGCGAGGGTCACGCGGAAAAACGCCTCCCCGCCGCAAACGTCCGCCGCGTAGCCGCCCAGAATCTCACACCCGCCCGAATGCCCTTCGTACCGCGGGAAACGCACCGGCCACGGCAGGTCGTTCGCCCACGACGCCCCCCGCGCAGGGATCTCCGCCTCCACCCGGGTCTGCAACGCGTAATGGGCCAGCGCGTCGAGCTGCCCGTCCGCCGCCGCCGAGATGTCCCACACCACCGCCACCAGCCGCCCCTCGCGCCGCACCCGCCACGCCACGTCAGCGAACTCCCGCTCCATCCGCTGTTCCGCCGCCGACGCGAACGCCCGCGCCATCGACGGACGTTCCCACAGGCTCACCCACACTGTCTGCACACGCCCGCCGTCGCCCTTGATGAAATAGGCCCGGTCGCCCAGCCACCCTTTCAGGAACCCGAACGCGCGCGGGGTCACCAGCTCCTCGCCCCCCAGCCACAGCGCCGTGCCCATCGCCCCGAAACTGTTGGTGGACACCCCCTGCCGCGCCGCCGCGAACAGACGCGCGTCCGGCTCAAACGCCGCCGCCTTGAACCCCTTGAGATAGCGCCGCTCGGGATACAGGATCTCCGCCGTCGTCTGCGGCAGGCGCTCCCGG
>Ga0208244_101500_pt1 | contig 11955 bp, 10 predicted proteins | sample SubbioCR12Aug_5A_FD_184828 | JGI IMG/M metagenome (GOLD analysis project Ga0208244, IMG submission 184828) | Serpentinite rock and fluid subsurface biosphere microbial communities from McLaughlin Reserve, California, USA - CR12Aug_5A (SPAdes) | ecosystem: Environmental > Terrestrial > Deep... | reverse complement strand
GATGCAACGTGCCAGCGAGATTTTGGAAGGACTGGCATTCCAACCGGTGGCAAGCAGGCTGGCGCGGCTATTGCTCGAAAACTTTGGGACTGCAGGCGATGCCGCCATCTCACGCCACTTGACGCTTGACGAAATGGCGGCACACATTGGCACAACCCGCGAGATGGTCTGTCGTGCGCTCTACGGTTTTTCGGATAAAAAGCTTATCGAAGTCACGCGGACCGAATTTGTGTTGACCGACCGTAAAGGACTGGCGCGTTTGGTCGGAGGCGGTTAATTCAGCCGAGGACTGGATGAAATGGCATCCCGCGTCGGCGCCACACGCGAGATTGCCTGCCGCATCCTCTATCGGTTTGCGGAACAAGGCGCGATCCAGATCAACCGCACCGAATTCACATTCCTGGATCGAAGCCTGCTCGAAGGGCAAACCCGCTGAACGCCTGTCCGCAAACCATTATTCCCCTGATTAATTCCACGGTTTCGACGATTGTTTTTCGTGCCATGCATTTTGCAAGTTATCTTTGTGACTTTCATCACAGTTCTTGTTCTCTTTTTCACGTAAGATGTGGGCGATTTTAAATCGCCAACAAGGAGAATAGGATGAGAACCAAAATACTGATGACCCTGATACTCTCAGGGTTGGTCGTCGTACTATGGGCGTGTTCCCCTGCCGCTGATTCCCAGCCAAAGGCATTCGAACCAGTCACGCTCGAGCCGCAAGCAGTGGTGGATGCATTTACCAAGGGAGGATGCGGCGCCTGTCACGCCATACCGGGCATTCCCGGCGCAGTCGGTATGATCGGGCCCGACCTTTCGAGCATGACAACCCTTGCACAGTCGCATCTGGCAGACAGCGCGTACACAGGCAAAGCCGGGGATATCAACGAGTACATCCTGGAATCCATTCTTGACCCGGATATCTACGTCACCCAAAACTGTCCGACCGGCGTATGCCAGCCTGGATTGATGCCCGCAACGCTGAAAGATATCCTGAGCAAAGATGAGATAAATATGCTCGTCGGCTACCTCGCCACCCTGCCCGGGGGTGAAGCATTGATGGCTGACAGCGATATCGTGGTTGACACCTCCGTCGCCGACATTGCGCTTGCAGATGAGGATTTCGCCTGGGCAAAACAAACCTTCTTTGACCGCTGCGCCGGCTGTCACGGGACCATGCGCAAGGGGGCTACGGGTCCAGCCTTAACACCGGACCTGACTCTACAAAAAGGGACGGTTGCCCTCTCCGCGATCATTTTCAACGGCACACCCAAAGGCATGCCCGATTGGGGCAAGCAGGGATTCTTCTCGCAGGAACAAACCGATATTATGGCGAAATACCTGCAACACGAGCCGCCTGCCCCGCCGGAAATGTCCCTTGAACAAATGAAGGCAACCTGGAAGGTGTTTGTCGCCCCTGAAGACCGTCCCACTGCCCCGCAGACAACGCGCAACTGGGAGAACTACTTCTCCGTTACCCTGCGCGATGCCGGTCAGGTTGCGATCATTGACGGAGACACCTACGAAATTGTCGCCAAAGTGGATACGGGGTATGCCGTTCACATCTCCCGCATGTCCGCCACCGGGCGTTATGTATACGTCATCGGGCGCGACGGCAAACTTGCCCTTGTAGACCTGTGGATGGAAATCCCCGAAAAAGTGGCGGAAGTGCAAACCTGTTACGATGCCCGCTCGGTGGAAGTCAGCAAATACAACGGCGAACTGGGAGACTTCACCGATAAATACGCCATTGTCGGCTGTTACTGGCCCTCCCACTTCACCATCATGGACGGGGAAACCCTCGAACCTTTCAAGGTGGTCAGCGTACGCGGTTATACCGTGGATACCAACACCTACGTCGGCGACCCGCGCGTGGCGGCGATCATCGCCTCCGAGTACAAACCGGAATGGATCGTGAACGTCAAGGAGACCGGGCAGGTCTGGCTGGTCAACTATCAGGACCCGATGAACCCGACCATCAAGATGATCGGCGCGGCGCTCTACCTGCACGACGGCGGGTGGGAAGCCACCAAGCAATACTTCATGGTGGCGGCGAATCAGTCCAACAAGATCGCGGTCGTGGACGCGCTGAACGGCGAGCTCACTGCTCTCGTGGATACGCCAGCCATCCCGCACCCCGGACGCGGCGCGAACTGGATCGATCCTGAATTTGGACCAGTCTGGAGTACGCCTCATCTGGGCGCGCCATCGTTGATCGCCATCGGCACCGATCCTGAAGGAAATCCTGACAGCGCCTGGAAAGTGGTCCGTGACATCGAACTGCCCGGCGCGGGAAGCCTGTTCCTCAAGACACATCCCAAAAGTAAGTGGGTTTGGGTTGACTTCGTCCTGAACTCGGATGAAGTGCTCCAGCGCACGATTTGCGTAGTGGCGAAGGCGGACCCGACCAAAGTCCATAAATGCTGGGAGGCGGCGGATTATGGGCGCGCCGTCCACTTTGAATACAATCAGGATGGCACGGAAGTCTGGGTCAGCATTTGGGGCGCGGCGGACCAGCCCGGCAAAACGGGCGAGATCGTCGTGTACAACGATGAGACGTTGGAAGAGATTACCCGCATCAAAGACCTGATCACCCCGACAGGAAAGTTCAACGTGTACAACACGGTGCATGAGATCTATTAAGCGTTGACAGCCTGAGTTATAAATTGCCCTGCCGGCAGATCCGGCGGGGCAATTTTATTTGGACAACGCCGGGGTTGGGAAAAGGCTGGGGAGGGCTGTCAACTTCCCCTCCCGGTGGGAGGCGTGTCGTCTTTCACTGTCAGGCAACACGTATCAGTTCGTCAAGCCGTTTGCGAGATCGCCGGCAAGTTGGATGCGGTTCTTCCCCAAATGTTTTGCGCGTAGTGCGGCGTTGTCGGCGGCGATGAGAAGATGGTCATGGGTGGAGGCGTCCTGCGGATAGGTGGCGATGCCCATGCTGAGCGTGTATCCCGGTATCCCCAATCCATCGATCGGGAGTTGACCGGCGCCGCTCCGCGCGATTTCAGAGAGGCGGCGTGCAAATAGCAATGCGTTTTGCTGGTTTGTATTCGACAGGATGACGGCAAACTCGTCGCCGCCGTATCGGGCGGCAATATCGTATTTGCGAAGATTCTGTTGCGTGAATTCCGCCACCGCCTTCAAGCGCGCATCCCCGGCGGGATGTCCGTAGGTATCGTTGTATTCCTTGAACGAGTCGATGTCGAAAATGATGAGGGAGATGTTCGCCCCGGAGCGCTGCGCGCGTTCGAATTCCGTGATCAGGTTTTGTTCGAAAACGTGGCGGTTGGCAAGCCCGGTGACGGCGTCGGTGGTCGCCAGTTTTTTCACCACGGCATGCAGTCTGGCATTATCCACTGCGAGCGCGATGGGTGTTGCAAGAATGGCAAGCAGGTCGGCATCCTCTTGTGTGAGCGGACGGCTCGCATCCGCCTCCACGTTGAGTACGCCGAGGGCGGCGTTTTCCTTGATCAGGGGGATGCAGATTTCGCTCTTCACGGCGTCGTCTGCGCGGATGAATTCCGCATCCCTTGTGATATCGCGGATGAATTGAACGGATTTCGTACGAATCGCCCTGCCGCTGACGCCTTCGTTGACGTGGATCCGTCGAACCATTTTTTCGTTGGAATAACCAACTTGTGTACCGAGATGCAGGGTATCGCCCTCCAAGAGGTAGATACCGATGTGCGAATATCCGAGGGTGTCCTTGAGTATCTTTACGACCGAGTTGAGAATGGTTTCAAGGTCGAGCGAAGCGGATATGACCTGTGAAACGACCTGCACGGTGGACATGATCCGCAGATGTTCCTGGGTGCGGGAATACAAGGATGCCCGCTGCAGGGAGGCGGAGATTTGGTTTGCGATGGTTTCGAGGGTTTGCGCGTCCTCTTTTTCGAAATCGGCGGGCGTTGCGCTTTCCACATAGAGAACGCCGAGCAGTCTCTCTTCGTCCATGATGGGAATGCACATCGCGGAACCGTGATGCGGCTCATTGGAAAAATAATACGGGTCCCGGTCAACGTTGTCGGAAATATACGTCTTTCGTATCGCGGCGGTATGACCGATGATGCCCTCCCCGACCCGTTGCTTGAAGCCCGTCCTGTACCCGAAATCCTGGGTTCCGCCGATGGCGATTACCTTGAGCGTATCCTCCTCCGTGAGCAGGGAGATCGCCGCTTCCGCGTACCCGAAGCGGTTGACCACTGCATCGATCGAACGCTGCAGGATCTCGCGCTTGTCGAAACTGTCCGCGATCTGCCTGCCGATCTCTTCGAGCATGCCCAGTTGGGCGGAACGTCGGACCTCCGCGTGCAGGTTCAGTTGAGTCTGCGTCACATCGCGGATGACGAGCACACGCCCCAACAGAAACTGATCCCTGCGCCGCAGGTGCGTGACGGACGCCTCATGCCAGACACGTTTGTCCTGCTTTTGCAATTCGAGTTTGATCGTGGCGTTTGGTATGTCCCATCTTTCCTTGAAGATCTGCGCTTCCGGCAGGCATTCGAAGACGACCTTTCCGATCACATCGTCGTCAGTATCGAGCCAGTCCTTGGCGGCGCGGTTCAGGTTGGTAATGCGGTCGTGCTGGTTTACTACGATGACCGCGTCCCCCCATTCCTCGATAATGGAGGCGGCGGCGACCGGAAACAGGTTCAACTGCCCAAAGTGGAAGTATCCCGCCGCCAGCAAAGGCGCGGACAGCGCAAAGGACAGCGGTGTCGGATCGACATCATGTTCGAGCACCCCGGCGAGAAAGATCACATTGGTTGCCACCGGCATGATCACGCCGAGCATCATCAATCCCGCCTGCCTTTGGAAAGCCGCCGGTGAACGGAAGTAGGCGACCCCATAGACGAAAATACCAGCCGCAATGAACAGGTATGCGAACACGGCATGGATCCAGAACCCTGGTCCCGTTTGGAGCAGCAGTGGCGCCCAACCGTTCACCCGGGATGCCTGCATGGTCTCCCAGATGAGCAAATGACTTTCGTTTGTGATACCCAATAAAAATGCAAGAAGCCCCGGTATGATGAGCAGTAAAAAACGGCTCGGTTTCGACCACCATTGACTGATTCCCGTGTACCGCAGCGCGAATCCCAGCCAGAGCGGCGGGGACATGGTCATGCCGAGATATAAGAATTTCCGTGCAATGATCTTTACCTGCAGTTCGGGATGTACGATCTCCAGCATATAAAAGCCAGCCCAAGCCGCCATCGCAAGCATCAGGGATCCGAACGTGCGCGCGCCCGGACGCCGCCAATTGGCAAAGGCGCGGAGGGCAATGCCAATGGTCAGTACGACCATCCCCCCCAGGCAGATCAGGTAGACCGGCAGGCTGATTTCCATATACAAAACTGAATTTTATGCTTATTCGTCGAAGAACAAAATCCGCCAAACTTCCCAATTTTCCAGCGGGGTGGGAGTCGGTGCCGGCGTATTTGCGGCCACCGGATCACTGCCGGGCTGTCCCAGCGGTATCACGGCTTGATCGCCTTCCTGCAGGTAATGACCCTCTGTGCGCGCCCACTCCTCCACCGCCGCATCGGATTCGGCGTACGCCACCTGGGTCTGGAGCGCCATCTGTGTCTGCATTGCCTGCGTGGCGATGGCGCGCGATTGCTCGAGTTGACCGGTCACCCGGTTCATCTCCTCGAGGCGCGAATTGAATTCGATCACGAACATCGCCAACAGCAAGATGCCGATAAAAACGGCAGCCCGGCGGGGGTTAAAGGAGAGGCGTGGCATACCTGTATCTTAATCGCATTTTCCCGCGTTGGCAAACCGTTTTATGGTACAATCCTGCCCCGCGGGTCGAGAATCCGCTGAATAGGGCGTTGTACCCTTCGCCCATTATCTCACTGCCGGAAAGGGCTTAAAAAATGAAAGTAATGCTTGTTAAAGACGTGTACAAACTCGGACGCGCCGGGGACATCAAGAAAGTAGCCGACGGCTACGGGCGCAACTTCCTCATCCCGCAGGGATTTGCTGTGCTTGCCACCGGTGGGGCGCTCAAACAGGTCGAGCGCATCAAGGCGCAGGCGGAGATCCGCCGCAATACCCAGAACGAGGAACTCAAGGGCGTTTCCGAACAGATCAGCGGCGTCGTCCTGACCTTCCCCGCCAAGGCGGGCGAGACCGGGAAACTCTACGGCTCGATCACCACGCAGGACATTGCCACTGCGCTCACCGAAAAGATCCGCTTCGAGGTCAAACGCCAGCAGGTGGATACCCAACCCATCCGCAGCCTCGGCGAGTTCACCGCGCATATCCGCCTGACAATGGATTTGGTTCCCGAAATCAAGATCGTCGTGTACCGCGAAGGTGAATCGCCCGAAAGCGCAATGGGACAGCCCGAAGCGGAAGTCGTAAAAGCGGCTCCCCAGCCGGAGGCGCCCGCCGCAGAAGAACCATCTGCCGAAACCGTCGAAGCCGCAGAAGCAACTGAATAAAAATGTAAACATCACCGGCGCAAGTCGGTGATGTTTGTAATACAATACCCCCATGCCTGAAACCATCGGTCAGCGTCTCAAAAAGGCGCGCGAAGACCGTTACCTCTCGCTTGAAAAAGCGTCCGAAGATACGCGAATACGGAGGGTGTTCCTACAGGCGCTTGAATCGGACGATTACTCCATCATGCCGTCCGCCGCGCAGGGGCGCGGTTTTTTGCGCAACTATGCCGAGTACCTCGGTCTCGATATGGATGCGATGATCGCGGAGATCCAGCGCAGCGCCCCGCCGCCGGAGGAAGTAGTCGGACCGCTGCCCGAAGTCAACCTCATCGAGACGGAAGTCCCACCGCTGGTGGATGCGGACGACGATCCCGCGCCTCCCTTCTGGACCCGTTGGTTTGCCCGGCGCGCCCGAGCCCAACCTCCCCCGAAGTTAATTCACGACTCACCCGAAGCGGTCGAACCCGCCCCGCCGCCCCCAGAGCCAGCGGAAGTGGAAACGCCCAAGCCCCGCAAAGGTCGGAAAAAGAAAGCCGGGGAACAACCTCCCCAGCCCGCAGACGTGACCGAGATTCAACCCGGGGCGGAGATTCCGCCCGGCGAGGAAGAGCAGGCTCGCCCTGGGCAAGATCGAAGGGTCGAAGTCCCGGAAGCGGCGGCGCAGGGTTTGTTTGCAAGGCTGGCATCCGCCTTTCGATTCAAAGTCGAAAGACGTGAAAGCGAATCTGTTCCACAAGCGGTGATCGAAGAGAAAAAAGAGGAAAGCCCTCCTCCCGTGCCAGCCCTGCCCGCGGATTTGATCTTTGCCGAGATCGGGGCGCAACTGCGCGAGCGGCGTGAATTGATCAGCCTGACCATCGAGGAAGTGGAGCGCCATACGAAATTGCGCGCTGTGTTCGTCAAGGCGTTGGAGGAAGGCTCGTTCGAGAAACTGCCGTCGCCAGTGCAAACGCGCGGGATGCTCTCGAACTACGCAACTTTCCTCGATATGGACGTAGATGTCGTCCTCCTGCGCTTCGCGGATGCGTTGCAGGCGCGGCGGCGCGAGAAATATGCCGAGACCCCGCGCGAAAGAATCCAGACCGAGGTGAACGCCTCCATCCCGTTTTTGCGCACCTACCTTGCGGGCGACCTGGTCTTTGGTCTGGTGATGATTGGCGTGCTGGCTGCGCTGGCGATCTGGGGCGTGGGGCGCGTGATCCGTTTGCAGGAGGAGCCGGAAGCGACTCCGGGCATCGTATTCCCCGAAACAATCCTTTCGCCCACACCCACCCCGGAGGCGACATTCGATCTGGATGCGCCCACGCCCACGTTCGGCATCGAGCCGCTCGTCTCACCGGACGCTCCGACACCGTTCACAAATGCCAATGTGACAGTCAGCATCTTTGCGCTGGAGCGGGTGTTCGTACGCATATCGGTGGATGGCGAAGTGGCGTTCGAGGGGCGCATGGCGCCGCGCGAGGTGAAGGTATTCGAGGCGGATGACCAGATTGTGGTGTTGACCGGCAACGGTTCGGCGCTGAGAATTACGTATAATGGGCGTGACCTGGGTCTGATGGGCGGTGTGGGCGAAGTGGTCAGCCGTGTGTATTTGGAGAGCGGGGTCGCCACGCCAACCGCCACCATACCGCCAACGGCAACCAATACGCCGCCGGTAACTCCGACATTCACGCCGACGCTCACGCCCACGGCGACTCCGTTGACGGAGCCGTAGGACACGCTTGTAGCGTGAGGGTTTTTATGAACGGATATTGGCAGGTTACAAACCTGCCCTACATATAGAGGTTTTGTGTCAAAAAATACATTTCATTTAGTGTCGATGGGTTGTTCGAAAAACACGGTTGACTCCGACTCGATGGCGCAGTTGCTGCAAAAAGACGGTTATCGCGCGGTGGATAATCCCGCCAGGGCTTCGGTGCTGATCGTGAATACCTGTGGGTTTATCGGTCCTGCAAAAGACGAGTCCTACAAGGTGCTGGGGGAATTGGCGGCTTCCAAGAAAAAGAATCAGGTCTTGATCGCAGCGGGATGCCTGACCCAGCGTTACGGCGTGGAAGTGGCGCAAAGGATCCCCGGCATCGATGGCATCCTCGGCACGCGCCGCTGGATGGACATCGTTCAAGTAGTGAGCGAGTTGCGTCAGAGCAAACATCCCCAACCCGTCTATCACCTGCCCGAAGCCCCAACCGTCGGCTCGGATGAACATGACGCATTGCGCGTGAGCGTAGCGGGTGGCAGCGCATATATCAAAATTGCGGATGGCTGCCGCCGTCCATGCGCGTTTTGCGCGATCCCGCTTATCAAAGGCACGGCGGTTTCGCGTCCGGTGGAATCCATCATCAACGAGGCGCGCATCCTGCGCGACAACGGAGTGCGCGAACTCGTCCTCATCGCGCAGGATACGACCGATTACGGTCACGACCTCGGCATGAAGGACGGTCTCGCGGTTCTGCTCGAACAGTTGACCGATGCCGTTCCCGACATGGATTGGATCCGCATCATGTACGCCTATCCGGGCTACGTCACCGACCGCCTGATCGAAGTCATGGCGACGCGCAAGCAGGTGCTTCCGTATCTCGACATGCCGCTCCAGCACGCGCACCCGAAAACCCTCTATCGCATGAAGCGCCCATCCAATATGGAGTGGGTGCATCGCACGCTCGGCAAGATGCGCGCCGCCATGCCGTCCATGGCAATGCGCACGACCTTCATCGTCGGCTACCCCGGGGAGACGGATGAGGAATTTCAGGCATTGTATGACTTTATCAAGGAGATCCGATTCGACCGCGCGGGCGGATTCCCGTTCTCCTTCGAACCGGGGACGACCTCCGCGCCTCTGGGCGACCCCGTGCCTGCTTCCGTCAAAGAGGAACGGTACAACCGCCTGATGGAACTCCAGCAGGGAATCTCGCTTCAAGTAAATCAATCCTACGTGGGCAAAACGCTCGACGTGCTGGTGGAAGGTTACAACGACGACATCTCAATCGGACGTTCCTACCGCGATGCCCCCGAAATTGACGGGCTGGTGTTGATCGAAGGGGAAGCCAGAGTCGGCGACATCGTTCCCGTGCGGATCACTGGCGGGCTGGCGTATGATTTAACAGGTGTGCTGGCGGAAGAGAAGAATTTGATTAAATTGTAGGGTTGTCTTGCTAAAAGCATGACCTACAACTGACGCGCTTTGCGGTGTTTCAACACTGTTTCGCGTAATTTTCCCAATCCCAGCAAATTCAAAACGCTCGAAACGAGAATATTCATCCGCGCGAATGCGGTGGATGGGTGGATGAACAGTGCGCGAGTCCACGCTGCGAGCGCCCTGGCGGGAAAGCCGCCATCGAGCAGGTAACGCGCATCCACGCGGTGGGCGGAGGCGCGGGCGCGGCGGCTAATTTTTACAAGCATGGGCGCAAGATTTTCATCTTGCGCTACAGTTTCCAAAATGCGGAAGGCTTCGCGTCCGAACTCGGCGGCTTTGGCGCGATTTTTTGCTTCGGGGTGATAACGCGCAGACGCCCAGGTCTGGTTGACATGCAGGATGCGTCCGTGTTGGGCGATTTGAATCCACAAAAGATGGTCGAGCAGAAAGTGGAAAGTGGGGTCAAGTCCGCCCGTTTTTTGCAAAGCAGAGCGGCGCATGAAAACGGCGGGCTGCCCGATAATTTGGAAGCACAATAAATCTTCGAGAGTGAGTTGTTTGTATTTCAGGGTGTTGAAGGTCGCGCCGTTTTCATCCACGGCGAGCATGTCCCCATAGACCAGAACGACATCAGGGTTTTCGTCAAATACCTGCACAGCGGAGCGAAGCGCTCCGGGGTGGTAAACATCGTCCGAGTTGAGCCAAGCCACAAGGTCGCCAGAGGCGCGGGCAAATCCTTTGTTGATGGCGTCGGCTTGACCTTTATCCTTTTGCGATTCCCAATCTGCCAATTGATCCGCGTATTTTTTTATAATCTCAACGCTGCCGTCGGTCGAGCCACCATCCATGACAATGTATTCGATGTGCGGGTAATCCTGATTCAGCACGGAAGAAATCGTCTGTTCAAGATATTTCGCCTGATTGTAGGATGGGGTGATGATGGAGACGCGGGGCATTGGCAGATTGGTAGATTGGTAGGTTGGCAGATCAAAAGAGGGAGTTGTAATCGGCTTTGGGGAAGACGGTGAGTTTTCCGCCGATGGTGGCGTCTATGATTTCGCGCCCTGCTTTGCGATAGGCTTCACGCGCCATGAGGTAGCCGACTTCGGAAGTATCGAGGTCGGGTAATTGCCATTTGACGCCCTTGCCGAAATAATTTGGCATGAAGTGATTCGGGTCGTCGCCTTCGGAGACGACGGTTTTGTTCGCGTCGCCTTTGGAGGCGAAGTTGTGATCCACACCGATGAGGATGGCTTGCGTGATGCCCATGTGATAGGCGAGTTGCAACGCAAGGTTGGTGACGGTGGCGCCTTCCCAAACACGATGGCGGAGGTCGGTTGCAAAGCGCGGACCGGTGTAGGTGGTGTAGACGAAGGTTGGTAGTTGGGAAATTGGTAGATTGGCTGGGTAATGGCGGCGCGAGCGCCATGCGATGAATTGTGGGGCTTGCAGGGCGAGGAAATCATCCACGAATTGTTCGATGACGAGGTCGTTGGTGACGCAGATATACGAAGTGGTGAATCCCATTTCGGGGAAGGCGAGGTAGATGCGGTTCATGCCGAAGGTGATCTCGTTTTTGAGTTTGCCGAGATCGGTCTGTTTGAGCGAGGGACCGTTGCCGATGATGAAGGCGCGTTTGCCTTTGTGAATGTCCCTCAGCGCGGCGAGTCGTTTGATGCTTTCGCGCCGCCACGGGTGGAAGTAGGCAGCGGGCAGCTGCGGGATGCGGCGGACGCTGTCGTAGGCGTCGCGGGCGAAATTCCACAGCGGCTGGGGGATGATGGACTTGGCAGTTTGTTTCATGCGGGGAGGAATTCTTTTCGGGAGAAATAGAGAGCAGTGAGCGTGACGAAATTCAGGAGCATGTAGAGAATATCGATCATGCCAACCTGGTCGAAGATGGTGGCGATGATATTGACGGCAAGGATGGCGGCTGTCAACCAGAAGATGCGTTTGCTGCGTTTCTTCAACCCGAAAAAACAAAACAACAACACCGCCGCTTCGACGAACATGGCAAAGGCATAGAAAATGAACACGCCCATCATGTCCGGGTGGCTGCCGAGGTTTGCGAGTGTGCCAAGCCCGAAAAAGAGCAGGATGGCGACGGTGAGCAAAACCAAATAGCGGGCAATTTGCGGGAGGTTCATGCCTACTCCGTGCTGAGGCGCGCCGTCGCGCCGCCATCCACGATCATGGCTTGCCCCGTCATAAAGGACGATTGCTCGTTATCGGCGAGGAAGTAAATGGCGTGGGCGATCTCTTCGGGCTTGCCAACCTTGCCGCTGACGGTCTTGCGGGCGAGGTTATCCAGCCGTTCCTGCACATCGCTGCCGCCAAGATGCCCGCGCCCGAGTCCCGCGCGGAGCATGG
>Ga0208244_101499_pt1 | contig 11960 bp, 15 predicted proteins | sample SubbioCR12Aug_5A_FD_184828 | JGI IMG/M metagenome (GOLD analysis project Ga0208244, IMG submission 184828) | Serpentinite rock and fluid subsurface biosphere microbial communities from McLaughlin Reserve, California, USA - CR12Aug_5A (SPAdes) | ecosystem: Environmental > Terrestrial > Deep... | reverse complement strand
TCGAAGGGAGCTTGTCGAAGGGAGCTTGTCGAAGGGAGCTTGTCGAAGGGAGCTTGTCGAAGGGAGCTTGTCGAAGGACTTGTTCAGCGTTTCCCTAGCCGAACAGGTCTGCGAACATCCCCTTCGCCCACTCGACGTCCTCGCCGCGCGGGTTGGGATCGTGGTGCTGGCGCGTCGTCTGCACGATGACGCCGTCGCCGCGCAGGCGGTAGCTTGTGTCGATGCGCGTCAGTTCCGCCGGCTCGAGCCGGCTGTAGATGAAGCAGCTGCTTTCGGGCAGCAGCGTTTCCGGCGTTTTGTTTTTGGCGCGCGCGGCGATCTCGTGCGCGGCGATGGCGCCGAGACGGCTCGCCATGTGGCCGCTCTTCGGGTAATGGCCGAACAGCAGCGAGGCGCGGTCGATCAGATCGCCGACGAGGAACACCCGCTCGTCCTCTTTCGCGTGCAGATGCACGGGATCCTGCGCGGCCCAGCTACCGGGCTTGCCCTCTGCATCCTTGCCGACCAGCCCGGCCTGCCAGGCCAGATCGCCGGCCTGCTGCGGCGGCATGAGGATGGCTTCGTCGAAGCGCAGATCATCGAAATCGGTGGAGATGGTTTTGTTGAAGGGGTCGATCGCCTTCACCTTGGCGTGCGCGTAGTGTGCGATCTGGTTCCTGTAGTCGTCCTCGAAGGCCTCGGCGAAGCGTTGCGGCAGGGCGTTGGCGTCGAGCACATGCAGGCGCGCGCGCAGGCCGCGGTCCTTGATCATGCGGCCGATCACCAGCGCGCGTTCGTAGGGCGCCGGTTGGCAGCGGTAGGGCGGCGACGGGATCGTCATGACCAGGTCGCCGCCGGCGAAGGCCGCCAGCCTGTCCTTCAGCGCCGCGAACTCGCCGCCCGGCGTCCAGGCGCAGAAGAAACGCTCGCGCACGCGGGCGATGGCGCGCGCGTCGTCGCCGAGCCAGGCGGCGTAGTCGTGGCGGATGCCTGCCGCCAGCACCAGCCAGTCATAGTCCAGCGTGCCGCCCGCGGTGCGCACGCGGCGTTGCGTGCGGTCGATGCCGCTGACCTCTGCCCGGATGAAGGTATAGCCGAAGGCCGTTGCGGCGGCGGCATAGTCGTGCGTGAGCACCTTCGCATCCACCCGGCCGGCCAGCCACTGGTTCGACAGCGGCATGGAGAAGAAGGCGGCGTTCTTCTCGACCAGAACGACCTCCAGTTCCGGCGCCAGATCGCGCAAGTGGCGCGCCGCTGACAACCCGCCCCAGCCGCCGCCGATCACGACGACGCGGCGGCCCTTGGAGGCGGGCAGCAGGGCGGGCGCCTGCTGCGCGAAGAGGGGCGCGGCGCAGGCGGCGAGCGAGGCGCCGAGGAAGCTGCGGCGGGTAAATGACATGCCGAGGGTCTTATCGTATAAAAGCGATTCGTTGCGGCGGCAAGTCGACCCCATAGCGGGTATGCGGCCGCTTTCCCTGCGTTTTGATCTTGTAGGGCGCCGCCGCAAGGGAAAGGGCGCCGTCCAGGGCGCGGTTGATCTTGGTGCGCTTCTGCTCGAACTGGGTAGGGTCCAGGCCGTTCTTCATGGCCTTGCGCGCTACCTCCAGGCTCGGGTGGTCGCGTCCCACGACACGGGCGTAGATATCCAGATAGGGCTCCGGGCCGAGATCGGCATCCCGCACGTAGCCTTCCTCGCCCAGGCCCTTGGCGCGGCATTCCGCCAGGAATGCATACCAGGCGAAGAGGGCGGGCGGCAACCGCAGCGCGTATATGCCGCAACGGACCTCCAATGAGCGAAAGTCGAAGCGCAGCGCGGGCGGATCGACGGCCTGCTGCGCGGCGGCCACCAGTGCGGCGAAGGGTGCGCCGTGCGAGAGCGCTTCGCGCGGCAGGCCGTCGCGCAGGCGCACGAAGGGGATTTCCGCCAGCATCACGCGGGCGTCGGTCGTGTGGATCGGCCGCCCGTCATGGGTGTGCAGCAGCCGCGGCGCGGCGGGCGGGAAGTAGAAGTCGCGCAGCGACTCGAAAGGCTCGTTCACCAGCACATGCGACAGCCGATCCTGCGGCCGGCCGAAGAGCGACAGCGCGTAGCCGAGGAAGAAGCCCATCGTCTTGCGTCCGCCGGCGATGGAAACATGCAGCGCGCAGTTCTCGTCGGCGCACAGAGTACGCACCTCGGCGAGCAGCGCGTCGGCGGCCAGCGTGTTGTCCTCCGGCGTGCGGATGTCGTCAAGTGCGTTTCCCGCGGTATCGCGGATCGCCAGGATGTTTTCCGGCGGGAAGGCGATGCCTTTCAACCCGTAATCCCGGCACAACGCATGGAACTGGCCTGCGGCCGGGTCCAGCAGCGCCAGCCGCGCCCGCTCGGCGCCTTCCGCCGTGGTGAGCAGCCTGACTTCCGTCGGCGCCCACGGATCGGTTCGCGCCACCGCCAGCGCGTAGAGCGTCTCGGTGACGATCTGCGGCGTGAGGCCGGTCACAGCGAGGAGGATGCGGCGTGGGTAGGCGGAGGGAGAAGTCATGCCGGTAATTTTGAAATGTTCGGTCGCGGCATGGCGCGGCAAACGTGCCGGCAATACCTCCTGTCAGTAGCCCTATGCAATCCAGGCTTTCAGTTTCTGCTTCAGGCTGACAATGTCGGCGCCGCAGACCTGAACGATGCCGAGCGCCTCGGCAAGCTTCTTTTCCGCATCGCGCAATGCCCTGTAGCTAACCAGCATGCCGTGCGAACCCAGCCCGCCGATGCGGCGGCAGTTCTCCGCGAGTTTAAATAGTGTGTCGTTGGCTTTGGGGGCTTCCGGCCGGTCCATGCGCGCCGTCTTGCATTCGATGACGAAGAGCCGGTTGCGCGCCATGAAGGCGATGTCGATCTCGCTTTTCACGCCGGCACCGCCGGTGACCTGCAGGTTAGCCGCCCTGTCGCGTATGTGCAGCTCTCCTGTCAGCGCATTGAGAGCCTGAAAGACATATCGTTCAAGCCAGCCGCCCTTGACGAAGCTGCGACTGTCCTCGTCGGGGAAACAGATGGTCGCGCCATCGATAGTCAGCGCTCCGGCTTCGGCGAAATTGCGCAGCAGGGCTTCAAGGCTGCGGCTGTCCTGCTGCTGCACGTCCATCGCGACGCTCAGGTTCCGTTTGTCTTCTGCCTGTTGGGCCAGCCAGTTGAGTTGGGAAAGCGGTTGCTTGAGGCTGTCGATCTGGAGAACAAGCGTATCCATCAGGATTTCCTGCGCCCGGTTGGCTTGGGGTTTTTCAGGGGTTCCTTCGATCATGAACCCATAGCTTCTCAGGTAATGGCGCAGGCGCAAGTGCTCAGTGAGCGCCTGGGGAGGAGGCTGGTTGCGGCCCAGCCAACTGACCTGATCGGTGTCGACATCGACGTAAAACATGCGCCAGTCGCTGGCGGCGGCGACGGATTGCGCGGCGACCGACATGAGCTTGGTACCGCCGGTGATGTTGAGCGCCACGCCTGATGCATCGAGAGTTGCGGCGATATCGAGCAATTCGTTCTCAATTTGGCCGAAATCATGTTCGTTCGACAGGTTGAGTTGTTCCACCATGATGCCGTTGTCCCGCAGCACCGCGGCAAGGTAATTCGCTTGGGGCCGCATCTTGGCGCTGATCACCAGGATGATCTTTTCCGGCTTCATGGAAAAATCCAAGGCCGGCAGCAGGTTGGCAGCGGCTTGGGCGGACACCAAGCAGACATGTATTTTCATGGCAGTTTCCGGATGTAGTATGGCTCGATCTTCGCCTGGCAGCGCGCCAGTTCGTCGGCAGTGAGCTCGCGGCCGCGATCTTCTTCCGCGACGCGCAGGGAAAGGTTCAGATAGGCGGCTCCTTTCTCGCAGACTTCGGCCGCCAGGTTCGCCGGCAGCGATCCGATGACGGTATCGCCTGCGCAGACCTCGGCCGGGTCAAGATGAGCCGCCCAGCGGTCGACCGCCAGTTCCTGCCGCCGCGCCCATTCGACCGCGCCGGGATGGCGCGAAACGAACCAGGTAGTGCCTCTCACGGGCGCTTCTTCGTTCTTTTTCATGCCGGCATATTAGCGTGAGCGATCAGTCACTGCCATCTTCGGCAAGCTTGCCGCCGTCTCGCCGGGGCTGACTTTTGAGCGGGCCAGGGTTTATGCCACCCCCGCCGGCAGCCCCGTCCACTGGATGCCCTCCGGCAGTGTGGTGCGGCCGATGCGACCCTGAAAGCCGCGCACCGGCAGCGGATAGCAGCGCACATCGTCCTCGGCATCATCCATCAGTCGTGCCATCTCCGCCAGGCAGATATCCTTCGCGTGCTCGCTGCCAACCAGTACGAACACGCTGTATTCGATCGGCGCGGCGTGCTTGCACATCTCCCGGTGTACGCGGCCCAGGCGGCGCGGGCTGGCGATGTCGTAGCCGATGACGAAAGCGCGCTTTGTCATGATCAGAATGCCTCGGCATCCTCGTCCTCCGCCGGAATCGCCGTGCTCGCGGGGCTAATGACTTTTATTGCCAGATCCCCGATGGCGTCGCCCAGGCGCTTGCGCAGCCGCTCGGCCACCGGCTCCCACTCGGCGTAGAAGCGTTCGCGCCCTGCCTTGCCCAGCAGGCAGGCGCCCTCCGCCATGGAAAAATCGTCCGCGCGCAGGGCGCCGCCGCGGAACAGCGCCAGCGCATGCCGATCCACTTCCACCCGCAGTGGTTCCACCACGTCGCAGGCGAGCGATTCGCGGCCGAAATCCAGCACATGGAAAAAGCCGATGAACGGGTCGAAGCCCGCGCCGTGGAGCGCCAGCACCGCTTCCGCATGCAGCAGGGTGTAGCCGAGCGAGAGAACGGCATTCACCGGATCCTTCGGCGGCCTGCGGTTGCGGCGGTGGAATTTCAGATGCTCCGGCAGGAGGTCGGCGTAGCCATCGAAGTAGGCCGCCGCGCCGGCCCCCTCGACCCCGCGCAGCCTGCCCACCGCAGGCTGCGCCGCCACCCCCGCCAAGGCGCTGTCCAGCCGGCGCAAGGACAGCGTGAGCAGGTAGCGCGAGCGCGGCTCCGCGTCGCGCCGCTCGGCCAGGAAGGTCGCCTGGGCGGCAAGCTTTTCCCGGACGAGCGCCTCGCCGTCCGCCTTCAGCGTCACGCCGCGTCGATCGACATAGAGGCTCGTCATGACGGTTCGTCAGGTAATCAGGAAAACATCGCACGGAGGCGGCGTCGCGCGCCCCAGGCGCTCGCAATGCATGCGCGGGTCGAGCTGGAAAATGTGCACGCGGTCATCTTTGGGCTCGATCAGCTCCGCCAGCGTCCGCTGCACCGCTTGCAGATCGGCCGGTGTCAGCCGGCACTCGAAGAAGGACTTCTGCCCGCCCACCTTGTAGCCGAGCAGGAACTTGTGCACCCGGCGCAGCCGCTTCGGGCTGCACACGTCGTAGCACACCAGGTAAAGGGATCGGGAGGCGTCGTTCATTTCCGGCGCAGCGTGCCTTGCGGTTGCCTTGCCTCAATTCGCGTCGCGGCGGCGAAACAGGCGTCGATATGGGCCTTGCCGAGATGCAGGACGGAAGCGTAGCCGAAGGCAGCGGAAGCAGCCTGTCCGGCCAGCGGCAGAAACCTGAGCGCCTGCCCCGCGCCGGCGCCACGCAAGCCTGACTTGCGCAGCGCGGTCATGGCGATTCTGCTGCCGGCGCGCCGGGCCATGCCGAATGCGTACATGCCGCTTGCCGCTCCGGCTGCGTCTGCGCGCCGCGCCGGCAGGCCGAAACGGAGACTGATTTCCGAAGTCAGCCAGCGCAGCACGGCCAACTCGACGGCGAGCGCTGCGCCGGGCAGGGGGGCAAGGGCGGCCGCGCCGGAGAGCAAGGCGCACTTTCTTGCCAGCTTCCTGCAGGATGCGCGGATTTCCTCCAGGGACGGACGTGCCCGCATGGGCTGCTCCGGCGTCGTCATCTGCCGCTCCTGCCGCTGTGCGGCAGTACCGACCCGGCAATCAGTGCCGCGATCATGGCGGCGAAGCCGCCTGCCATCGTGCCGCCGTGCAGGGAAAAAACCAGCGCGAAGACGCCAGCCTCAATGGCGAAGCCGAGCCACTTCCCGCTCCGGAGCTTGTGCCACATGCTCCAGATGCCGAGAAACATCACGATGCCGTAAAAGAGCGGCGTGAAATCCAGATGGGCGAGACCGATGTTCATGCGGCAAGATTAAGCCCGCCGTTTCCCGCATGCCAGACCGGCAAGCTTGCCGCGGACCGAAACCGCCGTTGCCTGGGTCGGGCCAATATCTTGATCAAAATGTTAATCATTATTGACAATAAAGCCTTGTATGAACATAATGGTTTCACCATGCCAAGCAAAGCGCCCCTTGCCTTCCCGTCCGAATCCAGGCTGCTCGCCGGCCTGGGCGAGCGGCTGCGCCTTGCCCGTCTGCGCCGGCGGCTGACGACGACGACCGTTGCCGGGCGAAGCGGCATTTCGCGCCCGACGCTGGCCAAGGCGGAGCGGGGCGATCCCTCGGTGACCTTGGGCACCTACCTGCGCGTGCTTGCCGCTTATGGACTCGATGGCGACCTGGCGGCGGTGGCCGGCGATGACGTGCTTGGCCGGCGGCTGCAGGACCTGGCCTTGCCTGCGGTCAGAAAACGAAGTTTCAGAGCAGGCTAATGCCCGCGAGAGCGGGCGTTATGCCGGAACTAAAGGGGCGGCGGTGAGCAAGGAACTGGAAGTCTGGCTGGACTGCGACCTGTGCCCGATGCAGCGGCTGGGCACGCTCGCGCACGATCGCGGCCAGGTGCGATTCCACTACGACAGGGCCTGGCTGTCGCAGCAGGATATTGCCTTTGCCGTCGACCCGCAGTTGAGCCTGGATGCCGGCCCGTTTTTTCCGAAGCCCGAGGCGGGCAACTTCGGCATCTTCCTTGACTCCTCCCCCGACCGCTGGGGGCAGACCCTGATGCGACGGCGGGAGGCATTGCAGGCCCGCGACGAACGGCGCGTTGCGCGAACGCTCTATTCGTGGGACTTCCTGCTCGGCGTCCAGGATGTCACCCGGCAGGGCGCGCTGCGATTCCGCTTCAGGGACGCCGAGGCGTTTCTTGCCGATGAGGCGCTCGCCGCGCCGCCTGTCACCAGCCTCGCGGAGCTTGCCGCCATTGCCGGGGAGCTGACCCGCAAGGACATCGACGACCTCGACCGGCTGCGGCGCTGGCTGGCCGTGCTCGTCGCGCCGGGGGCGTCACTTGGCGGTGCGCGACCGAAAGCCAACTTTCGCGACAGGGAGGGTGCGCTCTGGATAGCCAAGTTTCCGGCGCACGACGACGACCGGGACATTGGCGCGTGGGAAGCGGTCGCCTGGTGGCTTGCCCGGCAGGCGGGCATCGACATGCCCGAGGCGAAGGCGGAGCAGCTCGGTCGTGGCGGCCGGCATACCTTTTGCGTCCGGCGCTTTGACCGGGCGGCCGGGGCGGAAGGCCGGCGGCGCTTCTACGCCTCGGCCATGACCTTGCTGGGAAAGGACACCAGCGAGGGCACCAGCTATCTGGAGCTTGCCGAGTTTCTCGCCAGGCGCGGGGATCCCGGCCACCTGCAGGCCGATCTGGAACAACTGTTTCGACGCGTGGCCTTCAACGTCGCCGTAGGCAACCGCGACGACCACCTGCGCAACCATGGCTTCATCCTGGAGGCGCGAGGCTGGCGCCTGGCGCCCGCATTCGATGTGAATCCGAACATTGACAAGGCCGAGCACGTCCTCAATATCGACGATGCCGACAACCGCCCCTCGCTGGAGACGGTTCTTGCCACTGCGCCGTTCTACCGCCTGTCTTTGGCGCGTGCCCGTGAGATTGTCGGCAGTGTCGTGGATGTCGTGGCCGGCTGGGAGGCGGTCGCCCGCAGGGCGGGCATTGCGCGAGCGGAGATCGCCATCACCGCGAGTGCATTTCTGGCATCGTGATGCAATCGTTTTGCAATCACGATAAAGAAGCGCTGCTACACGTCTCAATCCCTTTTCGTTCAGGGCTTCATGCTGACTTGAACAAGATGGAATTGTCTGGCCGCTGTATGTCTCAATCCCTTTTCGTTCAGGGCTTCATGCTGACCAGACGCGTTGCGCGAATTTGCTGCAACCGTCGGTCTCAATCCCTTTTCGTTCAGGGCTTCATGCTGACAAAGCCGTTGCGCGTGAACGCAAAACTCTATGGGTCTCAATCCCTTTTCGTTCAGGGCTTCATGCTGACCAGACGCGTTGCGCGAATTTGCTGCAACCGTCGGTCTCAATCCCTTTTCGTTCAGGGCTTCATGCTGACCCGAAATTCATGCGCTAAACAATCCAGGAAGCCAAGTCTCAATCCCTTTTCGTTCAGGGCTTCATGCTGACGAGTGAGGGCGATTACAAGGCGGCCGTGGCGCATGTCTCAATCCCTTTTCGTTCAGGGCTTCATGCTGACGCAATATCATCCGCATGATGAGGGGATGGCAGAGTCTTAATCCCTTTTCGTTCAGGGCTTCATGCTGACCCGGAGTGGGCCCAGGATTACGCTCACGAGTACGTCTTAATCCCTTTTCGTTCAGGGCTTCATGCTGACAATGAAACTCACGACTACACTCAATTTGATTCGTCTTAATCCCTTTTCGTTCAGGGCTTCATGCTGACCGTAACCTACACCGAACTTCACCCGCAGGCCCTGTCTTAATCCCTTTTCGTTCAGGGCTTCATGCTGACGAGGAGGCGGCCGCATTGGCTGCCGAGTATGGGTCTTAATCCCTTTTCGTTCAGGGCTTCATGCTGACCAATCGGGAATTGCGAACTGTGGCACGGTGACTGCGTCTTAATCCCTTTTCGTTCAGGGCTTCATGCTGACAAAACTGTCTTTCGACGAAGTGGCGGCACTCGCCGCGTCTTAATCCCTTTTCGTTCAGGGCTTCATGCTGACGTCTGCTATCAAGGATTCCAACATTGCAATGTGTCTTAATCCCTTTTCGTTCAGGGCTTCATGCTGACTGCGGGTATGGTTTTTCCTCCATTTCTGCAAAGGGTTGCGTGTCGTGTTCGCGAGAATACCTCTCAGGCGGGGAGATGTGTTCCGCACCGGCGGCAAGCAGGGTGTAGCGGCCCAGTCCGAAGGCGGTTTCCTTGCCCACGTGCAGCCATTCGCCGAGACGCAGTAGCGGCAGGAAGGGGGCAAGCTCGCCTTCCAGCGTCCAGTCGCCGACCGCGCCGCCGAGCGCCATTTTCTGCTGCTGCCGGCTGGAGTAGCGCGTCCAGTCGCGCCAGGAGAGGCGCTTCGCCTCGCGCAGGCCGGCGCAGGCGGCGGTGAGCGCGGGGAAGTCCTCGATGAGCGGCGCGCCGCAGTGGAATTCGGCCAGCAGGCTGGCGCGGCGCGCGAGCGCCATGAGCAGCGTGCGCGCGTCGAGCTTTTCCGGCGGCAGGGCGCGGCCGTTCTGTTGCAGGCGCAGCGGGGTGTGAAAGCGCAGCGTGGCCCGGTGCCCATCCGCGCACGCCGTGCTGCGGAGACTGACTTTACGTTCGTGGTCGAGCAGGGCGCCGGTATCGGGGCGGTGGATTTCCGTTTCGCCGGCCTCCGCGCAATGGACGACGCGCAGCAGCTCGGCGCGGCCATCGCCGGGGCCGATGCCGCGCCCGAGCGCGCGGCGCCAGGCGAGGACGACGAGCGGCAGTTCGCGCAGCGCGCTGCCGATCAGTACCTGGTTGAAGGAGAAGGTCTCTCCCACCGCCAGCAAGCGCGCCCCCCATTCCGGCGGCTCGATGACGTAGGGCACGGGCACCTGGGAGAACTTCTGCAGGGCATGCGCGGCGGGGGCAGGTGGTGCGAACAGCGCCGGATAGGGGCAGTTGGCGATCAGTTCGCAGCCGTCGCAGGTCTTTGCGCGCGTCATGCAGGCGAGGCTGCGCAGCGCGTGCCCGAAGGCGCCGCGCAGCATGGAACCGGCGTAGTCGGGCAGGCGGACGGGCGCGGTGACCTGCCATTCGAGGCTGTAGCGGGCGAGGGGGAATGCGCCGATCAGGGTCATTGCGGCCTGGCCGGTGGGACGCCCATCGGCCGGATGTCCTGTTCCAGCCTCGATAACGCCGCACGAAGCGCGGGAAGGTCGTTGGCTACGACGCGCCAGATTACTTCCGGATCGATTCCGAGATGGTCATGCACGAGAATGTTGCGAAAGCCAGCGATCGCGCGCCAGGGAACGCCGGGCGCTCTTGAGCGGGCGATTTCGCTCAGGCGCTGGCTCGATTCGGCCAGGGTTTGCAGGTTGCGTATCGTTGCATCCTGCACCATTCGCGATACTTTGAAATGGGCCTCGCTCCCGCCGGAATATTCGTCGATGCGATCGATGCATTCCAGCATGTGGCGCAGGTAAAGTGCATCCCTGTCCGTTTCGGGCGGCATGGTCGATCCCTGCGTTACAGCGGCTGCGCCTCGTCCAGCACCCGCTCCCGCAGCATGGGGTGAAGGGCCGCTTCCGTGGCGATATCGACGCGACGCCCAAGCATTTCCTGCGCATCCATCAGGAGGGCGCCCAGGGCCAGGCCGGATACCCCGGGGGGAAGGTCGACGAGGAGGTCGACATCACTCGACTCCTCGGCATCCCCGCGCGCCATGGAGCCGAACACGCGCGCGTTGCTCAGCCCGTGATGGGCGACCAGATTTTTCAAGGCTTGGCGGTGCGATTCGATCAGGGGCGACATAACGATTCTCCGTTCTTTCCTTCTGAATGCCATTTTATGCCCGCGGCGGCTATTGGCGAGAAATCATTGCCCGCGCAGTTGTGAAATTTTCAGTTTCTTCAACTGTTCCTTGTCGATCTTCTCCACCACTTTTGGCAGCCATTGCTCGATTGCTTCGGCGGCGGCGCGCCTTTCCTCCGGCGTCCAGTCGGCGCCTTCGAGCGCGTCCTGCGCCAGCTTGCGCGCGCGGCCGTGGCAGTCGGCATTGAGCTTTTCCTTGTTGCCGCGCAACTGTTCGACGCGGGCGGCAAAGGCGGCCCTGAATTCCTCGATGCGGCGCAGGTTCGGGCTCAGGGCGGCGAGCGCGGATTTACGCGCGGCCCGGGCCTCGGCTTCGGCGCGGGCGGCGGCTTGTTCAGCTTCGGCGCGGCGCTGCGCGTCGGCATCGAAGTACAGTGCGCCGTAGCCCACCGCCGTCTTGGCGCCAAAGCCGCGCCAGTCGCAGGCATGGGCGAAGATCGCCGTGACGAGTTCCCGCCAGCGGCAGGCGAGCGATTCCGGCACTCGACGCTCATCGCACTGGATGACGAAGCGGAACTTCGCGCCGTGGGGCACGGCGAGGAAGGGAATCGGGTTGGGCTGGCCGGCGTCGTTGGGCGTGCCGCTTCCTTTCTTCTGGTAGTAGTCGCCGTGATGCGGCGTCATGATCTCGACGCTCATCTCCTGGCACAGCGGAAACACGTCCCAGAAAGTCAGCACGCCACGCACGGCGTTGTCGTTGTCCTCCGGGCCGAACAGGACGTCGACGTCGGCGAGCGTCAGCGGGGCGCCGTCTTCGCAAGCGAGTTCTTCCGCGGCCTTGCGAAATACGCCTTTCGCTCCCGTTCCGGCCAGATAGGGCAGGCCGTAGGGCGTGAGGAAGGCGAAGCCGTTTTCCACCGGATGTTCGAGGCCGAGCCCGGTGGCGAAGGGGGCAAGCGATTTGGCGTCGAGCAGCAGCGCTCCGGCGGCTTCGGCCAGCGCGCGCTGGCGCTCGATCAGGCCCTTGAGCAGCCGCTTCGCCTCGTCCGGCAGGGCGGTGCAGGCGCGGATGGCGGGGGCCTTGCCGGTTTTGTCGGCGCTCCAGTCGTCGCGCCAGATCGGGAAGTAGAGGCTGAAGCGGTGGCCGGGCGGGCAGTCGGCCCGTGCGAGGCACCCGGCAAGGTAGGCTGGAACGGCTGCGTGGCTCATGCTAGACTCCGTATTACTTTGTCACACATGGGGTATCGATCATGTCCGCGACGCTTACGGTGCGGCTCTCCGCCAAGGAAGCGAAGTCCCTCGACGCGATTTGCC
>Ga0208244_101498_pt1 | contig 11966 bp, 10 predicted proteins | sample SubbioCR12Aug_5A_FD_184828 | JGI IMG/M metagenome (GOLD analysis project Ga0208244, IMG submission 184828) | Serpentinite rock and fluid subsurface biosphere microbial communities from McLaughlin Reserve, California, USA - CR12Aug_5A (SPAdes) | ecosystem: Environmental > Terrestrial > Deep... | reverse complement strand
TCGGCCCGTCGCCCGTGTTGAGCGTCGCATTATGAAGCGACCACGGCCCCCCCACCTGCAACGTCCCGTCGCGCACCGCCACCTGCCCGGAGAAATCGTTGTCCGCCACCAGCGTCAGGCGGTTGGTCCCCGTCTTCTCAAGGTTCAAGTTGCCCGAGAGAAACCCGGAGTACGTGTAGAGCGAACGGTTGTTGACCGTCAGGGTCGCGACGGTGGAGGTCGAGGTGTTGGTGATCCGCCGCGTCATCGTTGAGCCCTCCTGCGTGATGCCCGCCACCGTCTGGTTGCAGCCGTCGAGATCGAACTGCGCGTACGCGACGTTGGAGCTGTTCCCGAGGCGCACCACCGTGTTGGTCGGCAGCCGGTTGTCTCCGCCGCCCAGCCGCAAGATCCCCACGATCACTTGCGTCTCGCCCTTGTAGGCGTTGGTGTTCGCGAGCACGGTCGGCCCGCCGCTATCCGCGTTCCGTATCGCCAGATTGTACGTGTTCGCGCCGTCGGAAATCACGCCGGTCACGGTCAGCATCGCGTTGCTGGGCGTCACGCCGAGCCGGGCACCAGACGACCCGATGATGACCGGCCCCGCCCACGTGTTGCTGCCGCTCACCGTCTGCAACGCGCCGTTGTTGTTGCCGCCGTTGCCGTTGATCGTCACCGCCTCGTCAACGACCGTGATGCCGCCCGCAAGCTCCAGACGGTGGCCGCTGGCCACGGTCGTGCCGCCCGCCGCCGAACCGAGCGCACGCGGATGCGAGATGCGGATCACGCCGGTGTTGATGGCCGTCGGCCCCTCATACGTGTTGTCGCCTGTCAGGTGAACCGTTGAATACCCGCTCTTCGTCAATCCCCCGGGGCCACTGATGACCCCGTTCAGGTAGAAGTTGTTGGTCAGAATGCTGAGCGTGCGGGTCGCGTTCAACTCCATATTCAGGTTGATCTGGTGGGCAATGGTTCCCGTGCCGTTGTTGACGATGTTGCCGCCCAGAACGATCGGCGCGCCGGAGAGGCTGAACAGCCCCGCCCCGCTGTTGAAGGTCAGCCCCGCGAACGGCGTCCAGTCCGCCAGATCGTTGACGTTCGTGCCGCGCACCGTCCCCGCGAAGACCAGCGCGTCATCCGCCACGGGTGCCGTGCCGCCCCAGTTGTCCGCCGTGCTCCAGTTGTTATCCCCGCCGCCCCCGTTCCATGTGCGGGTTTCGGCGGAAACTCGAGCACCAGACAACATGACGACACAACAGGCCGCGAACCAAAGAGACTCGATTGGGCATTTCATGGCGCACTCCTTCCACTCAGCACATCAAAATAATATTAGAACGGGCACATATTACCCGATAACCCAACCTGCCGCCACCGCCATTTTTGTCAGTAGTCCCCCAAGAAAACGGACGGGGCACGCCCCGAAGGGCATGCCCCGTCCTGTCGCCCGCCGGAGCGGACACGCCTCAGAAGCGCCAGTTCACGAAGATCATCCCCGGAGCCAGCTCGTCCGGCAGGTTCGAGAACCACACCTTGTTCTCAAGGATGATATTGGCGAACCCGATCTGGATTCCCGCATCCGCACTCACGGCGTAGTTGACGGCGCCAAACTGGATACCGGAGAGCTTCTCCGTGCCATTCGCAAACCCCAACTGAGCGCCGCGCAGACTCTTACCCGTATAGTTGACGGCCCCCAACTGGACGCCGGTGAACGTGTCGGATGCGTAGTTGGCGAGCCCGAGCTGCACGCCCGTGTAGTTCTCGGCGTAGTTGCCGATGAAGCCGAAACTGACGCCCGTACTGTCGCCCGATGTGCCGTTCACGAAACCGAGAGCCAGCGACGTCTGCGGGTTCTGCCCCCAGATGCTGAGCGACAACCCCTCAATGCGCTCGCTCTTGTCGTGGACCGCGATATCCGGCGTCAGACTCGCCTGAAACGGCTTCGACTCCTGCGCGAAAGCGCCGAACGCCACGCCGACCAAGCACGTCAAAACCATAATGCCCGTTTTCATGTGAACCCTCCTTTTGTATCGGTGTCCACCATGGACACCTCTTGCCCCGATTATACGCATACCTCCACATCCGCGCCACACGAAATACCGCATAATTTCCGAGCTACGCGCCCCCAACAACCACCGCCAACGCGTTAGGCAACACCTCGATCTCCACCGGTGTCGCACCGATAATGTCCCCGTCCGCCTGCACCGCGATCGGCCGTTCGCACGCCACCCTCACACGCCGACTGGCCGACACCTCATGGATGACCCGGTTCACATGCTTCGGCTTGATCCATTTGAGCAGATAGTACCACGGGTATTCCAACGGCGTTTTCATGCACATGATACACACGTCCACCACGCCGTCATCCATCTGGATATCGGGGCCGTTCGGATGCAGCACCCGCGCCAGCCCCCCGCAGTTGGAGATCAGCACATCCGTCGCCTCATACACCCCTGTCGTGTCATCCACCGTGATCTCCAGCCGCTGCGACTTCGCCTGCAGCACCTGCCACACCGCCGTGCCGATATACGCCGAACGTCCGAACAGGCTCTTTCCCAGACGAGACGTCTGATCGATCACCTCCGCGTTCACCCCAACCCCCGCATTCAGCAGATACGTCCGGGCCCCGATCCGCATCGCGTCGATTTTTCGTTCACGCCATGTCCCCGCGAGCAACCCGACGGACGACTCGATATCCAGAGGTATCCCCAGCTCCCGCGCCACCAGATTCCCCGTCCCCGCAGGCACGATCGCCAACGGCACACCGCTCCCCAACAGCACATGCGCCACCGCCGAGACCGTCCCGTCGCCGCCCGCCGCCGCCACGCAGTCGAATCCCGCGCGGAAACGCCGCGCCACCGCCTCGGTAATGTCCCCCCCTTCCGGGACCTCGCACACCTCGTAGGCATGCGGCGCCGCGCCCAGATAGTAGTGCAGCGCCACGTGCAGCGCCTCGCGCGCCTCCTCTTTCACTGTCGGAGCGACCGCCACCAGCACATTCATGACACCACCGGAAGGTTGAGATGTTCGTCCAGATACGCCCGCGCCGCGCGGCAACACACGTCTACGCCGGGATCGTCGCTCAGCGTCTTCAGGAACGCCTCCCGAAACGGCAACACACCGCGCTCTTCCGCCAGCCGCAACGCCGTAGGATAATGCAGCCCGCCGATCAGCCACCCCACCTGAATCAGCACGAAATCCGAAAGCGTCTTCACGCTCGCATAGCTCACCGAACACCCCGCGCACACCGCCGCCACCACCTCCGGAGCCGGTGCGCCCCGCACCGCCAGATCCCACGCGATCTCAGGATTGCGCGCCAGCGAGCCGTCGTTCACCGCCTCCTCCAGCAGCCGGAAAATGTCCAGTTTGTCCGCGTCCCGCACCAGATGCGTCACCCGCGCCACCGTCTCCTCCACATCAGGGGGCACCTCGCGCCGGTTGTGCAGCGCCACCGCCGAGAGCACCGCCCGCGCCACCTCGTCGGAAAGCCCCTCCAGCCACCCCTGCCCCCGGATCACCTCCACCCCGCGGCAGGCGTGGTCGATCGACTTCGCGTCCTGAAACGTCCCAAATTCCTTGAGCTGCGAGTAACGCCCCGCGTCATGCAACAACGCGCACGCCTCGCCCAGCACGAACGCCTCTTCCGGCCACGCCTCGCCGGACATGATGCGCCGCGCGTCCTCGACCACGCGCCGCGTGTGCTTGAACTTCAGCCCGATCATCTGCGGCAGCTCACCTGATGCGTCGCGGAACGAATCCACATACGCCTCATACCGCCGCGTCAATGTCTCAAGAAAATCGCGTGTCATAACGTTCCTCAGCAGAACGGAAGGACCCTGTCTGGAACCCAGACCGCAGAACAAGAATCAGCCAAGCCTCCCTGCAACCGCACGGCATGACTATATTCCATTCCCCTGCCGCCGGGCAAGACGTATCCCCGCATCAAAAGTCAGCCGCCGCACAAACAAAAAGCCGCGCGGCACAGACGCCACACGGCTTTTCGTCCCATCATCATCAAGGCCTACGCATCAATCCTTCTTGATGATCTTGAAAAAGGCCTTCTCGGAAGCGTTCGCGCCCCGCGGGATCTTGATGGTCGTCGAATTTCCCGCCGCCGTGAACGGATCGGAGCCGTACCCCTCGCCGGACTGGGTCGGGTAATAAACCACAGAGGGCACCCACTCCGCCGCGTTCGGCGCGTCAGCGACCAGCACCTGATAGGAGCGCCCGCTCTCGGAGTTGAACGTCACGAAAATCACGCTGGCGTCCATCACGACGCTCTCCATCTTGATGGTCTTGACCTCGACCGGCTGCCCCAGCTTGTGCTCGTTGCCGATCTCGTCGATCACCTTGAACTCATACGCCTGCCCCACCGCCAACGCGGACGTCGCCAGCACCTCGTAATGGTTCGAGCCCTCGCCCTTCGCCTGAACAGTGCCGACCTTCACCCACTCTCCGCCGATCTTCGCCCAAATCGTGATATCTCCGGGCCCCTTCTCGTTCTGGGTATCCAAAAGCAGCAAGACCCCTCCGGCGGTGGCATACACGCTGAACCCGACCGACGAGGAGAGCGGCACCGGACTGCCACTGGCGGAACCCACCGTCTGCAAAGAACCCTCGCCCGACAGGCTCACGCTGGTGATGCCCGTCGAGGTGGTGGAAGATTCCAGCGACTGGGAATCGACCTGCGAGGAACTCGTCTCGCCAACGAAGACATAGTAAATGACCGGCTCGGGCGGCTCTTCCAACTGACCCGAGTAGTTGAAAACAAACGTGATGTAGTTGGTCGCGCCATCCGTAACGGCAAATGGCGAGGATGTCACCGAGTTGGTCAACTGCACCCATCCCCCCGTGGCCCATCCGTAGTACGTGCCGTTCTCAGACTCCGGCGCGTTCCGCAGCGCGACCACCGCGCCCTGCACAGCCCCCACCTCTTCGGGACTCGGCAACTCGTCGAAAAGCTTCACCTGCGTCACAAGCTGCACTGAGGCGAGCAAGGCCCCGCTGTCGCTTGGCGTCGCGGGAACAGAGAAATCAGCAACCAACTCGCCCGAGAACACGATCATCCCGTCCACCACCTCGGCCGTACCCAGCACGTTCGTGAAGGTGTGGGTGCCAGACGTGTTCGTGTCCGTCAACTCAAACGTCTCCGCAAACCCCACACCAACGACCCCGAGACAAATCCCAAGGCTTACGGCCGTTTTCAGAAAAGCGTGTTTCATACGGTATCCTCGTTCCAAGAATGAAAACTTTAACCAGATATGCCGGAATAGTAGCATTTCGCTTTAAGCGCTGTACACCGAAAAAATTGTATTAATCGCATTGACACCCCCCCGACCGTCGCCTAAAGTTCTCTCGCATTAACGTAAGGGCTAAACGTCTTTCGCAGGGGGCTCCGTGCCATCTGATTTTCTTGTCTTCGAGAACGTGACCAAGCGGTTCGGCTCCCTCACGGCCGTCGACGCCGTGTCGCTGAACATCAAAAAAGGGGAGTTCTTCTCCCTCCTCGGCCCCAGCGGCTGCGGCAAAACCACCCTCCTGCGTATGCTGGGCGGGTTCGAGGCCCCCGATTCGGGCCGCATCTATCTGGACGGCGTGGACATCACCGACCTTCCCCCGAACCTGCGGCGCGTGCACACCATTTTCCAGAATTACGCGCTTTTCCCGAACATGACGGTCTGGGACAACATCGCCTTCAGCCTCCGCGTCGCCCGTTACCCCAAAACCGAGATCCGCAAAAACGTCGACGTCATGCTCGAACTCATCAAGATGGCCGACCACGCCTACAAGTACCCTTCGCAGATCAGCGGCGGGCAGAAGCAACGCGTCGCCATCGCCCGCGCCCTCGTCGACCGCCCTCAGGTTCTGTTGTTGGACGAACCCCTCGCGGCCCTCGACCTCAAACTCCGCCAACACATGCTCCTTGAGCTCGACATCATCCACGATCAGGTCGGCATCACCTTCGTCTACGTCACCCACGATCAGGGCGAGGCCATGAGCCTCAGCGACCGGATCGCCGTCATGAACCGCGGCCATATCGAGCAGCTCGACCCGCCCGCAAAAATCTACGAGGCCCCCCTCTCCGGTTTCGTCGCCGCCTTCATCGGCGACACCAACTTTCTCGAAGGCACCGTCACCGAGATCGACGGCGACTACTGCAAACTCGCCGTCGCCGGATTCCCCAACATCCTCTGCTTCAACGACAAGAACATCAGCGTCGGCAGCCCCGTCCACCTCAGCGTGCGCCCCGAGAAAATCCGCGTCACCCCGACCCCGCCGCCTGCCGACAAAGATCCGCGCATCAACGTGTTCCGCTGCAAGGTCACGGATATCGTCTACCAGGGCACCTACACGAAGTACTGGGTGCAGACGGACAGCCACCGCATCTCAGCCATCAAGCCCCACAGCCGCTTCCTGCTCGATCAGGACGCGATCACATGGGGAGACGAGGTCTACTGCTGGTGGCACCCCGATGACGGCTATATGCTCGAACACTTCACCGCCGCAGACGCCGACCTCGTCCAAATGCCCCCTGCCGGCTACTCCCTCCCGAAAACGCCTGCCGCCCAGCCCTCCCCTGCCGCCTCATGACAAAACACGCAAAACGTTTGTCCGAATGGGCCATGTCAGCCCCGTCGATCTTCTGGCTGACACTTTTCTTCGTTGTCCCGACAATGCTCGTGGTGGCCATCTCCTTCCACGCCGCCGCGCCAGACGGCGGCATCGGCAAGGAGTGGACGCTCCACACCTGGCGCAGCATCTCCAACCCCAACTATCCGGCCATCATCTGGCGCACCCTCTGGATCAGCGCCGCCACCACGGTCGGCTGCGTCATCCTCGCGCTCCCCTGCGCTTTCGCCATCGCGCGCATGGACAAGAAGTGGCGGGCCTTCATGGCCGGACTCATCATGTTGCCCTTTTGGACCAGCTTCGTCGTCCGCGTCTTCGCCTGGCGGCTCCTCCTCCACCCCGAAGGGTTCGTCAAGCACCTCCTGCTGGCGATGCGGCTGACACAGCCCGACACCCAGCTCCTCTACAATTCCGGCGCGATTCTTCTCGTCAGCATCTACTCCTTCCTCCCCTTCGCCATCATGCCCATCTACGCCGCCGCCGAGAAATTCGACTTTTCGCTCCTCGAAGCCGCTCGCGACCTCGGCGCGCGCAGCTTCCTCGCATTCCGCAAAGTCTTCCTGCCCGGCATCCGCCGCGGCGTCATCTCCGCCATCCTCATGGTCTTCATCCCCTCCGTCGGCTCCTACGTCATCCCCGATCTCGTCGGCGGCAAGAACAGCGAGCTGATCGGCAACAAGATCTACCAGCGCACCTTCCCCGACCGCAACCTCCCCCACGCCAGCGCCCTTTCCGCCCTCATGGCGTTCGCCGTGCTCATCCCCCTCGCCCTTGTCGCCGCCGCCCTCAAACGCCAAGACCGCAAAGAGGCCCTGCGCCTCGCGGACGGGAACCCCGTCAAACAGCGCGGAGGTGCCGCATGAAGCGCAACGCCTTCCCCCTCGTCATGCTGCTTCTCGTCCTGATCTTTCTCTACCTCCCTATCGTCGTGCTCACCGCCAACTCATTCAACCTCTCCCGTTTCGGCGGCGCATGGGAAGGCTTCACCCTTAAATGGTACGCCCAGCTTCTGGACGACCGGCAGGTCTGGTCCGCCTTCGCCAACAGCCTGCTCATCGCCACCGGAGCCACCCTCGCCTCCTGCCTCCTCGGCACCACCGCCGCCCTCGCCCTCCACCGCTGGAACTCCCGCCTCCAACTCTTCCATTACGGCCTCATCTACACCCCGCTCGTCATCCCCGAGATCCTCATGGGCATCAGCCTCCTGCTCACCTTCACCGCCGTCGGCATGGATTGCGGCCTCCACACCATCCTCCTCGCCCACACCACCTTCTGCGTCAGCTACGTCACCATGACCGTCCTCGCCCGCCTCCAAGACTTCGACGACAGCCTCCTCGAAGCCGCCCGCGACCTCGGCGCCGGCGCATGGGTTTCCTTCATCAAGGTCCAGTTCCCCATCCTCCTGCCCGGCATCATCTCCGGCGGGTTGCTCGCCTTCACCCTCTCCATCGACGACTTCGTCATCACCTTCTTCGTCGCGGGTCCCGGTTCCAGCACCCTCCCCCTCAAAGTCTACAGCATGATCAAGCACAGCCCCAAACTCCCCGTCATCAACTGCCTCTCCACCGTCATGCTCGCCCTCACCTTCGCGCTTGTGCTTGCCAGCCGCGCCTTCCAGAATCTCAAGCAACCCAAATCCCTCACAAAAGGAGCCCTGTCATGAAAAACACGACACCCCGCCGCCTCGCCGCCGCCTTGCTCGCCTTCTCCCTCGCCCTCGCCGGCTGCGGCCCCAAACGTCCCGTCCTCCACCTCTACACGTGGTCGGACTACATCGACCCCGACCTCGTCACCGCCTTCGAGAAAGCCCACGGCTGCCGCGTCAAGATCGACACCTTCGACTCCAACGAAACCATGTATGCCAAAGTCCAGGCCGGCAGCGGCGGTTACGACATCATCTTCCCCAGCTCCTATCAGGTCAGCCTCATGGCACAGGGCGACATGCTCCAGACCCTCGACAAAAGCCTGCTCCCTAATGTCGCCGCCCATTTCGACCCCTCCTACACCGGCGTCATCCTCAACCCCGAGATGACCTACAACGTCCCCTACGCCGTCACCTTCACCGGCCTCGCCTACCGCAAGGACAAGACCGGCGACACCCCCATCGACACCTGGGCCAGCATCGACAACCCCACCTTCAAAGGCCGCATCGCCCTTCTCAACGACTTCCGCGAAACCCTCGGTGCCGCCCTCAAGTCTCTCGGCTACAGCCTCAACTCCACCAACCCCGACGAGCTCCAGCAGGCCGCCAACGTCGTCCTCCGCTGGAAGAAAAACATCGCCAAATTCGACAACGAGCAATACAAGACCGGCATCGCCAGCGGCGAATTCATCCTCGGCCACGGCTACAGCGGCGACATCGCCCAAGTCATGCTCGACGACCCCGCCAACATCGGCTTCGCCTTCCCCAAGGAGGGTTTCACCGCCGCCTGCGACGAGATGGTCATCCCAAAGACCGCCCGCCAGACCGCCCTCGCCCACGCCTTCATCAACTTCCTCTACGACCCCGAAAACGCCTCCCGCAACATCCAATACATCTGCGCCCCCATGCCCAACACCGAGGGCATCGCCAAGCTGCCCCCCGAATACCGCGCCAACCCCGCCATCCTACCCCCCGCCGAAATCCTCGCCCGCGCCGAAGTCCTCAAGGACCTCGGTGCCGCCAACGCCCTCTACTCCAAGGCGTGGGACCGGATCAAGGCCTCCGAATAACCCCGGCCCTCGCGCTCCGCGAGAGGAGGAAGCCATGCGGCTACTGGTCATTGAGGATGACGAACGCATCCGCTCCTTCACCTGCAGCGGACTCAGGCAGGAAGGGCACGTCGTCGACGACACCCCCTTCGGCTCAGACGGGCTCACGCTATGGAGCAACACCGCCTATGATGCCGTCATCCTCGACATCGCCCTGCCAGAACAAGACGGGCTGACGATCCTCCGCGCCATGCGCAAAAAGGGGGATACCACCCCGGTCATCATCACTAGCGCCAAGAAAACGGTCGACGAGCGGATCGACGGGCTCATGTCCGGCGCCGACGACTACATGACCAAACCGTTCGCCTTTTCCGAGCTTCTCGCGCGCCTTCAGGTCATCACACGCCGCCGCAACGCGCCCACCTCATCCTCCGGTCCGGCAAGCGAAACCCTCCTGACCGTTTCGGACGTCACACTCAATCTCGCCACACGATGCGTCACCCGTGACGGCAAAAACATCATCCTCAAGCCCAAGGAATTCGCCCTGCTTGAATTCATGATGCGCAACGCGAACCGCGTCCTGACCAAGGATACAATCCTCAAGCAGGTCTGGGACTACCGCTTCGACCCGCAATCCAACATCGTCGATGCCCTGATCTGCCGCCTCCGCAACAAAATCGACGCCCCTTTCAACACCCACCTCATTGAAACGCGCAAAGGGCTCGGCTATGTTTTCACGGCACAACGCTAAGACCTACTCGCTTTTCACGCATCTCAGCCTCAGCTATCTGGCTGTCTACGCTGTCTGCACCTTCGTCCTCTACCTCATCAATGCCCGCGTCATCTCCAACTCCGCGCGCGCCTTCGACCGACAGGATGTCCAGTCAGACTCCCTCGAATACACCGAGATCCTCAGCCACGACAACTCCGGCAACTGGCTCGCCGAAGAGGTCTCCATCGAGAACTTCCCGCCCTCAACCGTCTTTGCAATCCGCATCCTCGACGCCCACGGCGCCATCATCTACTCTGCGAGCCAACCCGACGACTTCGCTTTCCCCGGAGGCTGGAACACACTGGACACCCCGCCCCGCCCGCCGGAGGAAGGTTGGCAGGCACCCTACCTCCCCGCATACAACCGCCACCTCCAGTTGAAGACCACCCGCCTCGATGACGGGCGCTTCCTACAAGTCGCAAAAAGCACCGAACGCGAAAACATCCAGCACCTCACCCTTCGTCGCACCTCCTTCTTCTTTTTCCTGCTCGCCGCGCTCTTCACGCTCATCAACGGCATCTGGGTCAAAGCCATCATGCTCAACCCCATCCAGCAGATCGCCAAGGAGATGTCGGCGATCATCCAGCACGGCACGTTCGACGCCCACGTCCGCCCCGTCAGCAGCCGCATCGCCGAACTCGACACGCTCGGACGTCTCTTCAACCTCCTCCTCCAGAAAAACGCCACCCTCATCACCGCGATGCGGGACACCCTCGACAACCTCGCGCACGATTTCCGCACCCCCCTCGCCCGTATCCGCAGTGCCGCAGAATTCACGCTGAACGCCAAATCGCCCCCGCCTTCGCGCGAAGCGCTCCTCAACACCCTCGCGGACATCATCGAGGACTGCGACACCGCCCACCTCCAGCTCCAGAACCTCATGGACATCCGCGCTATGGAAAGCGGCGTCGTCAAACTCGACATCCGCCCCTTCGACCTCAAGGCCACCGCCAATGAGATCATCGACCTCTACGCCGTCCTCGCCGAAGATAAAAACATCGGCCTCGACACGGAACTCCCCGACGGCTGTGTCCCCGTCGAGGGAGACGCGCCCCGGCTCTCCCAAGCCATCGCCAACCTCCTCGACAACGCGGTCAAATACACCCCCTGCGGCGGACACATCCGCATCATCCTCGCCCAAACGGACGACAGCGTCATCCTCACCGTCGCCGACACCGGCATCGGCATCCCCGAAGCCGAACACGCCCTCATCTGGCAACGCCTCTACCGCAGCCGCAACGCCCGAAGCGAGAAAGGCCTCGGCCTCGGCATGAGTATCGTCAAAACAATCGTCGAATCCCACAACGGCACCGTCACCCTCTCTAGTACCCTCGGACGGGGCAGCACCTTCGTGATGACGCTCCCGACGCGGCAGCCCAACCTTTCTCAGGTGTAATCTTCTCGCAATGCGCTGACAATCCGCACACCGTATTCTTGCTCCGTTTTCTGTAGCCGAATCGGCACGCCTCTCAGGCCTGCCTTTTTGGTCGAACTGAAAACAAGGACCAAACGGAGACGGAAAATGTCACGCCTGCAACACTCGCTCGTTATCCCAGCCTACAACGAGGCCGGACGCATCGCCGAAACATTGGCAGACCTCGCGGAGTATCTCCAGACCGAGACCGCCCGTCAATGGAGCTGGCAGGTCATCGTCGTCTGCGACGGCTGCCGCGACGGCACCCACGCCGTCGTCAGCCGGTTTGCGGACAAGCTGCCGCTCCAGGTCATCTCCTACCCCGTCAACCGCGGCAAAGGCTATGCCGTCCGTCAGGGCATCGCACGCAGCACCGGCCACATCGTTACCTTCATGGATGCCGACGGGGCCGTCCCGGTCCACGAATGGGAACGGCTAGCCGCCCCCGTCCTCATGAAAACCGCCGACGTCGTCATCGGCTCG
>Ga0208244_101497_pt1 | contig 11967 bp, 15 predicted proteins | sample SubbioCR12Aug_5A_FD_184828 | JGI IMG/M metagenome (GOLD analysis project Ga0208244, IMG submission 184828) | Serpentinite rock and fluid subsurface biosphere microbial communities from McLaughlin Reserve, California, USA - CR12Aug_5A (SPAdes) | ecosystem: Environmental > Terrestrial > Deep... | reverse complement strand
CAGCATCGTCCACGAAGCCTGCAAAAGCACAGCCCGCTCCTCGCGTGAAATCCTTGAAAATCACCTGCGCCCGCTGTCAGGGCGGCTAAACCGAACCATGTAACCCGCGCCCCCTTGCAAAAGGGGTCTTTTCAATTAATCCGAATGCGGCTGACAAAATCGCCCACCACCAGGAGCAGGAACGCGCCCAACGTACCCGTGCCGACATTCAGCAGGCCGACCGCGCCAAAAGTCCAGCCCAGGTGCCAGCCAAGCATATCGCCGCCCCAGAAACCGACCCAGGCCAGCACCAGGAAACCCACCAGCCGCCGCAGGCTTCCGCCGCGAAACAGGTGATAGCCCGCGCCATACGCGCTCGAAAGTAAAATCCCAAACAAGATGGTTGGATAAGGCATAAAGAATCCTTTTTTATTTGGATTGACGGATAATGCCGCCACCCACGACCCGGTCGCCGTCATAAAAGACCGCCGCCTGGCCCGGGGTAATATCGCGCTGCGGGATGTCGAACACCACCGAGGCCTGGCTCCCGCCTTCGCGTGGCGTAACCAGCCCCGGAGCGGGACGGGCCGTGTAGCGCGTCTTGACCTCGGCCCAAAACGGCGCAGAGGGCGCCTGCCCCGCCTGCCAGTTGACATTAACCGCCAGAAGTTCCCGCCCGCCAAGTTCGTCCTGCGTGCCGACCACCAGTCGATTCTCCGCCGCGCTCTTGCCCAGCACATACAGCGGAACCGGCGAAGCCAGCCCCAACCCCTTGCGCTGTCCGATGGTGTAATTGGCCAGTCCGTTATGCTGGCCGAGTACCTGCCCGTACTGGCTAACAATTTCACCCGGTGTTAAAATTTCGGGCGCATTACGCTGCAAAAAGTTGCGATAGTCCTCGCCTGCCAGGAAGCATAAATCCTGGCTGTCGGGGCGTTTCGCCACCGAAAGGCCGTGTTCCTCCGCGATGCGCCGAATCTCGGCCTTGGGGTAATCGCCCACCGGGAAAATGGCCTTTTGCAACTGGGCCTGCCCCAGCACCGACAGGACATAACTCTGGTCTTTTTCATGGTCAACCGCGCGCAGCAAATGGCGCGTACCGTCTTCAGCCGTCTCCAGGCGGACGTAGTGGCCGGTCGCCATCAAATCGGCGCCCAGGGCCAGGGCATGGTTGAGCAGGAACTCCCAGCGGATATGACGGTTGCAAGCCAGGCACGGGTTGGGCGTCTCGGCCCGGGCGTAGCCATCCAGGAAGGCTTGCACCACCGTCTTGTGGAAAATTTCCTTGGCATCGACCACATAAAACGGGATGTCGAGTTTGGCGGCCACCCGCCGCGCCTGGGCCATCGAATCGGGCGTACAGCAGCGGTTGGAATCCTCCTTGCCCGGTTCAGACCACAGGCGCAGCATCATCCCGGTCACCTGGCAGCCCCGCTCCTTGAGCAACACCGCCGCAACCGAAGAATCCACCCCGCCCGACATTGCAACAACAACATGAGTCATCATTCACCTATCAATAAAATTACTTGCAAGAATTTTACCAGTGAAAACTTTCAGTTCACAATTATAATAGCGCGCATGTCCCCATTCTATACCCGTACCGGAGATGAAGGTACCACCGGCCTGTTGGGCGAAGGCCGTGTGCCAAAATTCGATGAGCGCATCGAAGCCCTCGGCGCAGTGGATGAAGCCACCGCCGCAATTGGCCTGGCCCGCGCCGGCGCGCAACATCCGCAGACCGCCAAGCTGCTGCTGGAAGCCCAGCGCGACCTGTACAAACTGATGGCCGAAGTCGGCGCAACGCCTGAAAACGCCGCCAAATTCCGCACCATTGACAAAAGCCGGGTCAGGTGGCTTGAAGAGCAAACCGATGCGCTTGAGCAAAGCGTCGAACTGCCACGCGAGTTCATCCTGCCCGGCGACGTTCCGGCCAGCGCGGCCCTGGCGCTGGCGCGCACCATCGTCCGGCGAGCAGAGCGGCGCGTGGTGGCGCTCTTCCATGCCGGGCAGTTAGAAAACCCTTCTCTGCTGGCTTACCTGAACCGCCTGTCATCGCTCATTTTCATGCTCGAACTGGCCGAAAATGCCCAGGCCGGGCAAAAAACCAACCTTGCAAAGGCAAAATAATCAATGACCGGAACGCTGATTAACGTCGTCGCCATCATCGCGGGCAGCCTGGTCGGAATCGTTTTTGGCGCGCGCCTTTCCGACAATCTCAAAACCACCGTAGTCAACGGCATGGGACTTTTTACCAGCGCCATCGGCCTGCAAATGTTCCTGCAAACCCAGCAATCGCTGGTTGTGCTCGGCGCGCTGATACTCGGGGCCATGCTCGGCGAGTGGTGGCGCATCGAAGACCGAATCGCCAGCCTGGGCGCTTGGCTCGAAAAACGCTTCACCGGCGCAAGCGAGGGCGGTACTTCCAGCCGATTCGTGCGCGGATTTTTGGCCGCATCCCTGCTCTACTGCACCGGACCGATTGCCATCATGGGCTCCATCCAGGACGGCCTGAGCGGCGATTTCCAACTCCTGGCCGTTAAATCGGTACTGGATGGGTTCATTTCGATTGCCTTTGCCTCGACCCTCGGCATTGGGGTCATGTTCTCCATTTTGCCAGTCTTCGTCTACCAGGGCGGAATCAGCCTGCTGGCCGGGTCTCTCAGCCAGGCTATCAGCGAAGCCATGATGACCGAAATGACCGCTTCTGGAGGGGTTATCCTGTTTGGGCTGGGACTGAGCAGCCTGCTCGAAATCAAAAAAATCAGGGTCGGCAACTTCCTGCCCGCCATCCTGGTCGCGCCAATCATTGTCTGGGCAATCGCCTATTTTGGCGGCTAACCGCAACAAGCAAAACTGCCGGGCAATGACAGATGCCCGGCAGTTTTGCTTTTAAGTGGGGTTTGGATTAGTTGCCCATAGAAGCAAGGTAGTTTTCGATTTCCTGCTGGAAAGCGCCAAAGGGGTAGTTGCCAGGCAGGCGCGCAAACTCTTGGCCCGTAGCGGTATCGGTAAAGATGAAGGTTGGGGTTCCCTGAACGCCCGCCGCCTGACCATCGATGCCATCCTGATTGGCGAGGTTCTTGTACTTGCCGCTTGAAAGGCAGCTGTTGAACTGCGATTCGTTCAGGCCCAACTGGCGCGCAAACTGGGTCATCAGGGAATTGTTGAACGTCTCACCCTGGTTGATAAAAACCAGGTCGTGGAATTCCCAGAATTTATTCTCGTCACCGGCGCAGTAAGAAGCCTCAATCGCCAGCAAAGACTGGGGACTCCAGGCACCCATCGAGCGATAGATAAAATGCACCTTGCCGGTTTCGATGTAGGCCTCAACCAGCACCGGCTCGGTTTCAAGGGCAAAAGTGCCGCAGTGACCGCACTTGTAATCCGAGAATGTGGTAATTGTAATCGGGGCATTCGGGTCACCCATGCGGTTGAAATCGGCCTGCGGGCGGGGGTGCAGTTCCGCGGCAGCAATGTCAATATTCTGGCTCAGGTTGGGGTAAATCAGGGCGAAAGCAATCAACAGCGCGCCCACTAAAACAGCCGCGCCAATCGCAATACGCTGGGTCTGTTGCTGTTTTTGGCGTTTTTCGCGCAGTTCCTGGCGTTTACTCATCTCTTTTTCTCCTCGTTGCAAAATGTCGGCAAATTGTGCCACGTTCAAATCTTTTTGTCCAGTAAGTGAACAACATATTTCATTTTTCCTAACCTGCTTTTAATCCGCCGCTAGACCGCCCGGACGTGGAATTTACAGCCGTCGCCGCCTGTCGCAAGACAAAAGGTTTCCTGCACGTCATATTCGCGCCCGCTGGCCCACAACAGGCACTCCTGCACCAGCCCCAGGGTCACAAAACAGACCGGCTCGGTCTGCGCTTGTCCCTGCGCAGCCGGCGAATCGTGGTCGACCAGCATCCAATCCAAATCGAGGCTGTGGACGGTGACATGGGAGGAAACTCCGCGCAGCAGGTTGGCCAGCAAGCCCAGGGCCGGTTTGACCCGCATGGGCCGCGGCAGGGAACGCAGCACCCCGGCGCGGAATCGCAAAAACAGGGGAGCATCGTCCAGCAAAACAGGCCAGAGCATCCGCCCGATGCGGGTCAGGCTTCCGCGAGCGCCGCGTCCGTAGTACAGGCGCATGCCAGCCTGGACGGTGGCGTAAGCGCTGCGGGCAGATTCGGCATCCAAACGGAAGGCAGGCTCGGGGTCGGCCAGGTCCGCATCCAGACCGGCCCGGCGCAGCACCATCGGCAAGGCTTCAGGGCCCAGCTTCTCGCTGGCTGCCCGCACAAAATGTCCCAAAAAACGATTGGGATGGGTCACGCCCTGGCATCCCCGACTTCGAAGCGGCAATATTCATCACCCCTGGCAAGACAATGGGTTTCGGTAATGACGTGCTCGACGCCGGTCGCCCACAAAACCGCCTCGGTAATGGAGCCAGTATATAAATGACAAACCGGGGTATCGCTGGTACGCCCCCAGCATATGGCGCAGGTTCTTTCGATGTAGGCCAGGTGCTCACCGCCTTCTTCGACCCAGGCATCGACCTCGGCGTTGCTTTTTTTAAGGGCGTTGACCATACCGTTGAGGATGAAACGAATGCGTTGTTTTTCGGGCAGCAGTTTAATGGCCGCCCCGGCAACACCAAGCAGGCCGGCCTGCTCGCGGACGCCGTACTGGAAAGAAGCCTTGCCAATGCGGCGCAACATGCCGCGGCCACCGCGACCATAAAACTCTTCGATGGCCTGGTTGAGTCGGGCGTAATCGGAGGTTTTGATGGCAGGTTTCATGTCGTTGGGCGGCAAATTGTCAATATAGCGCTCCAGGCCGGAGGTGCGCAGTACGGCGTTCAGCCCGTTGGCGCCCATGACCTCCTCGGCAGAGACGAGCGCCTGGCGTACAAGCCCATTGACAATGACGGAATCAGGACGAGACATTCTTCCTCCTTGAGGGTAATAAAGATGTACAAATTCCTTTAAGATTCTTGCGGGGGACGATGCACATAAACCGGGTATTCTTCACCTGTAAGACGAAAAGCCAGTTTTTGGTAGAGCGCCAGCGAGGGCTGGTTGTCTGATTGGGTATTGACCGTCACGCGACCCAGGCCGTTTCGCGCCGCGTAGCGCAACAAATCACGCACTATGGCCTGGCCGAGTCCGCGTCCCTGCTGGTCAGGGGCAACCGCCAGGCGGGCAAGATGCATCCCGAAAGGGTTGCTGGTACTGATTTGGTAACCCAGCAAGCGGCCTTTTTCTTCAATGACGGTTGCCAGGCCAGCCTGGGCAAAGGCCATTTGCAGCGAAGTTTGCGAGTTTTGCCAGATAGGCTTGAAGGATGCCACATCGAGCGCTGCGACCTCGGGCAAGTCGGCGGCTGTCATCGGGCGCAGACCGAGAATGTTTTCAGGCGGCAGTTCGGTTGCAAGGTTATGCTCAAGGATGACAATACGTTGCTCGAGCGCAAATCCGCTTTGCTGTAAAATCGCGCCGAACCAGGATTGCAGTGTGATTGCAGCGGCCAATTGGCGACTGGAAAAGACCACCTGCTGGTGCGCAGCCTGCCAGAGCGCGCTCCAGGCATCCCAGGCCGCAATGGTGCGGTCGTGGGCAAACAGGCGTATCCAGGCAACGCCTGGAGGGTCTGAAGGGCAAGCCAGTGCGGCGGATAATTTTCCGTCTTGCTCCAGCACCCAGTACTCCTGTGAGCCAAGCCAATCCAGCGGCGAGCGCCAGTCGAGGTGGCGGTGAACATGGGATTCAAAATAAATCAGGTTCGACAGACGGGCCTGGTCATTGAGAACCGCCTGCCGCAGGTTTATTTTCGAGACGGAAACCATACGCGCGCCCTGAAATATGCAAACGCTATTGTATGCTTTAAGTATGCGCCATAAGCCCGCACGGAGTCCAACAACTTAAAACGACGCAGGCAAACCAAGGCAAGCGATTTGTTGATGGTGGCGCGCAACTGATATTCGGCTACTGCTTCGAGCAGTTGGGCGGAATCGCGGTAGCATTGTTCGGCTTCTTCCAGGCGTCCCAAGGACTCAAGGGCGGCCGCTTTGTTCCCGATGAAAAATGCCTGCCGGTAAACATCGTTGGCCTGCTCAAAAACATCTCCCAGACCTTGCAAAGCGTCCAGGGCAGCCTGGGCGTCACCGCCCTTGAGCAGGGCTACACTCTGATTGTTGCGCATTTCAGCCGCATCGAACAGGTTTTGAGCCTGCTCATAGGCCAGGGCGGCCTCGGCAAAAAGGCGGGCGGATTGCTCAAAATCTCCCTGCTCGTAGTGCCGGGTGGCTGATTCGGCTATGGTTTTGGGGTCGGTTTCTGTCATAAGATGTGAGTTTTACAGAGTAATATCGAGCAGGCCCTCGGCCACGGCGCGCAGTTTTTCGGTGGACATGGTGCTCAGTTTGTGGGCCAGCTCAAGGTAAGGGCGATTGACCGGCATACAGACAAAACTCCTGAGTTCGATGGGCAACTCCAGGAACTCCTGGATGGCCTGCTGTTCGTTCATCCACTGGCCCACGGGACCGTTCTGGTCGAAGAATTGCTCAACCCTCGCGCCAAGCACGTCGAGGATGGCTTCCAGCTCGGCCAACGGAATAGGGCGTCCGCCGCTCTCATAGGCTTTCAAGCGGCTAGCAGGAATTCCGGTTTCAACTCCCAGAGCTTTGAGTGAAACACTAAACTGCTGCCGCTTTTGGGCCAGCAATGCGCCAATAATGCGCTGGCGAATGGAGGCGAGCATTTTCAGGTTGAGCGGTTCGGTGCGAGGCGCATCGTCAGAAAGGATGCGCCCGCCCCAAAAATGCCGAATGGGCAGGTTGAGATAATAGGCCAGCACTTCCAATTCGGACAGGGGAGGCGAGCGGCGGCCTTCCTCGTAAGCACGCAGAGTTGCGGGGGTAATCCCGATGGCCCTGGCGCATTCGGTCAGGGTTTTGCGCGCGGCGGTGCGGGAATCTCGAATCAGCACCCCCAATTTGCGCGTTCGGATGGCTATCTGGGTCTGATGGCTCATGGGTATCCCTGTTTTCTCAAGAAGATTTACCTGCGATTATACTGGTGAACGGGTGGATATTTACAAAAACCTATCTACGGCGCAGCATGTCGCCCAGGTTTGCGCCAAAAATTTCGGCAGATAGTTTGAACCCGGATGCCTCAAGCCTGGGGGAAAACATAGGGCGAATGCCAGTCGGCTTTAACTCGCCTATCACCTTCCCGTCAGTGGTCATGCCGGTTTGCTCGAACTTGAAGATGTCGGTCAGGACAATGGTGTCGCCTTCCATGCCTGCCACCTCGGTAACATAAGTCACTTTGCGCGAGCCATCTTTAAGGCGGGTCTGCTGTATTAACACATCAACCGCGGCCGAAACCTGCTGGCGAATGACCTTGACGGGCAAATCCATACCTGCCATCAAAACCATCGTTTCAAGACGCGCCAGGGCATCGCGCGGCGTATTGGAGTGCAGGGTGGTCAGCGAGCCGTCGTGGCCGGTGTTCATGGCCTGGAGCATGTCGAGCGTTTCGCCGCCGCGGCACTCGCCGACCACAATCCGGTCAGGACGCATACGCAAGGAATTCCGCACCAGGTCGCGGATGCTCACCTGGCCGCGGCCATCCACATTTGCGACCTTGGTTTCAAGGCGTACAATATGGTCTTGTTGCAACTGCAACTCCGCAGCGTCCTCGATGGTGACAATGCGCTCATTGGAGGGAATCATGCCGGAGAGCACATTCAGCAGGGTGGTTTTGCCGGAACCCGTGCCACCCGAAATGACAATATTCAAACGGCTGACCACGCAGGCGCGCAGGAATTCGGCCATCGAGGAAGTCAGCGAACCGTATTCGACCAACTGCTGCATGGTCAATTTGTCGCGCCGGAATTTACGAATGGTCAGGGTGGGGCCATCAATCGCAACCGGCGGGATAACCGCATTGACACGCGAACCGTCCGGCAGGCGAGCGTCCACTGTTGGGCTGTCAGCGTCCACCCGGCGACCCAGCGGAAGAATGATACGGTCGATAACGCGCAAAACATGGTCATCGTTCTCGAATTTAACACCGGTCTTTTGCAGTTGTCCTTTTTTTTCCACATAGACTTTGTTCGGCCCATTGACCATGACTTCGGTAACATCATCGTCGTCGAGCAGGGGTTGTATCGGCCCATAACCCAGCACTTCATTTCTGGTTTCCTGGGTGAGTTGCTGGCGAATAGAGGCCGGGACCTTGCTGCCAAGGCGCGCAAAAATGTCGTCCAACTTTTGCATGACGAAGGTTTCGCGGCTGTTGTAAGGCGGATTATCAACTTCCAGTTCGCGGGTTAGCGAGTCGATGACAAACGTTTTCAGTTTGAGTAAATCCGCCGAGGAAAGCCCTGAAGCGCCGGATGAAAGTATCGACTGGGGCATGCTTATTTCTCCTCGGAATCGGTATCATTCGCCGGAATAATCCACACAATCTGGGCACGGGAGATGGTCATAAAATCGGCCTGGTGGATGATGGCACCGCCGACATCGAACACTTTGGCGTCGGTAACCGCCAGAAAGGCTTCGGGGCGGTCGAGTTCATCCTTGACGCGCCCATCGATCCGAACATGGATTGCACCCTCGATGCGATGGGTGGTGGTCTGGATAACCGCAGAGACGGCCGCTTTGGAAATAATATCAGTGAAATACTTGCCTCGTTCATTAAACTCTATGGTCATCTTCTCGTCTCCTTTTCTGACGAAAGGGTCTTTCAGGATTCGGATTCAAAAGGCGGCATCAGGTATCCCAGGCCCGAACGGGTAACGATATGGCGCGGGCTGTGGGCGTCCTCTTCCAGCTTCTGGCGCAGGCGGGCAATACTGACCCACAAAATTTCCTTATCCTGGCGGTATTCAGGTCCCCAAACGCTGGTCAACAAATCTTCCGCGCTCAAGACCGTGCCGACGTTGTGGGCAAACTGCAAGAGCAGCCGATACTCGGTTGCAGAGAGGAAAACCGGCTGCGAGCCGCGCCAGACCTCAGCGCGGGCAAAATCGATACGCAGGTTTTCGTGCTCGAATACCCGATTCTGGCTGACATCTTTGGATGTTTGCGAGCGCCGCAAAACCGCCCGCACGCGCGCCAGCAGTTCGGTGGCCGAGAAAGGCTTGGTCAGGTAATCGTCTGCGCCCATATCCAGGCCGCGCACCCGATCCTGCTCTTCGCCTTTGGCAGTCAGCATGATGATAGGCACATTCGAAAACTGGCGAATGCGCTGGCAGACGGCGAAGCCATCCAGCTTCGGCATCATGACGTCAAGCAGGATTAAGTCTGTTGGGGTAGCTGAAAACTGCTCCACAGCCTGCAAGCCATCATTGGCAGAAAAGACTTCGTAGCCCTCGGTGCGCAGGTTGGCTTCGAGCAGTCGCAGGTACCGGGGTTCATCATCCACAACCAAAATTTTTGTCGCTGTCATAATAACTCCTGTTGAGTTGCAGTTTTTCGAGCGGGCAACTCGATAATGAATGTTGTGCCTTTCCCGGTTTCTGATTGGGCAGAAATCGCGCCGTGATGGGCTTTGATGATTTCTCCGCAAATGAAGAGGCCCAACCCGGAACCGGATGTGCCATAACCGGGAACACGGTAAAACTTATCGAAAATATAGGGCAAGTGCTCGGGCGGGATACCCGGCCCCTGGTCTGAAAATTCTATCTTGATTGTTTCGCCCTCCTGGCGCACCCGGATATCTACCGGCGAGCCGGGGGCGTATTTGGCAGCGTTGGTAAATAGATTCTGGAAGACCTGGCTCAGGCGGACACCATCGGCCAGAATATGCGGGATTTTCTCAACATTCGTATTGACTTTCAGGTCTTTATAGCGGGCCTGGCTGCGCACCATGGCATCGCGCAAAAGCAAATCCAGGCGGGTCGGCTGGAATTTCATCATCAGGGTTTGGCTTTGCAGGCGGGCCGATTCGAGCATGTGGTCAATCAGGCTCGCCAGGTGGTCGGTTTCTTCGTCAATAATGGTGAGGAACTCATTGCGGGTTTCATCGTCCCAACTGGCTTCGGGGCGCAGGAGGGTGGTTGTGTAGCCCTTGATAAAACCAAGCGGGGTACGCAGCTCGTGCGAAATCGTGGCGATAAAATCTTCCTGCAAGTTGATTTGGCGGCGGGCATCCTGCAGGGCAGCCACCTCGCCGTAAAGCGTCCGGCGCTCGAACATGCTGGCAAACTGGGCGGCCAGAAAGCGCGCACTGCGAATCTGTTCTCTGGTATAACTCGGCCCGCCAAAACGGACAAATAAAAGCGCGCCAATCAGCCCTTGTGAAGTGCGCAGCGGCAAGCCAAGAAAATAGGGGAAAGAAGTCCGCTCGGCGCGCGGCGTTGTCGAATCGGGGATTTTGACAACCATCTCGCCCTTATCCAGCACCTCGGCGGCGATTTCCTGGCCCCAGTCCACGTCGGCTTCGGCTGATTTCCCACGCCCGACTGCGCGCGCATAGACGATGTCTATCAGGTTGATTTGTTCTTTTTCTTTCAGGTAAAGAGCCAGGTTGTCAAACAGGAAGAAAGACCGCAGGGTAGGCAGCAAAACATCCAGCGCCTTCTTCCAGTCGGCGTTGACGGTAATGACTTCCGCGATTTCGAGGTAGTCGTCGATTTTTGTCTCGTCGGTCATGAGGAGACCTGTCCTTCTCCATCCGCGCCTGTCAACAGGAGCGTGAACGAAACCACCGTGCCTTCATCGGGAGTCGAGTTGATGGTCACCACCGAGCCATGCGCTTCAATAATCTGGCGCACCAGCGAAAGCCCCAGCCCCGTGCCGCCATAACGGCGAGTTGCAGAACTATCCAACTGGTGGAATGGCTCGAAGACTTCCCTGAGGCGCTCAGGTGGGATGCCGATCCCGGTATCACAAACCTTGATTGTGGCCATGTTTTCATCGCGCACAACCCGCAATGTAACGGTACCTCCGGCTGGCGTAAATTTGATGGCGTTATCTAGCAATTGCGAAAGCACCCAGCCCAATTTCTCGGCATCCGCCCGGACGGGCAGCAGGGATGGTTCCATTTCGAGCCGCAGGACAACGGCTCGTTCGACCGCCTTGGGGTTGGTGCTGGTCATTATTGGCGCAACCAGCACATTCAGATCGACGTGGCTTGGTTTCAAGTCCAATTCGCCCTTGGATGTCATTGAAAACAATATCAGGTCGTCTATCAGGTGTTGCAGGCGGCCAGCCGACCGGAGCGAAACTTCAAGCGATTGTTTTTGATCCTGGTTCAGTTCGCCAAGCGATTCGGTATGCAGCAGTTCAAGGTAGCCGCGAATATGCGTCAGCGGGGTGCGCAGTTCGTGCGAAATGTTGGAAATAAAATTTGCCTTTAGTTGCGAAAGTTCCGACAACTTTCGCAGGGCTTCTTCCAGCTCTGCTGTGCGCTCGACAACACGCGCCTCGAGGTTGCGGTTGGCGTCCTGCAAGGCTGTACGCAGGCGAAGGATTTGTTCTGTGACCGCCCGGTCTAGCACCGATCTTTCTATAAAGCCCTGTTCGACCAGGGTATGGCCAAGCAGGGGCCGCTTGCCCTGCGAAATTTGCTCACGCTGGCGGGCAAGCGCCTGGTTGAGTTGCTCGCTGGTCAACAGGCCCATTTCGACCAGTTGGTCGCCCAGGCGCGGCACCAGAACTTCAGGGTTGATATCGAGCGGTTCATCGGCGATAGTTTTGCTCATGACTGCCAGACCCATTCCCCGCCCAACATGGTTGCGCAAGGCTGCATTTCCAGGAGCGCATCCGTCGGGCTATCAAAGGGGTCTGCCTCCAAAGCGATTAAGTCAGCGTAAAAGCCCGGCGAAAGCCTGCCCAGGCAGTCTTCCTGTCCGGCGGCGTAGGCGGCCCCGGTGGTGAACCCGGCCAGGGCTTCGGACAAGGACAATCGCTGCTCAGGATACCAACCCTCCGGGCCGGGATAGCCGTCGGGACGGCGGCGGGCGACAGCAGCGTGCAAGCCCAGGAACGGA
>Ga0208244_101496_pt1 | contig 11970 bp, 12 predicted proteins | sample SubbioCR12Aug_5A_FD_184828 | JGI IMG/M metagenome (GOLD analysis project Ga0208244, IMG submission 184828) | Serpentinite rock and fluid subsurface biosphere microbial communities from McLaughlin Reserve, California, USA - CR12Aug_5A (SPAdes) | ecosystem: Environmental > Terrestrial > Deep... | reverse complement strand
TGGTCAGACTCGCGGACGCGAGCGCGACGCCGCATCCGTCGCCCCACAGCTTCGTGGCCCGCTACACGCGGCAGCGGCCGGGCCGTGAACCTCTGGCCCCGTAGCGGTTGCGCGCGCCGTGAACCATGAGCCAGGAGGACCACGCGGAGCACCGTCTAAGACACTTACGAACAGAACACCTGTCTTTCTTTCAGGAGGAACTGAGCGATGCGCACACGCATGATGGCGGTCTTCCTGGTCACGCTCTTGGCCACCGGTATGGCCGCCGCGACCCCGGCGGAGCCCCAACGTGGTGGTTCGGCTGTTGTCGCCATAGGCAGCGACCCGGAAACCCTCAACCTGGGCATCACCACGGGCTACGCCGTCGGCGCGGTGGCCGCGAGCATCTTCAGCGGTCTGGTCTGGATAGACGCGCGCGGCGAGATCCAGCCGGGGTTGGCCACATCGTGGACCACCTCACCCGATGGACTGAGCTACGCCTTCGAACTGCGCCGGGGGGTGAAGTGGCACGACGGCCGGGTCTTCACCGCGCAGGACGTGAAGTTCACGATGGAACAGGTGACGGGTCTCTACCACGGCCGGTTCCGGCCGGCCTTCCAGAACTTCGAGGCCATCACCGTGACGTCGCCCCAATCGATCAAGATCACGTTGAAGCGTCCCTACGCGCCGCTGTTGCGGCTGCTGACGGTCTTCGACTGCCCCATCCTGCCGCGGCACGTCTACCAGGGCGAGGACATCACCCGGCATTCCCGCAACAACGACCCGGTGGGCACCGGCCCGTTCAAGTTCCGCGAGTGGGTGCGAGGCGACCGGCTGGTGCTGGAGCGCAACGATGCATACTGGGATCCCGTCTATCTGGACCGCCTGATCTTCCGGATCATCCCCGGCGCCGCCCTGCGCGTGACCGCGCTGGAGGTGGGCGAAGTGGACATGGTGGCGGACTTCTACCTGCCCAAGACCGACGTGGATCGGCTCAAGCGCAACCCCAACGTCCGGCTGCGGCTGGGTCAGCCCATACCCTCGATGGGGTTCATGTTCATCAACGCGCGCCGCGCTCCGCTGGACAACCCCAAGGTGCGCAGGGCGCTGGCCCTGGCCATAAACCGAGTACAGATCGTCACGCAGGCCATGGGCAACCTCGCGAGGCCGGCCCGCGGACCGTTCGGCGATGGCTTCAAGTGGGCGTTCTCGCCCGAGTCCGACTACAACCGGCTCTACCCCTACAACGTCGAGCGGGCCAACGCCCTGCTCGATGAGGCCGGTCTTCCCAGGGGCGCCGGCGGTGAGCGGCCTGTGCGCCTGCGCATGGTCTACGATGCAGCGCGCGCCCCGATCGCGGCGGCGGCGGCGATCATACGGGACAACCTGCGCGCGGTCGGCGTCACCGTGGATCTGCAGCCGATGGACCGCGCCGTCATGATCGAGCGCATCTATACCCGGCCCGACTATGAGCTGACCGTGCAGACCTTCACGAGCGGCGGCGATCCGGCGATCGGGTACCACCGCATCTTCGCATCCGCGGCGCCGGGGGTGCCTTTCGTCAACGCAACAGGGTATTCGAACCCGGAGGTGGATTCGCTGCTCAGCCGCGCCGCAGAGGTGCCTGAGCGGGCTGCCCGGGGCAAGATCTACGCCCAGGCATCGAAGATCCTGGCGGCGGATGTGCCGACGCTGATGCTGTTTGACGAGATCGGGGTGGATGCCTCGCGCGCGACGCTGCGGGGTGTGTGGATAGGAGCGGAGGCCCGCGACCGCTGGGACGCGGTGTGGGTCCAGAAGTAGTCCGGGCGGGCAGTACGCCGCTTTGGCGGTACGCGGCGGGACGGCTGGTGCAGGCTGTCCCGCTGCTGCTAGGTGTAATTGTAGTAAACTTTCTTCTCATCTCGCTCGCCCCCGGCGATCCCGTGGCCACGCTCCTGGGCGAGTATCCGGCCCCTCCGGAGTATGTCGCGCAACTGCGCCGCGAGTTCGGCCTCGACCGGCCTGCGCCCATGCGGCTGGCGCTCTACGCCTGGAACGTTGCCCGTGGCGAGTTGGGGTTCTCCTTTGCCTATCGCCTGCCGGTGGCCGCGCTGGTGGCCGGGCGCCTAGGGAACACGTTTCTTCTGATGGTGACGGCCCTCTCGCTCGCAGCGCTGGTGGGGGTCGGGCTTGGCGTCACCGCGGCCCGCCGCAGGGGCTCCGGATTGGACACCGCGGCCACCGGCATATCGCTGGCAGGGTACTCGATCCCCGACTTCTGGCTGTCGCAGCTCCTGGTGCTGCTCTTCGCCGTGTTCCTGGGGTGGCTTCCGGCGCAGGGCATCCGCTCGGTCCGCGAGGAGTACACCGGCCTGGCCGCCTTCCTGGACACGGCGCGGCACCTGATACTGCCGGCAGCCGCGCTATCGTTCAGGTACACGGCGCTCATCTCCCGCTTGACCCGCGCCTCGATGCTCGAGGCGATGAGTCAGGACTTCATCCTGGCCGCGCGGGCCCGCGGTCTTCCGGAACGCCTGGTGCTACTCCAGCACGGCCTGCGGAACGCCGCGCTGCCGGTGGTGACGGTGATCGGCTACAACTTCGCCTTTGTGCTGGCCGGATCAGCGCTCGTGGAGACCGTCTTTGGATGGCCGGGCGTGGGACGGCTGCTGTACGATGCGATCCTGCAGCGGGACACCCCGGTGCTGCTGGGCGTGCTTCTGATGGTCTCCGCGACGGTCGTTGTCGTGAACCTGCTTACCGACCTCCTCTACGCGGCGCTGGACCCGCGTGTCAGGTACTGACAGATGGTAGCCGACGAGAGCGTAGAGACCCCATCCGCATCCGGCGGGCGCGAGTTCTGGCGCCGTTTCCGTCGGAGCCGCGCAGGCGTCGTCGGCCTCAGCCTGGTCGTTCTCCTGATTGTCGTCGCCCTGGCCGCGCCGCTGCTGGCGCCGCGCGACCCTCAGACCACCTCCATGACTACGCTCAAACCCCCTGGAACCCACGGGCATCCGCTTGGAACGGACAATCTCGGCCGCGACATCCTGAGCGGGGTGCTCTGGGGGACCCGCGTTTCGCTCACCGTCGGCGTCTGCGCCGCCGCCACCGCGGTGTTGCTCGGTGTATTCATCGGCTCCATGGCCGGGTTTTACGGGGGATGGGCGGACGCGGTCCTGGGCCGCGTCACCGAGCTGTTCCAGGTGATCCCGCGGTTCGTGCTCGCGCTGCTCGTGGTGGCGCTCTTCGGCAGCGGCCTGTGGAAGTTGATTGCCGTCATAGGTATCCTGTCCTGGCCGCAGGCCGCGCGTGTCGTGCGCGGCCAGGTCATGGCGCTGCGGGGCGCGGCCTACGTGGACGCTGCACGCGTGCTGGGGCTGCGCAACGCCCGCATAATCTTCTCGGAGATTCTTCCAAACGTGCTGGCTCCGGTGGTTGTGATCGGGTCCCTGGATGTCGCCGGCTCCATACTGCTGGAGGCGAGCCTGGGGTTCTTCGGCCTGGGGGATCCCAACCTCGTGTCTTGGGGAATGATGCTGAACAATGCGCAGGCCCACCTGCGCCAGGCCTGGTGGATGAGCGTGTTCCCAGGGCTTGGCATCTCGCTGGCGGTACTGGGGTTCAACCTGATGGGCGACGGCCTCAATGACGCTGCCAATCCCCGACTCGGTGTGTGAGGCGCCATGAACGGGACCGGACCACTGTTGGTGATTGAAGACCTCCACACCCACATCCTGACGACGCGGGGTGTAGTGCGCGCGGTTGACGGTATCTCGCTCTCGCTCCCTCAGGGCGCCGCCGCGGGCCTGGTCGGGGAGTCCGGATCAGGCAAGACGATGACCGGGTTCTCGATTCTCCGGCTGTTCCCCACGGACGCCGCCCGAATAGTGCGCGGTCGGATCGAGCTGGCCGGGCGTGACCTGCTGTCCCTTACCGATGAGGAGATGCGCCGGGTGCGCGGCGGGGACGTGGCGATGATCTTCCAGGACCCAACGACCTACCTAGATCCGGTGATGCCTGTTGGGCATCAGGTGGCCGAAGCGTACGCGGTACGCCACGGATGGACGCAGGCGCCGCAGAAGGCGGTCGAGGCATTGGGCCTGGTGGGCCTGCCGGATCCGAGCGAGACCTATCGCCGCTTTCCGCACGAGCTTTCGGGAGGGATGCGCCAGCGCGCCGTCATCGCCATGGCGATCGTCTGCCGGCCCACGCTGCTGATCGCCGATGAGCCGACGACCGCGGTGGACGTGACGATCCAGGCGCAGATCCTCGATGTGCTCCAGCGCCTCCGCCGCGAACTGGGGATGGCGCTGCTGCTTATCACCCACGATCTGGGGGTCGTAGCCGAGGTCTGCGAGACGGTCCACGTCATGTACGCCGCCCGGATCGTCGAGTCCGCTCCTGCGGAAGCGCTGTTTTCGTCTCCGGGCCATCCCTACACCCAGGGCCTGCTGGCCGCCACGCTCAGCATTGACGAGGCCCGGCCCATCACCAGGGTGATGGAGGGCGCGGTGCCCGACCTGGCCCGCCTGCCGAAGGGGTGCCGGTTTCATCCCCGCTGCCCCGTCGTGATGGAACGTTGCCGGATCGAGGATCCGCCGGCCTTCCGTCTCGGAGCGCACCATCTCGTTGCATGTTGGCTTCACCAGGGACAGGACGCGCCGTGATCCTGGAAGCCCGCGATCTCACCAAGCGGTTCCCGTGGGGCCGGACCTTCACCGGCACCCGCGCCTGGGTGCGCGCCGTGGAAGGCGTCTCTCTGGGTGTAGCCGAGGGTGACACGCTCGCACTCGTCGGAGAGTCCGGGTCGGGCAAGACCACGACGGGCCGCATCCTGGCCGGGCTCGAAGCGCCGACCTCAGGCGAGGTGCTCTTTCGCGGCAGGGCGCTCTCCGCGCTGACCGGTCAGGCCTGGCGCGAGTTCCGCTACGGCGTGCAGATGGTGTTTCAAGACTCGCAGGCCTCCCTGAATCCCCGCAAGACGGTGGCCCAGATCCTGGAGGTGGCGCTGGCCGCGCACGGGGTTTCTGCCGGAGCGCGCCGAGACGCCGCGGCGCAGTTGCTGCTTGAGGTCGGCCTGGAGCCTCCGGCGGTGTTCCTCGGGCGGTTTCCGCACCAGCTCTCGGGAGGTCAGCGCCAGAGGATCAACGTGGCCCGCTCTCTCGCCGCCGATCCCGCGGTGATCATCGCCGACGAGCCGGTCTCCGCGCTCGACCTCTCGGTACGCGCACAGATCCTTGTGCTTATGCAACGGCTCCAGCGGCAGCGGGGCGTCGGGTACCTGTTCATCAGCCACGATCTGGCGGTGGTGCGCTCCGTGGCCCGGCGCGTTGCGGTGATGTACCTGGGTCGGATCGTCGAAGAGGGCCCGACCGAGGCCGTGTTCAGCAGGCCGTTGCACCCCTACACAGAGGCGCTGCTGTCGGCCACCCCAGTCCCCAACCCGCGGCTTGCAAGGATGTGGGAGCGAATCATCCTCCTGGGGGACGTGCCCTCTCCAATCTCACCGCCGCCGGGCTGTCCCTTTCACCCGCGCTGCCCGATTGCTCAGGAGGTCTGCCGCCGCGAGTTCCCGCCCTTGGTGGATGCGGGGGGAGGGCAGACCGCACTGTGCCACTTCGCGGGGGAGACGAGGGTCGCCGCACGGTACCAGGGTCCAGATTAGGCACCGCCACTGAATGCCGCATCACCCATGCCGATGATCTTCGCGAGGCACGTCTTTGGGGCTGTTCTCGCGCTGGTATACTGGCTTTCGAGGCGGTAAGCACGTTGTGGAGAATCACCGGAGGGATTGTCGCATGGACGCGAAGTTGACGCTCCATTATGACCGCGACGCCGACATCCTTCACATCAGCAAGCGCCCCCCCTACCCGGAACAGGAGTCTGAAGAGCTGGGCGATGGGGTCGTCGCCCGGATCAACCCGGCGACCGGCGAGGTCGAGAACCTGGAGATCCTTTTCTTCTCAGTCCGACTCCGGCAAGGCGACGCCTTCGATCTTCCTGTGGCTGCGGACCTGAAGCTGGCAGCGGGACGTTAGCCGACCGCATCCCTGAATCGCCGGATCGCCTCGATGTGGCCGTCGGGCGTCCCCAGCCCCGCGCCCATCGTGGAGAAACTCAGGTGCGTGGCGCCCATCTCCCGCCACTCCTCGGCGAGCTTATGCCACTCCTCCGGCTCGTCCCTGCCCACGGCGATCCGCGCTTCGATGCCAAACGACGCCGGGTCGCGTCCTGCTTCCCGGATGTGCAGGCGGAGGCGTTCGATGAGTTCGGCCGGTCTTCTGGAAGGGCCGCGGGTGTACGGATTCGGCAGTCCGCCGCCGAAGAGCCAACCGTCGGCGAGCCGCGCGGCGCGCCTGAGCGCCGCATCCGCCGCGCCTCCCATCCAGATGGGGATCGGCCGCTGCACCGGGAGGGGATTGAGCCCTGCCTCGACGATCGTGTGCCACCGGCCGCGGAAGGTCACGATCTCCTGGGTCCATAGGGCGCGCATCACCTTGATCTGCTCGGCGATCCTGGCCCCGCGGTTGCGGAAATCCTCTCCGAGCGCCTCGTACTCAACGGAGTTCCATCCAAGGCCCACCCCGAGCCGCAGGCGGCCCCCGGAGAGCACGTCTACCTCTGCCGCCTGCTTGGCCACTAGCGCGGTCTGGCGCTGGGGCAGGATGATGACCCCGGACGCGAGCTCCAGCCGCTTGGTGCAGCCGGCGAGGTAGCCGAAGAGGACGAACAGTTCGTGGAACGGATCGTCCATGTCGTAACCCAGCCATCCCGGCCGGTTCGCGGTGCTTGCGCTCAGCACGTGATCGTAGGCCACGAGGTGGTGGAAGCCGAGCGTCTCTGCGGCCTGCGCGAAGTCGCGGATCACGACAGGGTCGGTGCCTATTTCGGTTTGAGGAAACACCACTCCGAGGCGCATCTGTTGATTCCTCCTATGAGGGCCGTGGAGTTGGAGCGTTTCCAGTATAGCAACATCGGGTGGCGCGGCACTGCGGGGAAGTACCAGGAGTGCTGTCGAACAAGTCAGGAGAGTGCCAGGCTCCCAGGAGGCAGCGCAATGTCGTTCCTAGCACGCGTGTTCCACGGAAACACCATCGAGGAGGCAAAGGTCGAAGACTCGGTGGTCACGACGCAGTCCGGCCACCGCATCACCACTGCCGACGCCCGGTTCGCCACGCCCACCGCACCGAGCAAGATTGTCTGCGTGGGGTTCAACTACCGTGACCACGCTCAGGAGTTGGGCCAGGAACTTCCCAAGGAACCGTTGTTCTTCCTGAAGCCTGCCAGCGCGCTGCTGGCGCACCGTGGGATGATAATCTACCCCCGCGAGACGAAGCAGCTGGAGTTCGAGGGTGAGCTGGTTGTGGTGATCGGCCGGCGCTGCCGTAACGCTTCGATCGAGGACGCCCGGTCCGTGATCCTGGGCTACTCAATCCTCAACGATGTTACCGCCCGTGACATTCAGAACGTGGAGAAACAGTGGGTCCGGGCTAAGTGCTTCGACACGTTCGCGCCCTACGGGCCGGTGGTGGCCACGCACGTTGATCCCTCAGACCTACGCCTGGTGACACGCGTCAACGGGATCGCGAAGCAGGATTCCTCGACCCGGAACCTGGCCTTTGGCGTCTTCGAGCTCGTGGCGATGGCGTCGCGCATCATGACGCTCGAGCCCGGGGATATCATCGCCACTGGAACCCCTGCCGGGGTGGGACCGCTGCAGCCGGGCGATGAGGTCTCGATAGAGATCGAGGGCATGGGGGCTCTGACGAACAGGGTCGCGGCAGAAAGGTAGGGCCGCGAACCCCTCTGGTCGCGGCTTCACTCGGCCGCACCTAGCCGCCCGGGACCTCCGCGCGACCTTGCAGCAGAACGCGCCGCGCGAGGTCACCACGCGTACGAAAGGCCGCTGCCCAAGATCACGGGCCGCATCAACCGGCGACTGCGGGAAAGCCCGACGGCAGGTAGGCCGGCGCGGCATCGGATCCGCGGTCTGCTTCGCGGCCAGACCGGCCTCCTTGGCTGGCTGCAGAGCTGCTAGGCGTGGCTAGCCCCGGGGGTGTCCGGGCGACACACCCAGCAGTACAATACCTGCGAGAGGGAGGTGCGGCGATGCGGAAGCACAGACCAGGGGCGGCCACTCGACCATGAAAAGGACGATCTTAGTGCTCGCGGTGCTGCCTCTCCTTGGCGCTGCGAGCGCCAGTCCGGAGCCCTCGTTTTCATTTCGCGTGACAGGCTGTGCAGAGACAGAGAAGGGGATGCCTTCGCGGACACTTACCCCTCAGCTAGCCGTTGGGGTGATGATTGAGGTGGTCGGGGGCGGTATCCGCTATTCCAGAACAGTCAGGCATCAGTGTTGCCGGATGGTTGTGGTCCGCAGGCAAGTTCAGAGGGGACGGATCGTTCTGACGGAGTTCTGGACAGGAGATGGATGTCGCTGCATGTGCTACTCTCGAATCGAAGCCACCCTCGCCGGTCTTGTGTCGGGGGAGTACGAAGTTACTGTCTACAGCGGTGGCATTGAGCCGATCACCCACAAGGAGATGGAACCGAAGGCGATCCTGTCGCAGAAGGTGAGGATTCCATAGGGCGCCTGCGAGTGGTTCACGTGAAGTCCAGCCCGGCCAAGTTCATAGTGATGCTCGAGGAGTTCGATCGCGGCGTCGGGAAGGAGGGTCTACGACGCGCTCAGCGCGGGCTACTGCTTCCTCCTCACCGTCCTCCTGATCGTGTAGGTGATCCAGAAGACGTTCCAGGCCACCAGCGCCATGCCCGCCAGCGCCAGGCGTGTCACGTCCGGGATCGGCTTCACCTTCGTCTCCTGACCGTCAATCTCGACGATGGCTATTGGGCGCACGGTGATGCCGCCGCCACCGCCTCCGCCCTCTCCGGTACCGGCGCCCTCGGCCTTCGGCGTGGTTCCCCTTCCCATGCCCACCCCGATCACGGCGCGGACCTGCGCAACTGGGATGATCGTCCGGCCGTCCACCTTGAGGGGTTCTCCGAAGACGGACCTGGCCGTCGCCCTGCCCTGCATGTCCGAGAACCTGTTCATCAGCTCATCCACTCCGGCTTGCCCTTCCGGGGACATCTGTTCCACCTCCTTCATGCTCGCGCCAGCCGGCGTACCGCCTCTATCGCCACCTCTATCGCCGCCGCCTCTCCTTCCCTGAACCTGCGCTCCGCCTCTTCCGGGGGAAGCTTCTCTCTGAGGATGTTCGAGTCGGTCGCCAGCACCGCGCCCGCCCGCGCGCCGCGCACGTGGGCGACTATGAACACCGTCGCGCACTCCTGCTCCGCGGCGATCACATGCCCCTGCGTGGTCAGCAGCTCTGTCAGGACAGGGTCCTTCCTGTAGAAGGCATCGCGCGTCGTGGCCACGCCGACGTACGGCTCGCGTCCCAGGGCGCGCGCCGCCTCGGTCAGCGCCACCGTTACCGCGATGTCTGCCACCGCCGGGAACCCCAGCGGCAGGTACGCGAGCGCCGTGCCCTCGTCGCGGTGGGCGGCGGTCACGATCGCCAGGCTCCCGATGCCCATATCGGGCTGTCGGCCGCCGGCAGAGCCCACCCGGATGAACGTGTCCGCGCCGAGATTGCAGAGCTCCTCGATCGCGATCGAGGCGGACGGCCCACCGATGCCGGTGGAGCAGACCGAGATTGGTACGCCACCGACGGTGCCGGTGAACCCCAGGTACTCGCGGTTGCGTATCACCTCGCGGACTCCTTCGAGGCGCGCGGCGATCCGCTCGGCCCGGGCCGGATCGCCTGGGATGAGGACCGTGCGCGCCACGGCACCGGTGGTGACCTTCAGGTGGCGCTGGGGGAGTTCATCGCTCATGGCTCATCGCTCATGGTTCATCCTCCGGGATGAAGAGATCCGCCAGGCGACCGCGGACCACGTCCACCAGCCCGCGATCGGTTAGTTTCAGCGCAGGGCTGACCGCCAGCGTCAGGACGGCCAGGGTCATGATCGGCGAGCGGTGCTCAAATCCCAGAACTGCCAGCGCCGACCGGAACGCCGCCACCTGCTCTCCGACCACCCGGACCGGCTGATCGGAGACGATTCCGGCCACCGGCAGCGGGACACCCGCCAGCACCTCGCTGCCGCGCACCGCGGCCATGCCGCCGCCGCGCTCGACCACCCAGCCGGCGGCCGCGGCCATCTCGGCGGCGCTGCGTCCGACTACCAGCAGGTTGTGACTGTCGTGCGCCCAGGTGGTCGCGATCGCTCCCTCGCGCAGCGCACCGCGCACCAGCCCGTAGCCGGTCGTGCCTGCGCGGCCGTGCCTCTCGAACACCACTGCCAGACAGAGGCCGCTCGACTCCCAGTCCAGGCGACCGTCCACCAGGGGCAGCGCAGCCTCCGCGGCCCGCGTGTAGGTGGTCGTGGCGTTCATCTCCATCACCCTCACGCGCGCCGCGCTGCGTCCGGCCGGGCCCGCGGGCGCCTTCGCCAGGCTCCTGGGCGCCTCCACGCGGAAGCGTTCGACCCCGGGCGATGGGATGCGCACCGTCCCCAAGCCGGCAGCGGGCGCGGGCCGTGCCGTGACCGCTCCTGGCAGCAGGCGTCCCTCCTCGGCCACGAGCACGCCTCGGGAGAAGACCGCGTCCGCTCGAAACTCCTCCAGGTCGCCGACGAGCACCAGGTGCGCAACCAGCCCGGGCGCGATCGCACCGCGATCGTAGAGCCGCATCCGGCGCGCCGGCGCCAGCGTGACCGCGCGGATGCCCTCGACCGGATCCAGTCCCATCCGGATCGCCTCGCGCAGCACCAGGTCCAGGTGCCCGCGCGCCAGCAGATCGTCGGGAAGGACGTCGTCGGTGACCAGGCACAGGTTGAGGGCGCGCGCCGCGCGCTGGGAGGCAGCCAGCGTCTCCGGCGCCAGCGATTTCTCTTGAAGCTGCAGCGTTACGCCGCTACGTAGCCGTTCCAGTGCGAGCGCCGGTGTCACGAAGGTGTGGTCGGAGTCGATTCCCGAAGCGACGAACGCAGCCAGGTCCGCGCCGGTCAGGTTAGGCGCGTGGCCCTCGATGACGGTTCCGGCTTCCAGCGCCGCCTGTAAGATTGCCGTCATGCGTGGGGAGCCGCCGATCACCGCGGGGTAATCCATCACCTCGCCCAGCCCGATCACGCCTTCCCACTCCAGCGCCGCCGCGACCTCCCCCGATCCTATGCTTGCGCCGGAGGTCTCCAGCCCGGTAGCCGGGACGCAGGACGGCACCTGCATGAACACGTCCAGCGGCAGGTTGCGGCTCTGCTCGATCAGCAGGCGTATGCCCTCCAGGCCCATCACGTTTGCGATCTCGTGCGGGTCCGGTGTCACCGTGAGCACGCCGAGGGGGACTACCGCCTCCGCGAAGGCCGGCGGCAGCACCATTGTGCTCTCGAAGTGCAGGTGGCAATCCACCAGGGCGGGCACGGCGAAGCGACCGCGGCCTTCGACGATTTGGTGCGCCGGCGGCAGCGGGTCGTCGGGTGTGAGGATGCGGCTGAAAAGGCCGCCGGCGACGCCGATGTGCCCGGGCAGCACCTCTGTGGTAAACACGTTGACCACGCGCACGTCGGTGACGAGCAGATCGAACGGCCGCCGGCCGGCGGCGGCGGCCGCGGCGATCTGATGCGCTGTGGCCTCAGGGCGCATTATGTCCTCCGGTTCCCGTGGCGTCGGCCGGATGCGCTGTCGTAAGCACGGCAGCCAGCCCTGTTGCCGCCAGCAGGACCGCGGCCGCGACGACGAAGGCGGCGCCGAATCCGCGCTGGTCTATCACGAACCCCATGAGCAGCGGCGCCACCATCGCGCCGACATCCGCCATGGTGCGGTTGATTCCCAGGGCCACGCCCCAGTGTTTCTCGGGCACGACGTCGGTGACAAGCGCGATCACCAGGCTGCCTCCCAGGTTGGCCCACGAGACCAGGGAGACCGCGAGCACCATTCCCAGCGGGGAGCCGACGCCCAGGAAACTCAGTATCGAGACCCCGAGCGCCGTGAGGCCGGTCAGGATCACG
>Ga0208244_101495_pt1 | contig 11970 bp, 9 predicted proteins | sample SubbioCR12Aug_5A_FD_184828 | JGI IMG/M metagenome (GOLD analysis project Ga0208244, IMG submission 184828) | Serpentinite rock and fluid subsurface biosphere microbial communities from McLaughlin Reserve, California, USA - CR12Aug_5A (SPAdes) | ecosystem: Environmental > Terrestrial > Deep... | reverse complement strand
CTGTGAAATTCTTCTTTTGATACCGTTCCTTCGGACTTGAAACCGATGTCCACAATTACGTTATCATTTTGAATTTGAACGATCTTTCCTTTGATCATTTCTCCTTCTTTTACGTCTCTGAATGATTCACCATAAAGCTTTGAAAGTGCAGCAAATTCTTCAGGGGAATATTCATCATCCTGAAAAAACTTCTTGGATTTTTCAAATTCATCTTTTAATGAAGGGGGGGTATTTTTTATTTCGTCAGACATTAAGTCCTCCTTTAGATTGTTCCATTTTGTTGATAAAACCGTAAAATCGAACAAAACAGAAAAATTAGTTTAACATATTTAATTAACTACGGTTTTTAAGTTATTTCTATTTTAGAAAATCTTTTTTCAATCAAGTTTTTAATTTCATTCATTACCCAATGCGGGGTTGAAGTTGCACCTGTAATTCCAACTGTCTCCACATTTTCAAACCAAAACCAATCAATTTCTTCACTTGATTCAATAAAATATGTGGCAGGATTTTCTTCTTTACATATCTGATACAAAACTTTTCCGTTACTGCTTTTTCTTCCTGCTGAAAAGATAATGACATCGTTGGTTTTGGCGAATTCCCTCAATTTTTTTTCTCGACCGGAAACCTGTCCGCAAATGGTATCTTTTGCATGGAATTCAACGGCTTCTTCTTCGATGCTTCCAATGATCAATTCCTTAACTTTTTCCTTTAATGAAGCAGCAATTTTTGCAAATTCATCTTTATTCATTGTTGTTTGCGAAAAAAGAACCGTTGGTTTTTTAAAGTCTATTTTTTCTAAAGCTTCTTCAAGATTTAAAACTACAATAGCTGTGTTATTAGTCACCCCTTTTAGACCTATAACTTCAGCATGATCTTTTTTTCCATAAATTACTACCTGGTAATCTTTATCCACAAACTTTCTGATTCTTTCCTGAACTTTTGTAACTACCGGACAGGTTGCATCAACCAACTCAATACCATATTGGAGAGCTTTTTCATATGTTGCGGGAGGTTCTCCGTGTGCCCGGATTAGAACTTTGCTGTTAGCCGGTAAACTTGGAAAATCATCGACACTAATAGTTTCCAGCCCTAACTTACGAAGTCTTTCTACTTCAACAGCATTGTGAATTACGTCACCTATACAGAACATTTTAGGAGTTGTTTTCAGTTCGCTTTCAGCAAAATCAATTGCTCTTACAACCCCCCAACAGAACCCGGCTGATTTATCAACACTTACTTTCATTTTCATATTTTTGTTTTAATTGAAAACTTCAAAATATTGATTTTTGTTCCAAAACATCTTCAACCTTTTTAAGTATTACTTCAACTTGTTCATTAATTGAAAGATTTGAAGTATCCACTTCTATATAATCATCTCCTTTGGTTAAAGGGCTAACGTCTCTGGAAGAATCAATTTTATCTCTTAATGAAAGGTTATTACGAATATCTACTATTGGAATATTTTTCCCATTTTCAATAAACTCCTTTGCTCTTCTGACGGCTCTTTCATCTAGTGTAGCAGTTAAAAAAATCTTCAACTCTGCATCAGGAAAAACTACTGTGCCTATGTCTCTTCCTTCCATTACCACTCCCCCATTCAATCCCATCTGCCGTTGTTTAATGACCAGAGAATTACGCACCTCTTCTATTGTGCTCACATCGCTCACATTTTGATTTACCTCAAATGAACGTATTTGCTCAGTAATTTCGTTATCGTTAGTAAATACTCTTGTTAAACCATCACTAAATTCCAACTTTATATTGAGTGAGCAAGCTAATTTGCTGATTTCATCTGGTTTTTCAATAATATTATTCTGTATAGCGAGGTATGTAACAGCCCTGTACATTGCACCGGTATCTATGTAAGTGTACCCCAATCTACTGGCAACAAGTTTAGCAGTGGTACTTTTTCCCGAACCGGCTGGACCGTCAATAGCTATCGTTATTCGTTTTTTCATAAGGTTACAAAAATAACGATATTCCCCTTTTTTTCCAATAAAATTTTAATCAAAAAAAGAACTCTTACTCAGTTTTCGATAAAGTATTAGTAGATTTCTTCTCCCCCTAATTCTTCAATTATTGTTTTAATATAAGGATTATCCGAGGATTTATTCTGTATTTGTGATAGCGATTGATTGATTTGTCTTGATGGATTTGGTTCATTTTCAATAGATTGAACAGAATTAGTATCAATTATTTTAAAGGATAATTTCTTGCCAAAAAACTCAATGGTTTTTCTTGATAAATAATCCTGATTTTGTTTTTGCTCAAAAATTATCTTTCCGGCTTCATCACGGATTGTAACATTAATTTCATTTCTCTCTAATCCGACGGGTGATATTTGGCTGAGAATCGGTCCAAATACTAGGCTTTTTTCATTTTTAATTGAATCAACAAAATTTTCCCAATTTTGCATAACATTTTTAAAGCTAAACAAAGATTCCGGTATTTTCTCAGATACTTTATCAACTTTTTCCGTTGTAATTGATTCGATTCTTTTTTCGGCTTTTTCCTCATCTATGGGCGTCGGTTTTATATCCGATTTCCTTTTCGGGGATAACGCTTCTTGCGTCTGAATATCTTTATTAATTCTACTTATAAGATTAGTAATGGTCTCGGTCTTTTCCAATCCGATAATATGTAAAAGTGCGACTTCTAACTTTAATTTATGATTTTGCGAAAATTTCAGTTCTTGAACAGCTTTAGTTAAGTAATTAAGAACTCTAAGTAAATCTCCTTCTGAAAAACTATTCTCATAATTTCTGTACAATAATTTATACTGTTCTGCGGTTTCAATTAGTTCTGTATTTTTAGTAACAACAACAGTCATAATATTTCTAAAATGTTCTATTAAACCGTCGGAAAAATCGATAAAATTCCATCCGTTCTTGTAGATAGTATCTGTTATCTCGAATGCAGCAGAAAAATCTTTGCTTAAAATCGAATCGGAAACTTTGAAGTATATTTCATCATCAATTAGGTTAAAAATCTTTATTACTTCAGTAAACTCAACTTTGCTTCCACAGAAAGCAACTGCCTGATCAAAAAAGCTTTCTGCGTCTCTAAGACCTCCATCAGCTCTTTTACCGATAATTGAGAGGGTCTTATCATCAATTTCAATTTTCTCAGAATCTGCAATCTCTTTCAACAATTTTTTGATGAGTGACAAAGGTATTCTTCTAAAATCGTATCGCTGGCATCGAGAAATTATTGTAGAAGGAACACGATGAATATCAGTCGTAGCAAAAATAAAGACTATATGTTCTGGAGGTTCTTCAAGAGTTTTAAGGAATGCATTAAAAGAATCTTTAGTTAACATATGGACTTCATCTATTATATAGACTTTATATTTTCCTTTTGAAGGAGCATATTTTACAGATTCCCGTAATGACCTTACCTCATCAATTCCTCTATTTGAAGCAGCATCGATTTCTATAATATCCATCAATTGTGAGTTCTGAATAGAGAGACACATTGTACATTCGTTACAAGGCTCACCGTTCAAAGGATTCAAACAGTTAATTGCTTTGGCAAGAATTCTCGCAGTGGTCGTTTTTCCAACTCCTCTTGGTCCCGTTAAAAGATAGGCATGAGCAATCCTCCCACTTAAAACAGTATTCTTTAATGTAGTAGTAATATGCTCTTGTCCCACTACATCATCAAATTTCTGGGGACGGTATTTTCTTGCAGTTACAATAAATGACATTTCTTCTCTCTATAAAATTTTCCAGACAATAAAATCGACTATTTCTTCCAGGTACTTTTTATCCAAATCATCAAAAGTGCTATACTCATAACTATCAATATCAAGTACACCTACTAGGTAGTTATCTTTGATAATCGGTACAACAATTTCAGATTTCGACAAAGAATCGCAAGCTATATGTCCCGGAAATTTATCAACATCCGGAACGATAATAGTCGTTCTTCTTTCCGCAGATACACCACAGACACCTTTTCCGATTTCAATATTTGTGCAGGCAAGTTTTCCTTGAAAGGGACCTAAATAAAGTCTGTTTCTATCATATAGATAAAAACCCACCCAGCTGAACTCTTCGAAAGTTGTTTTTAAAATTGCGGTTAAATTCGCTAATGATGAAAGAGGATTATCGCTCTGATTAATTAATGAATCCAGCTGATATAAAATTCCTTTATACTTTTCTTCTCTATTGCCAGCCGGTGTGAAATAAGTTGTATTCATTTTCTATTACTTTTTAACTTTTTTAGCATTAGACGATGACTTAAGTTTTTCACAAAATATGTAGGGAATTGCATCTTCAACTTTACTAATAGGAATAATATTCAAACCTTCTTTTACTCTCGGTTGAATTTCTTTTATATCGATCTCATTTTCTTTGGGTATAAGAACAGTAGAAATATTATTCCGTTTTGCAGCAAGTAATTTTTCATTTAATCCACCAATCGGTAAAATGTTACCGCGAAGAGTTATTTCCCCGGTCATCGCCACATCACCATGTACCGGGACTCTCTTAAAAGCAGACAACATTGCCATTGCCATCGTGACACCGGCAGATGGGCCGTCTTTTGAAATAGCTCCTTCAGGAATATGTATATGAATTTCTTTCCCCTTGTAAAAATCGTTTTGCAGTTTAAACTTTGCTGCATTCGACCTAATATAACTTAATGCAGCTTGAGCTGACTCTTTCATAACATTCCCGATCTGTCCGGTGATGGTTAATTTTTCCTGTCCATGCATTATGGAAACATCAACCACAAGTATTTCTCCCCCCACACTTGTCCATGCTAATCCTGTGCAACTCCCAATTTTTTGTTCCTTGATATACTTCTGATGTTTATACTTAGGAACTCCTAAAAACTTTTCAAGTTGTTTTTCAGTAACATGGTTTTTTTGATCTTTTGACTGCTTACCACTTTTGCCAGATTCTTTAATTACAATTTCTTTAGCCAGTTTTCTACAAATAGTTGCAAGTTCTCTTTCCAAATTTCTTACACCTGCTTCTCGTGTATAATCAGAAATTATTTGCTTAATAGCAGTATCATCGAAAATAACGTTTTTATCCTCTAATCCATGTGATTTAATTTGCTTCGGTAATATGTGTCTTTTAGCAATTTCAGTTTTATCATATTCAAGATAACCCGGTAACTCAATTAATTCCATTCTATCTTGTAGTGGTAATGGAATATTGTACCTTACATTAGCTGTTGTAATAAACATCACCTGGGATAAATCGTAATCAACTTCTAAATAATGATCTTGAAAAGTATGATTTTGTTCAGGATCTAAAACCTCAAGCATAGCCGAAGAAGGATCACCTCTAAAATCAGCGCTTAGTTTATCTATTTCATCAAGCAGGATAACAGGATTTATTGTTCCTGCTCTTTTCATTACCTGGATTATTTTACCGGGCATTGAACCTATATAAGTTCTTCTATGTCCCCTTATTTCAGCCTCGTCACGTACTCCCCCAAGACTAATCCTAACAAATTCGCGTCCCAAAGCCCTTGCAATTGACTTACCGAGAGAAGTTTTTCCTACTCCGGGAGGACCGACAAAACAAAGTATTTGTCCTCTCATGCTTTTAACAAGATTAAGAACGGCAATATGTTCAATTATTCTGTCTTTAGGTTTTTCTAACCCATAGTGGTCTTCATCCAGGATTTTCTGCACATGTTTAATATTGAGATTATCCTTTGATTTTTTGTACCATGGAACTTCAACCAGCCAATCGAGGTAATTTCTAAGTACTGTGAATTCAGGTGAAAGCGGAGGTATTTTCTTTAGTTTATTAAGTTCTTCCATTGCTCGGTCAAGAGCAAGTTGAGGCATTTTGGACTTTTTAATTTTCTCTCTAATCTTATTGAAATCGGAAGAACCATCTTCTTCATCGCCAAGTTCATCTTGCAGAATTTTAATCTGTTCTTGAATAATAAACTTTCGTTGAGTTTTTGCAATATTTTCCTGAACTTTATTGTCGATTTCCTTTTCAATCTTTAAGATATCAATTTCACTATTCAACAATTTAATCAGTTCGTAGTACTGCTCTTTAATATCAGTTTTCGACAATATTTTTTGTTTGTTTTCAATGGACTGACTGACATTAGCAGCAGCGTAAAAGAGTTTCCTGTCGGGTTCTTCAATAGTGTCAAAGGAAGTAACTGCTTCTTGAGGAATATTCCTGTTTATCTTTACATAATCTTTGAAAAGCTGGCTCATTTGCCTCATTAAAGCGTTCATTTCGTGATCGCTTTCAAAAAAGGGAAGAACAACTTCTATTTTTGCTTCAAAAAAATCCTTCCTATTTGTGAACTCAACTATTTTTCCCTGAAGCATGCCATCAACAAGAATTTTCATTAAACCGTTAGGTAGTTTTAGCATTTGAACTATTCTTGCAACAGTTCCCTCCCTATAAATATCACTCGATTTCGGGTCGTCAATGTTCGACTTTTTCTGACTGGCAAGGAATATATATTTGCTTTTTTCAATTGCATAATTTGCAGCTCTAATAGACTGCTCCCTCCCTACAAGCACGGGAAAAATCATGTACGGATAAATTACTATATCTCTTAATGGTAAGACCGGCATTATCTCCGGTATATCGTCAATTAATGCTTTGTTGGTTTTCCGACCGTTAAATTCTTCCGGCTCTATCAAATCTATATCTCCATCTATTTTCAAATTCATACTGCAATATATCAAAATGAATTCAGGCTTTCAAGGAATGAATTTCTATAACTTTATTAATTTTGTAGTGTATTTATAAACTTTTTAAGACTCACGAATGCTGAAACATATTAAAGAAATAAGCCTGGAAACTGGTGAAATAATAAAAGAGGGATTTGGAAAAAATTTCTCTATCGAATTCAAGACAAATGAATCTAATCTTGTTACTGAAATAGATAAAAAAGCTGAGGATAATATTGTCGGATATATTAGAAAGAATTTTCCTTCTCACGGAATTTTGACTGAAGAAAGTGGTGAATATAAAGGTACGTCGGAATATTTATGGGTTATTGATCCATTGGATGGAACAACCAATTTTGCTCACGGACTGCCAATCTTTGCCGTTTCCATTGGTTTACAGAAGAATGGAAAAACTATCGCTGGAGTAGTCTATGATATTATGCAAAATGCCCTCTACGCTGCTGAATCCGGAAGTGGAGCGTATGAGAATGATAAAAAGATTTTCGTAAGTAAAAATGATAACTTTAGGCGTAGCGTTATTGTTACCGGTTTCCCTTACAATATATCGGAGAATCCTGATAATGCAATAGAAATCTTTGTCCATTTTCTTAAAACGACAAGAGCAGTAAGAAGATTAGGGTCTGCAGCTATAGATTTCTGTTATACTGCTAAAGGAGTTTTCGACGCTTTCTGGGAGGTTTATCTACATCCATGGGATATTTGTGCAGGTAAGTTGATCGTTGAAGAAGCCGGAGGAATTGTTACAGGATTTTCAGGTGAAGAAATTGATATTTACTCAAAGAGGATTCTAGCCTCCAACAAAATACTTCATGCTAGAATGGTGGATGAATTAGGAAAAAGTAATTCGGTTTGATTAATTCACATAAACTGAATAAATCCTTATAGGAATCATTGTGATAATCAAACATGGAATGTTTTTCTCAATCATGGAGGCATTAGAATTCACAATTAAAATTCCATAAACATATCCATTCCGGTTTTGATTCATACAATTCCTTTTTCCGGTTGTTGAACAATAGAATTTAATTTTATATCTTGAGAATGTAATATTAAAATGATGATATAAGTATGAACCTGGAACAATATTTTACTGATAATTTTAGACCTAATATAATTGGAATCGATTCTACTTTCAATTCGCCTTATGGAATAAAAAGAATAATTTATGCCGACTGGATTGCAAGCGGGAGGATGTATAAACCAATTGAGGAAAAAATCGCTGCATTATTCGGACCAATGGTTGGGAATACACATACCGAAACAAGTTATACCGGAACGGCAATGACCCGCTCATATCATTATGCACGTGAGTTTATTAAAAAGCATTGTAATGCAGGTAAAGATGATGTAATCATCACAGCAGGTTCCGGAATGACCGGAATGGTGAATAAACTCCAAAGGATATTAGGTCTCAGAGTACCGGAACATTTGAAAGATTTTATAAAAATTCCTTCAGATCTTCAACCTCTTGTTTTAATTACTCACATGGAGCATCATTCCAATCAAACCTCCTGGATTGAATCAATTGCTAAAGTAAAGATCATTCCCCCGGATGAGAATGGATTGGTCGATCTAAGTAAATTCGAAGAATATCTTGACAAGAATAAGGATAGAAAACTCATTATTGCATCTGTAACAGCAGCGTCAAACGTAACAGGCATTACAACTCCTTATCACCAAATTGCAAAACTTGTTCATCGTTACGGGGGCTACTGTTTCGTTGATTTTGCTTGTTCAGCTCCGTATGTAGATATCAATATGCATCCCGAAGACCCTGAAGAAAAGCTTGACGCCATATTCTTCTCGCCGCATAAATTTCTCGGAGGCCCAGGTACATCAGGAGTACTTATTTTTGATTCTAACCTATACCACAACCGTGTCCCGGATCAACCGGGTGGAGGAACAGTTGATTGGACTAATCCATGGGGCGAACACAAATTTGTTAATAGTATCGAAGCACGTGAAGATGGTGGTACACCTGCATTTATTCAAACTATCAAAGCTGCTCTTTCGATAAAATTAAAAGAAAAAATGAAGACGGAAAAAATTCTTGCACGTGAAGATGAGCTAATCAATATTGTATTTGATGAATTCGAGAAAATTCCAAATCTGCATATTTTAGCAGAGCATATAAGACACCGACTTGGTGCAGTTTCTTTTTATGTTGAAAATGTACATTACAATCTTATAGTAAAACTATTGAATGATAGATATGGTATCCAAACACGTGGAGGATGTTCATGTGCAGGAACATACGGTCACTATTTATTGAATGTTTGCCCGGTGACCTCAAAATACATTACCGATAAAATCGATAACGGTGATCTTTCTGATAAGCCCGGTTGGATAAGGCTCTCAATCCATCCTACTATGACTAACGATGAAGTCTATTTTATCACAAATTCAGTAAAAGAGATAGTGAAGAACATCGACAAGTTCCTTGAAGATTATTATTATGATGGCAACAGGAATGAATTCATAAATAGCAATCAAAATGATAAAGAGATCTATAGAGAAGAAGAGTGGTTTACTTTATGAATAAAAAACTGCATCAATCAACGTATTAAATTGATGCAGTTAAATTAAATTTTTTTATTACTCTACAAATTGTTTAGCATAATATTTTGCTGTAAGTTTTTCACCTGTTGCTTTTTCGATCATATCATTCCAGTAATACTTTGAAGCCACATTAAATATTTTATCGTTCAGGTATTTTCCAACAGCTTTATTGCCGGCATAGCTTTGATTTTTCAAGTCATTCGATTTGAGAATTTTATCAGTTAAATAGAAGTGAAATTGTGAAGCTAATAACTCACCGAGCATATAGTTATGATAGTACGCAGGATATAGTGCGATATGAATTTTTGTTACCCAATCAGGCTCATTCCGACCTTCAGGTCTCTTAAGCATCTGATATTTTTCGACCAAATCCCACCATAGTTTACTTAAATCTTGATCTGGATTTTCATACATGCTTTTTTCGAATCTGTAAACTACCTGTACCCATCTACTGAAAATTAGTTGTTCTAATCTTAAAGATTTAAAGTTATCCTCCGAAATCTTAACCATTTCAGAATCCGTAATCTGTAAAACATCCTTCATCCATTTAGGATTAGAAGCAAGTCTTCCGAATAGCATTGCTATAGCTTCAGTAGTAAATGTATGCGCTGGCTCTCTTAAAACCCAGGGTAAACTATAGTCAAAGAATTTGTCATAAACTGCATGGCCATATTCATGAAGCATTGTATTCATCCAATTATAGTTAGGTTTAACATTACATACGACTCTAACATCACCTTCTCTGTCAATATCGGTACAGTATGCATGCTGATATTTTCCTTCTTTTTCAAATAGATCGCTGTTTTTAATTAAGTCATCTATTGGTAAACCAATACCCGCATAATATTCCTCCGTAATTTTTACAAGGTCTTTATCTTTGTAATAAGAATCAAGATCAACAGAGTAAATTTTGGGCGCTTCCTGGAAGAAGCGGTTCTGATAATGCCAAGGCATCAAATTCTCTTTGGTAACATTCAATCTTCCAGACAAATATTCGTCAATATCATTCTTCAACTGCTTAAACATAGGTAAGGTCAGTTGATCAAGCTCATCAAATAATTTTTGAATTTCTTCCGGGTCTTGTTCATTAAGCTTCAAACTCATTTGATGATAACTTTTAAAACCTAGTTCTGAAGCAACTTCATTTCTCATCTTTACAAGTTTTAGGACATCATCAACAACTACATCTCCTATAGCTTTGTGTGCAATCCATGCTTTTTCAAGTTCAACTAAGTCTTTAGAATTTTTTAATATCTCTTCTACCTGGTTGTCTGTAAGTTTTCTCCCATTAACCTCTGCACGAAAAGTGGAATATTTTTTTTCAATTTCAGTTTGGAGATTGATTATTTTTTCAAGTTTTTCTTCATCTATTTGATAACCTTGGAAGGCAAGAAATAATTTATCGAGTTGCCTTTTAAGCAATTCATCGGTTATTGAATTAGATTCTTTTATCCTCTTTAACAAGGCAAAATCTTCTTTATTTGCGTAAATTTTACTTAATTTAACCTGCAAATCTGCAGCCTTTTGGTAATCTTCATCCTTTCCGGAAATTGTAGCTTCAAAGTATGCTAAGTTTGCTTCTTTTGAAAGTTCTACTACTTTCGATTCAAATTTTTCTATAAATTTGACTAATTCTTGTTTCATTTCTTCCTTTCCGGGATTGCATCCCATAATTAATATCGAAAAGAAAATGGTTAAAAACATTACTGATATTTGTTTTGATTTCTGCATTCGTTTCATCATTAAACCTTTTTATTATAAATTTGGTTCGCAAATATAGGAATACATTAAATACATATAAACCGATTTAATTGTATTCATTAAATATAATTCAAAAAGAGAGAGAACCACATGGATAAGAAAGATAATTTACAACAACTACAAAATTTTTATACAAATCTTGTACGCCAATATGCCTCCTCTTTACAAATACCTGAATTAGAAGCTAAACTGAAAGTTGGGACTCTTGTTTTATATTTCTATGCTCATTCAATCAATAATTCCGAATTGAAGGAAAAAGTAAAAGCAGAGGCTAGTGAATTATTCGACAAAGTTGGCAATTTCTTTTCTGAAGCGGAAAGCGATTTTAATAAAATGAAGATAGAAAGACCAGACCTTGTAGCTATGTTTGCAAAAACTACTCCGGAAGATTATGATTTCTTCGTAAAGTTTATTCAGGACGATATTTTAATCAGTAGAAAAGAATAGTCATTCGTCAAAAAGAGTCGATTATTTAATTTCTTCCTTGCCATTAAAATACTTTGCGAATCTTCCTTTTGAAGGGGGATGAACATTATCATACCTCGCCCAAGGCCAACCTCCGAATTGAGTTCTTCGATAATCAGCGAATGCCTGTTGAATTTCTGTAGTATTGTTCATTACAAAAGGACCGTGTTGAACTACCGGTTCGTTTATCGGGATACCCTGTAAAAGCAAAAAGAAAGCCGTTTCTTTTCCATTTTCAATTATTACCGGTTGATCTGCTAACAATTCAACAGAATGATAAGGCAAAATATCTATACCTGCAATTTTTACTTCCGTGCCTCTATAAAAATATATAGCTCTATTAACTTCGAGTGATGCAGAAGGAATTTTCCATTGAGCACCGGCTTCCATTTTAATGAGCCAAATTCCAACTTCGTTTGAGGAATCTGCTGCCCATGAATCGGGTGCGGGATCGGGAGCATTGATCTCACCTACTTTGCCGGAAATAACAGTTACTT
>Ga0208244_101494_pt1 | contig 11986 bp, 7 predicted proteins | sample SubbioCR12Aug_5A_FD_184828 | JGI IMG/M metagenome (GOLD analysis project Ga0208244, IMG submission 184828) | Serpentinite rock and fluid subsurface biosphere microbial communities from McLaughlin Reserve, California, USA - CR12Aug_5A (SPAdes) | ecosystem: Environmental > Terrestrial > Deep... | reverse complement strand
CGATACTCTCGGTGATCCGGCTAAAATAGTTTCCGGCACAACCGAAGTAACAAAATCACCCGACAGACTTTTAATTGCCGAGTATGTCGCACAGTTCATTGAAGAAGCCGGAATAATGAAAGACGGTTTTTCATTTCAAGCCGGAAGCGGTGGAACTAACCTTGCTTTTGTTTTATACCTGAAAGAAAGAATGAAAGCTAAAGGTGTTAAAGCAAGATTCGTACGCGGCGGAAGTACGAAGTATCTCGTTCAGCTATTGGAAGAAGGATTGACTGATTATATACTGGACGGACAAACATTCGACCTTGAAGGTGTGCGTTCGATGAGAGAAAATCCGAACCATGTAAATACGAGTCCTTTTACAAGCTATAACTTTCACGGTAAAGGAAATTTTGCGTCAATAGTTGATGCAGCAGTTCTTGGAGCCACTGAAGTCGATGTTAATTTTAATGCTAATGTTGTTTCTCATTCGGATGGATATCTACTTCACGGTATTGGCGGATGGCAGAATTGTCTCTATTCGAAATGTACTATACTTGCAATTCCTTCTTTCCGTGACCGTATTCCTGTTATTGTAGATGAAGTTACAACTATTTGCGGACCGGGTGAATTGATAGACGTTATAATTACCGAAAGAGGAATAGCTATCAATCCGTTAAGAAAAGATTTGATAAAAGCAGTTAAAGGATCTTCTCTGCCTATAAGATCAATTCACGATATTAAAAGAGAGATTGATGAAATATGCGGCGGAGCCCCGTCTAAACCTAATGTTGACAAAAAGAAAGTGGTCGCAGTTGTAAAGTGGGTTGACGGGACAGTGCTGGATTCTGTGTTCCAAATTGTAATAAAATGAATAAACGCAGACTAAAAAAAGCATTTAAACGGTTGAAGAATCTTCCACGGGGGCGATATCTTTTCTATTATCTTACTAACAAAATGAGAGAAGCATATTATCGATTTTCAAATTCCACATTGGTTGCTTACCCATCAACAGTAATGCTTGAACTAAACAACCACTGTAATCTTCGCTGCACAACTTGCCCACGGGAGTATGATTTCGGGAAGAGCATGGATAAAGGTTACCTGAAAGTTGATGAAGCAAAAAAAATAATCGATGAAATATGGATGTATCTTGACTCTGTTGGATTAACCGGGATGGGAGAAACTTTTCTTTCAAAAGATATTGAGGAGATTGTTGACTATATAAAGGGAAAAAACAATGGAATAATCATTTCTCTTTCAACAAACGCTGTATTACCGGGCTTTATTGAGAAAGCAGCAAAATTGATTAAAAAAGTTGATACCATCCAGGTTTCAATTGACGGGCTGGATGATGTTTACGAATCAATAAGAATCAACGCAAAATTCCCCATGCTTCATAATAACTTAAAGCAATTGACGGACATGTGTACAAATACAGATACCGTTATCATGCTTAATATGGTGGTTACAAAAGAAAATTACATTCAACTTGATAAGATGGTTGAATATGCTTCACAGAATAAAATCAAATATGTAAATTTTGCGTTATTTAATCTGGCTGCGGTTACGGATATTGACGTTGATTACTACAAATTTTATAGCAGCCCTGAATTTTTACACGAATGGGAGAAACTTCAACTTGCCATTCGGAAATTCCCGGATGTAGAAGTCTCTACATGGGATCATAAAAGTAAAAATGAATTTCAAAAGTGTAAATTTCCCTGGGGACATTTTTATATTTGCTGGGATGGACACGCAGTACCGTGCTGTGCAAAACCTTTTCCGAAAGAATTAAATTTCGGGAACGTTTTTAATAGCGGGGTTTTGAATACATTAAACAGTAAATCTTTCCAGGCTTTTAGAAAACTGTGGTACAAGAACAAACCGCATCAGTTTTGTAAAAAATGTCATTACCTGCTGCTGGAACCATTTGAATAATAATTGTTAAATTAAACTTTATTCATTTATGAAGGAATTTATAGAAAACGACCTTGTATGTAGCACAATATTCAAAGTAACCTCTACCGAAACGGATATGGAGGCACGCCTGCGTCCCGGTGCTTTAATAAACTACTTGATCCAATCTGCAATCAACTCTGCAGACCAACTGGGATTCGGATTTAGCGGCTTACAACAACAACAACTGTTTTGGGTATTAAGCAGGATGACAGTTGAAATCTATGAGCCGGTTAAATGGTATGACGAAATTATGGTAGATACCTGGCCTAAAGATATTGAAAAGATAATTTATTTGCGCGATTTTTTCGTGAAAAGAAAATCGGGAGAGATTATCGCAAAAGCCACATCGGGCTGGCTTGCAATTGATGTTAAAACAAAACGTCCGAAAATTGTTGACGGTCTTTACACCGGAATTTTCAAGCATTTAAGGGATAAACACGCTTTAAATGAACCGCCCGAAAAATTACCCCAACTTAAAGAAGGGGACGAATTCAGAATAAATACGACTTACTTCGATATTGACTTGAACAAACACGTAACATCATCCCGCTATATAGATTGGATGATGGATACCTTCCCTGTAACTTTTCATAAAGATAACTATCCTAAGAAGTTATCAATAAACTATTTGAAAGAAACAATGCAGGGTGAAGTAATTAAGTTATCCCGATCCCAACAAAGTATAAAAAACTATAATTTTGAAGGATCGCACTTGAATACTTCAACCGTATCGTTCCGGGGTAAAATCGGATTCTAATACTTTTAAAACCACTTATCATCTGCTATATTTTTTTCCAGTTACTCATTCCTATCTTCCAAATTCCGATGCTGGTTCTAGAGTCTGTAAAAAAGTAATTGTCATCAGAATAAAATTTTACATTTTCACAATATGAAGATGCCGCACTGCCAATCTTAATCATTTTTTCAGTCGAAATAAGATCTAATATTCCTCCTCGTGGAATTAAAAAATACTTATTTGAAGGTGATATGTCAAATCCTCCATAGGTTGTAGAACAAGGAATTGCCTTAATAAGTGAACCGTTACTTGCTGACCATGTGTATATCATATTGGATTTTGAACCATAAATAAAATAATCATCTTCACTATAAAAGAAATTTTGTACGGATTCAGAACCCGTCAATGTGTTCAATAAGTTACCGCTAGTAGTTGATCTTACCTCAAGTCTGTTATTTGAACCAGTGCATACGAAATATTCACCACTTTTAGTAATAGCGAGATCGTTCACGGTTCCTGTAGAAAAGTGTTGATGTTCATATGTTAATGTTGCCAGACTTAAAAAGTTCACTTTATTATTTATAGGAATTAAAAGATACTTGCTGTCATTACTGAACACCAGTTTTTTAGGGATCATACTTAGCTTTAGTGTCTTTATAAGATCTCCGGTCTCACAATCCCAGACATGTAATACTTTTGATGTCCAAACAGAAGCTGCATATTTACCATTCTCGGAAATTGCAATTATTCCGGGATATTGCTGCATTGGAATAGAATCGATTCCCGGGAGTGTTTGGATGATTGTTCCACTAAAAGCATCATAAAGTCGGACGCTAAATCCATTAATATATACTCCTGCAGCAATCTTTCTTTTATTGTCATATTGCTGCATATTGGAAAAGTACTCGGGTATATCTATTTTACTGAAAAGTGTCATACTAGGGGAGAATCCAATTTTTAATTCAGATGATGGATCAGATTCATTGTACTTGGTTAAGGCGGTGACCCGATACTCATAAATCTCGGATGTATCAAGATAAGAATCGGTATATTCCTTTAAATTTTGTCCTGTTACTGCTATTTCATTCCAAATGCCGTTTGAAGTAGATCTCTCAATTCTATATTTATTTATAAAATTACAGTTGCTTGTCCATTTCAACTTAATACTGTTATCTGAAATGTTTTCCACCATCAAATTTGATGGGGGATTCATTACAAAACTAAAACCTTGAGATGTTACATAATCGCTTTCTTCTGTACCTTTTATTGAGAATATTCTAAAATAATATACACTATTTTTCAGAAATGGGTGATAAATAATTGTTGAGGTGGTATTTGTCGGGACAGTTTTTATTGTGCTAAAACCAATATTCGGGTTCATTGACATTTGAATTCTGAAACCATCTTCTATAATACTGTTGTCTGTCCAACTGACTATAACTGATGTATCAGGCTTTAGTGTAATTTTAAAATCCGAAGGAGGGTTCAAAGGTGATGATGCCACGCCAATATTTGAATATCCGCTGTAGCCAGATTTTGATTTGGCTCTAACCCTAAAATAAAATTTATCGGTTAAATTGAAGTTGCCCTTAATGAAGGCTATAACAACATTTGAATCAACTTCAGCAATTTTTGTGAAATTAGAGTCGTTTACCGCGCTTTCAATTTCAAAACCGGTTTCGAATTTACAATTGTCTTTCCAGTCCAATCTAACGGTTGTATCCGAAGTTATTTCAGCTTTAAGCTCGCTTGGCATGAACCGGTAAACCCATACGGTGATTTTTGAAGATTTTAATACTTCTCCTTTTGAAGTGTAAGCTTTTGCTTGCAAGTATCGCCGGTTTCCATCAGGGATGTCTCTAACGTCCCACTTGAAATTGTTTATGTTGCCAGGGTAGTAGAAATCTTTTATTAAAGTAGAATCTACGTATAAACTAACCCGGTTGATTTGTTTATCGAGTGAAATAGCAACTTTTATGGTGACACTATCAGAAATGGTAGCGTAGTTATTAGGTTCAAGGATGTGAACCCCCATGGTAAATAATGTCGGCATGTTAACTTCCGGTTCATCCAGGCAGCCGGAAAACGAAAAAAACAAAGACAAAAAAACTAGAGAAAAAATAATTGATTTCATTAGACGCGCTCCATCTTAATAAAGTATTTTTAAAGCCATTCAATTATAAAATAATGTTTTACAAGAATCAAATGAAAAATTCTTCTCTCCGATTTTTTAAACTTTTAGTTCGTTTATTCGATAATACCTGTAAAATCAAGATTTACTTTTGAGGGATAAATTATTTTTATATCGACCTCATTTAAGTCATAAAACTAATCAAGATAAACTTTATGGAGATTTTATGTTAGAAAATTTAAAAATTGGGACGAGATTGGCAGTTGGTTTTTCGGTTGCTTTGTTATCTTTAATAATAATCGTAGTATTTGCTTTAGGCGGAATATCGTCAATTAATAGTAACCTCGAAAAAATAAATCATGACTTATATCCGAAAACAGTTTGGGCAAACACGATAATTGAACAGGTGTATACCGGTACTGAAGTTTTAAGGAACATGACTTTAACAGATGATCCAGCAACACGAGCTCTTGAAAAGGAAAGAGCAATGGTTACAACAAAAATTGTTAATGCAATGGCAGATTCCTTAAATAGAACTATTACTACTACAGAAGGGAAACGTTATTTCTCTAATTTTGTTGATGTAAGAACTAATCAATATGGACCTGCACGAACCAGATTTTTTAATGAACTTGAAAGCGGAAATAAAGAACTTGCAATAGAGATACTTTTTACCGATTTGAAGAATGCTGAAAGAAATTATATAAAAGCAGTCAATGACCTGATTGGTTATCAAGATAATTTAATGGATGAAGAAGGAAAAATCTCAGAAGCCACTGTTTCCAGTACAAAAACAGTATTATTTGTTGTTACTGGTTTGGCACTAATTATCGTTATAACTTTTAGTTTTATTATAACTGGTAGTATTGTTAAACCGGTAAAAACAGTTGCTGATAGAGTAGAGCAATTGCAAAAAGCTTGTATAACCAATTTAGGGAATGGCTTAGATGCGATGGCAAAAGGTGATTTGTCGATTAGGGTCGAAAAAGCAACAAAACCTTTGAATTTCGACAGAAAAGATGAAATCGGGGAAATGTCACGTACAGTTGACCAAATGATATATAAAGCACAAAGTGGACTTGATGCTTATGAAGTAGTTCGTTCAACTATAGGTGAATTGAGCGATGAAACAGGTAAATTGATAGAAGCTGGTAAAGATGGCAATCTTGAAAAAAGAGGAGATGTTTATCGATTCGACGGTTCTTATAAGAAAATAGTTGAAGGTTTTAATAGTGTACTTGATGCTGTGATTTTACCTATTCAGGATGGAGCAAAGATGCTGAATGTTTATGCGTCGGGTGATTTTAGGGATAAAATTACTTCTAAGTATAAAGGTGATCATCAATTGATTATTGATAGTATAAATAAACTTGGTGAGTCAATCGGAGAAATATTAAATGAAGTAAATGAGGCAGTGCACGCAACCGCATCAGCAGCTAATCAAATTTCCTCTGCAACTGAGGAGATGGCTGCAGGCAGTCAGGAGCAAGCGGCTCAAACTACAGAGGTTGCCTCGGCGGTTGAGGAGATGACTACTACAATTCTTCAAACTACAAAGAATGCAAATACTGCATCCGAAAATTCGAGGAATGCAAGTCTTCAAACAAAAATTGGAGTTGAAAAAATTACTGAAGCTAAAAAAGGGATGGATAAAATAATTGCATCAGCACAAGGAACAGGTCTAATTATTAATTCGCTGGCAAATAAAACTGACCAAATAGGTGAGATCGCTCAAGTAATCGACGATATTGCTGATCAAACTAATTTGTTAGCATTAAATGCCGCGATTGAGGCAGCCCGCGCTGGTGAACAAGGGAGAGGATTTGCTGTAGTAGCTGATGAAGTGAGAAAGCTTGCGGAGAGAACTACGAAAGCAACAAAAGAAATTGCTGAAACCATAAAAGCTATTCAAAAAGAAGCAAAAGAAGCAGATGATTCTATGCAAGTTGCTGGACGAGTAGTTGGACAAGGTATGGAATTGAATGCAAATGTGGAAGATGTTCTACTAAAAATTAATGATAGTGTTCAAACGGTTGCAGCCGAAATTGATCAAGTTGCTGCTGCTAGCGAAGAGCAATCATCTGCATCGGAACAGATAAGTAAGAATCTTGAAGCAATTAGTAGTGTCACTCATCAGTCGACAGCTGGAATTCAACAAGTTGCAAGAGCAGCAGAAGATCTCAATAGACTTACAGTAAATCTTCAAGAATTGGTTTCGAACTTTAAAGTGAATAACTTAGGGCATCTTTCCGTTCGAAGTAATGGGAAGCTGATACATAGTTAATTAGTTAACATATAATCCAGAAGAGATTTCCTTTACAGTTCAATACTTTAATAGGAAATCTCTTTATTTATTTTTCTATTTAATTAATTAAAAAGTTATCTAAACTTATGATTTTCTCTAACGATAATGAACATGGATATCTGAGTTTTTTTTGAGGTAAATTTCTCAAAGGGAAACCATTTTTCCCAATTAACAGGATGTAATAAAAAAATAAATGGACTTAGAATGTTATTGTTTAATCTTACAATTTGTTACTTAAAAAACCGGTTTACCGTGTTTTTTTACTACTTTAAAAAATATATGTATTTCACCAGACAGGGAAATTAACTCTATCTTAAAATTTATTAATTTCTAATAAGTGCTATCCCTTTTTTTCTCTATTCCTTCCTAAAAAAGTATTTTTCCTCTAAAGTTTTTGGATAATATTTCGATAATAAGGTGAATAGTTGTGTGTTTTTACTTCTTGAACTTATTAAAAAAAGTAATTCATAAAGTTATTCAAAGAATATAATGGATTATTTCTTAAAACTAACGAGGATGTTATGTGTAATTTTTTCACTAAATGGTCTGGACGGCTCATACTAATAGCTTTACTGTTTGTACTTGCCGCCAATTCGGAAAAATCATCTATAAATGCAGCAAATGATGAAGACTATCTTGCTTTTGTACCCAAAATGCCGGAGCCTGTAGGCGGTCTTGAAGCAATTGTAAAGAAAATTGTTTATCCGAGCCTTGCAAGACAGCAAGGGGTTCAAGGAAAGGTTTATTTATTAGTTTATGTTAATGAAAACGGAGGGGTGGATGATGTGAAGATAGTCAAGGGAATAGGTATGGGATGCGATGAAGCAGCAATTGATGCTGTAAAAAAGCATAAATTTACTCCCGGACAGGATAAAGGACAAAATGTGAAAGTAAAACTATCTATCGCATTAACCTTCAAAATGAATTGAAAGGAAGATCAATGAAAAATCTGAAATTTGTTACTAAACTTCAGTTATCGTTTGGTATAATAGCTCTGATTTCTACTGTTATTGCAGTTTTTAATCTGGGTGTATTAAAAAATCTGGACAATACGAAGTTAAGTATCTATGAGGAGTTTGTAAATCCGACTAATACGATTGATAAGATTTATTCACAGTATAAAGAAATGCAATTTATTCTGTTAAAATTTTCAGTTCCTGTATTCGCAGAAGAAATAGGGGAAAATGTTGCCCTGATACAAGATTACAAAAGCAGAATAGACAAGGAATTTGAAGACCTCACCACATCGAATTTTGATGATCAAATAAAAGCTAACATGGAAGAAATTGCAGGGACATGGAAAAATTATAAAAATGTTGTGGCGGATGCAATTTTAAGTGCTGCAGCAACACAAGATTTTGAAATGGCAGCGATAATAGCGAGTACTTCCGGTGAAGAAACCGGGAGATTACTAAACCAAAAATTTAATGAGGTGAAACAAATTCTCTCGGATAAGTCTAATACCTTGAATGCATCTTACGATGACTCTACTTCTTTTGCTTATAAGTTTGTTATTATGGGAATGCTTGCGGGTGCAATTGTCTTACTTTTAGCAATATTTAAATTAGCTCCCTCCCTCGGAAAACCCTTAAAGAGGATGCAGGAAGTGATTACTGAATTTTCTTTGGGGAACTATGATTCTCCGATTGATGCCAGTTCAAAAGACGAATTCGGAAAGGTTGCGCAAAGTCTCTCAAAATTAAAAGAAGCTCAGATTAAGAAAGTTATTCTTGCCCAAAAAATATCGGATGGAATTTTTGAAGAAGTTGATTTAGCATCGGAAAAAGATGAATTGGCAAAAGCTTTTAACAAAGAAGTTGAGATCATCCGTTCACTCCAAACAGAAATACTGCAGATAATTGATGAAAATAAAAATGGTAATTCAAAATACCGCGGGAATGCCTCCAAATTTCAGGGAAACTGGAAAAGCTTTATTAATGGAATAAATGAAACACTTGATGTTGTCTCCGAACCGATTAAAGAAGGTGTAGCGGCTCTTGAACGCATCGGGAATGGGGATCTTACCGTAAGAATCGAAAAAGATTATAAAGGGGATCATCAGTTGATTAAGAATAGTATTAACCGCACTGCCGACTCTCTTGCAAAAGCAATTTTTGAATTGAACAGCGCTGTTCAGGCTACGGCAAGTGCCGCAAATGAAATTTCATCAAGTTCGGAAGAGATGGCTTCAGGAATTGAAGAACAGAGTTCTCAAACATCCGAAATTGTTCTCGCCATTGAACAAATGACAAGAACAATACTCGATAATACGGATAATGCGACATCAGCGGCTAAATTAGCTAAAGAATCAGGGAATAAAGCTAAAGCCGGCGATAAAGTAATTGATGATACTGTACAAGGAATGAATAGAATTTCTGAGGTAGTAAGAAAATCTGCAGAAACAGTTTTCACACTCGGTCAAAATAGCGATAAAATTGGTGAGATCGTTCAAGTAATTGATGATATTGCAGATCAGACAAATCTTCTTGCTTTAAATGCTGCTATTGAAGCAGCAAGAGCAGGTGAACAAGGTAGAGGATTTGCAGTTGTAGCCGATGAGGTTAGAAAACTTGCCGAAAGAACTACAAAAGCAACAAAAGAAATCGCATCTATGATAAAAACAATACAGAAGGATACGGCAGATGCGGTGAAGTCAATGGAAATCGGCACAAAAGAGGTTGAAAGCGGGAAAGAACTAGTTGGTAAAGCAGGAGAAATGCTGGGTGAAATTATTGAAGGAAGTCAGAAAGTAACCGATGTTGTTATTCTTGTAGCGGAAGCGAGCGAACAACAATCTTCTGCATCGGAACAGATTAGTAGGAATATTGAGGCAATAAGCAGTGTTACCCAACAATCAACGGCGGGTGTTCATCAGATTGCAAGAGCAGCAGAAGACTTGAGCCGATTGACCGTTAATCTTCAGGATTTGATTAATGTGTTTAAAATTGAGTCAAAAAACTACGCTGAAACCCACAGTAAAAAAAGGGTTAGTAATATTAATTTAACAAATGTAAATTATGTTTAGAATTATTAAACAGTAAAGAAGGAGACAAAATGAAGACTGAAAGTTCTGAGATTCTGCAGCTTGTAAGTTTTAAGATAGGTGAAGAAGAATTCGGTATAGATATTCTTCGGGTACAAGAAATAAACAAAATGACCCAAATAACAAAGGTTCCAAATGCTCCCTATTTTGTTGAAGGCGTAATTAATTTACGTGGAAGAGTAATACCGATTATCGAACTTAGAAAACGGCTTGGAATAGAAAAGAAAGAATATGATAAAAACACAAGGATTATTGTCGTTGAAATCAGTTCCAAAACTATAGGTTTCATTGTTGATGCCGTTAGCGAGGTGTTAAGAATTCCGGTAAACATAACTGAACAACCACCGGAATTGGTAACTGGAGTGGATACAAAATATATAACATCGGTGGCTAAACTGGAAGACAGGTTGCTCATCCTTTTAGATTTAGATAAATTGTTGACAATAGAACAAAAAGAATCTGTCGATGATATGATTAGTGAAGATAACGAAGGCGGATAAAATATTTTTAGTCAACGTAAATTATTGATTGATAATCCCTTCTTTATATCGGGGGAGAGAAGTTTTCACTCCCCCGAAAAATATAAAATATTACATTCCATCCTTTTTAATCAGAATCATGCTAATATCATCTTCATATTTCCCGTTCGTAAAAGCGTGGAATTCATCCTTTACATAATTTAACGGATCGGATGACTCGGGAAGCTCTCTTAGCAATTTGGAGAGCCTTTCGGTGCCGAATTGTTCACCACTATTATTTCTAGATTCTATTATACCATCGGTGATTAACAACAATAAATCATTCGGTTCAATTTTGAACTCAACATCTTCAAATTGTCCATTGTTCGAAAAGCCTAAGAGCATTCCGCCTGACTTTATCATTTCACAACTTTTATCCGAATATTTTCTATATATTATCGGTAAATCACCTGCTCCGGAATATTTTACAACTGAACTTTTTGCGTCAATAATAACCACCGAAAGAGTAGCAAATACTTCGGAGATTTTAGAATCCTGGTAGATAGAATGATTCACCGTTTCCAAAATACTTTTTGGTGAACAAATTTTAGAATTTTCAACGGCAACCCTTACTGCACTTCTTACATAGCCTGCATAAGCAACAGCAAAATACCATGCCCCCCACCTTTTTCCCATTACATCTCCTAAAACAATAGCAATTGATTCATCTTTTAACTGAAAATAATCTATAAAATCGCCTCCGGGAACGCCTTTAAATGGGATATGCCAATGTTTAATATCATAACCGGTGAAGGTTGGAAAATTTTCGGGAACGACTTTTACCCTTAAACTATCAGCAGCTTTATGTAATTCTGAAACAACTTTTTGTCTTTCTTTGCCAAGACTTTTTATAATTGCACTCACCTTAGCAACAACTACTCGTGGGCCTGCAGTTTTTAATACGTAATCGGTGATTCCAAGGTCATATCCCTCAAGAATATCTTCTTCGCCGCCTTTAGCTGTTAAGAATATAAACGGAATAGTTTTCAATTCCTGATCTTCAATCAATGATCTTCGGAATTGGTATCCATCAACTTCAGGCATCATTATATCTGAAATGATAATATCCGGAAGAAAAGATTTAGCCAGCTTTAGTCCGTCGGTCGCATTGTTTGCTACACGGCAGTCGAATCCTGCTTTTGAAAGATTATATTGAAATAACTTGGAGAGCGAAATATCATCATCAACCAAAAGAATTTTTACAGTTGCATCTTCTTCCGCAGTTTCGATTCTCTTTTTTGAGCCGTAAACTTTGTAGATTTCTGTTCTTCTGATTAACGACTGAACCTTAATAATCAACTCTTGGACATTG
>Ga0208244_101493_pt1 | contig 11987 bp, 8 predicted proteins | sample SubbioCR12Aug_5A_FD_184828 | JGI IMG/M metagenome (GOLD analysis project Ga0208244, IMG submission 184828) | Serpentinite rock and fluid subsurface biosphere microbial communities from McLaughlin Reserve, California, USA - CR12Aug_5A (SPAdes) | ecosystem: Environmental > Terrestrial > Deep... | reverse complement strand
CCCTATCTCGACCGCGCCAGCCACCTCTTCCTCGCCGCCTGCGGCATGGCCCTCCGCGACGCCCGCCTCACCCCCGAGACCCTCGCCGCCACCCCCGCAGGCATCCTCGCCGGAACCGCCTGGGGCTGCGCCGCCACCGCCGAAACCTTCTTCGCCGACTACATCCTCAAAGGCCCCCGCCTCGTCAAACCCTTCCTCTTCCCCCACGCCTACTCCAACACCGCCGTCAGCCTCGCCGCCATGGAATGGTCACTCAAAGGCCCCCACGAGAACGCCGCCGCATCCGCCACCGCCGCAGGCCTCGCCCTCGTCGAAGCCTTCGACCTCCTCCGCGCCGGACGCGCCAGCCTCCTCGCCGCAGGCGGCGTCGACGCCCTCTCCGCCACCGCCCTCCGCGCCCGCGCCGCCGACGCCCCCCCCGCAGGCGAAGCCGCCGCCGTGCTCATCCTCGAAACCCCCTCCGCCGCCGACGCGCGCGGCGCCCGTCCCCTCGGACGCCTCCTCGCCTGCCGCCTCGCCACCACCCCTTCGGATGCCGCCGATGCCGCCCTCGCCCAAGCCGGCCTCGCCCCCGACGCCCTCGCCGCCGTCTACGCCAACGCCGCCGCGCGGCCTGCCGCCGCCGACCGTTTCCCCGGCACGCCCCTGCACCTCCCCGAAACCCTCTGCGGCGACGTTCAAGGTGCCACCGCCGCCCTCCACCTCGCCTTCGCCCTCCTCGCCCGCCACGACGGCCCCGCCCTCATCCTCACCGCCGAACCCCACACCTGCACCGCGCTGGTCGTCGAACACACATGAAAAGGAACCCGCCCATGAAACAAGATTCCTGCTTGGAGACCAATCAGATGAATCGCATAACGGCGTCATTCGTGTGATTCGCGCCATTCGCGGTTTGGACGACATCCCCGGAAACTTGGTTTTTATCGCTGTTGTTGGCTTGTAATTCACTCAAGAAGGATCACGACATGACGCTCCCAAAGACACTCTGTTTATGGCTCGGTTTGGTGGCAGCCGCCTGCGGCGCGGAATACGCGGTACACGGCACGACCGACAAAGCGGTCGCCATCTACCCGCCCGGCCAGCCGATCACGTTCACGCTGCGCGTGCTGGACGGCGAGAAACCGGTCGAGGGCATGACGCTCAGATGGATCCGCACCGGCGACGACGGCAAGACCGAGAAGGGCGAAGGCGTGGCCGGACCGGACGGCCTGACCATCACGACCGCGATGGACTGCCCCGGCTTCGTCCGTCTGCTGGCCCACGCTTTCGGCCCCGACGGCAAAAACCTGCAAGGGTTCGCCGGCGGCTGGGCCGCCGACAAAACCGGCAACGTCTTTTTCGACGGCGGCGCGTGCGTCGAGCCGGAGAAACTGCAGGCAGGCCCCGAACCCGCCGACTTCGACGCCTTCTGGGACGCGATGCGTGCGCAGGTGGCCGCCGCGCCGCTCACGGTGGAGCGCAAGCCGGCCGAGGGCGCGAGTCCCGGCGTGTTCGCGGTGACGCTCACGTGTCCCGGCCCGAGGCCGGTCACGGGCTACCTGTCGATCCCGCCCGGCGCGGCACCGAAATCGCTGCCCGCGATCGTCTCCTTCCACGGCTACGGCGTCGGCAAGCACGGCCCCCCGACGTGGACAAACCCTTCGGCCATCGTGTTCGACATCAACGCGCACGGCATGGAGCTGGGGCGCGAGGACGGATATTACGAGCAGCTCAAAAAAGACCTGAGCGGCTATGCGTTCAAGAACGACGAGAACGCCGACCGCGAGAAGGCCTATTTCCACGGCATGGCGCTGCGCGTCCTGCGCGCGCTGCACTACGTCAAGACCCTGCCCGAATGGAACGGCAAAGAGCTGCAAAGCAACGGCGGCAGCCAAGGCGGGCTTCAAGGCCTCTGGGGCGCAGGGCTGGACAAAGACGTGACCTCCGCCGCCATCTGGTCGCCGTGGTGCTGCGACCTCGGCGGGCTCCATCAAGGGCGTCTGAAAGGCTGGCGTCCCGACCACACGCCCGCGCTGGATTACTACGACCCCGTCTTCCACGCGAAACGCATCAAAGGGAAAGTCCACCTGATCGCGCTTCTGGGCGACTACACCTGCCCGCCGTCCGGCGTCTGGGTGGTCTACAACAACATCCCCGGCTCTTCAAAATCCATGGAGGTCAAACAGGGCTGCACACACGGCTTTGAAATGAAAAACCCGGCGCGGTTCACCGTAACCCCGTCCGGAATCACCACGCCATAATCCCCATATGAAAAAGCCGGAGGCGCTCCAGCGTCTCCGGCCTCATCCGCAACTCGGCATCCCCGGTCGTTCACCCGTCATAATCGCGAGGACTCTTACGCTTCCTCCGCGACCTGCCCTCCAGAAGCACAAGCTGCACCGGCCTCGATGTTTCCGAGTAAACATGCGGGCGGCGTCTCGGCACTATAGACTCTGAGCCATCGACCAGATGAGTGGCAGACACCCCAAAAACGCCAGTGTCACAAACCGCCTTAATCAGCCGCTCAATCACCGGGACAGACACACTGTTGCCAAGCAGTTTCATCCAGCGTGACCGCGACTCCGGCAATTTAAAATTATCCGGAAACCCCTGAATCCTGCATGCCTCGCTCTTCGATATTTTCCGGAACCGCTTAGGCTCTAAAACCTGCTTAACAAAGGCCGTCCTGTATGCGACCTCACTTGTCGCCACAATGGAGACAGGCGTCACGTAGTCGCTGGAATCACTCGCGACAAGCGTCGGAAAGATGTTAGAGCTTGGCAGAAAAATCCGGCTGATTCCAAACAGTCCCGTGCTGATCTTCGTGTATCTAAAATCATACCGAATCTCGACACATCTGATCTGCTGCTTGCGCTCCAAAGATTCAAACACACTCGCAAGGTTGACCCGCCTGATCCGGATGTCTCGGTCACAAACCAATGCGTCGGGAATGAGGGTCTGGTTTTTTTGCTTTGCAAGAATCACTTTCTCGTCATCCGTAAGACCGCCGACGCCCTGACCCAAAACTTCGTGCGCATATTTTTCCGGCTTCAGAATGCCCAGTTCGACCAGCCCGTCCAGATCTGTCTGGCAGATTGTGTCATCCAGTTCCTGAAAATTCCTCAGCGCCAAAGGGTTGCCATCCAAAAAGCCATACTCTTTTTTGCGCCTGTTCCGTAACAGCAAGAGGCAGATATGTTTTTGCCTCTTCGTTGTTGCGATGATGTCCCATGAATGAATCGTCGTTGACCCATTCCGCAGATCATTGAAAAGGAAGTAGTCGTTAAACCCGTTGTTGTTCGTTGAAAGACTTGTCGCGCCCATTTTCTTTCCCTGAACCACTGGGGCGGCGCAGCCATTCATGCTCACACAAGAAGGCTCATCAAGAATATCTTTAAGTGTGATCTTGTCGGCTACCGGCGCAGGCAACCGGAACGACCGGAAATGCCGCTCTTCGAGAAATCCGACAATATAGATTCTGACGCGGCTTTGAGGAACGCCATAATCGAAGGAGTTCAACACATAGAAGCCAGCATGATACCCCGCATCTCTGATCCGCGAGAGAATGTGATCCAAAGCTTTCTTGTTCCGGGGATCAGCCAACCCTTTTACATTCTCGAAAATAAAAGCCTTCGGACGGGACTGGTTAAGCAAGCAAAGGGCATCGTTCCAAAGCTGCCCGCGGTCATCATCAAAACCCAGATTCCTCCCCGCTATCGACCAGCTCTGACACGGGACGCCCCCCATCAACAAGTCATGCCTCGGCAACTCTTTAAGCTCTGTGATGTCGCCAAAATTAGTTCCGGCGCTGGCCGGATGGTTGTCGATGTACGACCGGACAGCGTCAGGGTTGATTTCGGAAAAGCCGACACATCGTCCGCCGCACCGCTCAACGGCAAGACGGAAACCGCCGACCCCGGCAAACAAATCTATAGCCGTAAAACTCATCAAATTCTTTCGTTACCGCAACATCGGCACACCAGCATTCGCAGGAGGTTCCATTCTCAAGAACTCCCGGTAAATGCGTTCACGGTACTCTTTGCCCAGCGAGTTGATCTCCCGGATGAAGGTTTGATACGTCCCCTCACCCCCAATCATGTCCCAAAACTCATTCCCGATGAGCACCGCCGAATCGCTTCTCATATCGAACCAGCGTAAAGGGAAAGACCATGCATAGTCTTCCTTCCTCCCATACGGATTGTACGGCAGCGCAAAATGCGCTTCATCGACAACGACAGGCTCCATGGCCAACAGCTTAAACATCTTTTCTTTGCTGACTTTTGTCTGGTCACTGTTTGGCAAAGGCCCCTTCAGTTCAAACGAATATTTCCTGCCCGTCGCCTGACTGTCGATAAACAAATCACACACGACCGTGACAGGAACGGGGTTCCCGCCGCCAGCAAGGATATACTTCAACTCCTCGTTCCAATCCGGCTTGATCCTTTGATGAGCCGTGTCTGGGTGCTCCAAACGACTGAGAACCGCCTGAATCCTGCGCAGCCGGTCTTGTTTGACACAACCATTGATCTCTTTGCCCTGTTGGCAATCTCCGTGCCGCTCTCGGGCTACGACTGTCGCGAGCTTTTCCCAAACACTGCCAAACGGCGTAACAAACCGTCGCTCGAAATGCGCCCCCTTGAAAATCTCATCGGGAACTAAAGCCGCATAAAGCGGACGTGCGGCATGATGGTTCTCCGCGATGAACGGGTCTTGGACAAGAACCCTATCCATCACCTTATCCATCATTTCCGTGACAATGCGCTTAATCGCGCCCGCTATCTTGTCGTTTGCTATCGGCATGGTTTCTTCTCCAGCCACTGCCCGACAGCCAGAGCCAACGCCTCGTTCCCATGCTCGATCATGCGCTCTTCAATGTCGTGAAACGTCCGCTGGCTGGCATCGATGAACCTTGAAGCGGTCTCCTCGTCAGGCGTCCCGCCAGCCTCCGCTATCGCATTTTCGACATCCGAGCGCGTGAAAACCACACGCATCACACGGCCACTCGCGCCATCCGTCTGCATTTCTCTGATCATGTCGGCATTTTACCGTTTCCGCGTCCTGACGCCAACAGCCAATCGCACATGACCGCCCGTCTGCCTCTATTTCTTCGCAGGGGCAGGCAGGGTGAGCCCCCAAAGGGCGCTGATCTTCTTGCCGATGTCGGTGTTGTCGATGAGGCCGGCGAAGCGGTGCGCGCCGGGCCCGAAGGCGTAGACCGGCACCGGGGCGCCGGTGTGGCTGGTGGTGGTGTAGTTGATGACCAGCCGTTTCGGGTCAGTCCGGCTCATCACCGCGTCGAGCCCGCCGGTCTCGTGGTCTGCCGTCACCACCACCAGCGTGTCGCCCCGTGTGCGGGCGAATTCCACCGCCTGCCGCACCGCCCAGTCGACCTGCAACGTGCCGCGCACGGTCAGCTCGGGGTTGTTGGCGTGTCCGCCGCCGTCGGTGATGGTGCACTCGACCATCAGGAAGAAGCCCTTGTCGTTGCGGGCGAGCCGCGCCAGCGCGGTCTCGGTCAGCTCGGCGAGGCAGGTCTCGTGGTCGAGCGTGCCTTTGGGCATGAAGCCGAGCACGCGCTTGTCTGCGGCGGCCTGCGCGAAGGCCTCGCGCGATTCGATCACGGCGTAGCCCTTGGCGGCCATTTCGTCGGCGACGTTGCGCGTGTCGTCGCGCAGCCCCTCGGCGGTTTTGGGGAAGAACCAGCCTTTGGTGTTGGCGTTGCCGATGAGCACCTCGTAGCCGCACGCCGCCGCGTCGTCGGCGACCTTCTGGTAGGAGCCGCGCGCGTCGACGTGCGCGTAGAAGCCGGCGGGCGTCGCGCCGACGAGCGCGTCGGACGTGATGAGCCCGACGGCGTATCCGGCGCGGTGGGCGACCGCGGTGAAGGGCGTCAGGCGCAGGCCTTCGGGCGTGAGCCCCAACATGCCGTTCTTGGTCTTATGGCCGGACGCGATGGCTGTGGCGGCGGCGGCGGAGTCGGTGACGTCCGAACTCGCGGAGTAGGTCTCGCAGAGGCCGACCGACGGCAGGTGCTGGAAGAAGAGCCGCCCCTCGGCCTTGTGCTGGTAGAGGGAGGCGAGCTTCAGCGCGCCCGAGCCCATGCCGTCGCCGATGACGAGGATGATGTTCTTGGGCACGGCCTTCTCGTCGGCGTCGGGGAGCGCGGAGGCAGGCGGCTCGGGCGCGGTGTAGGTCTTGTCGAGCGCAAGGTTGGGGCGGAGCGGGCGGAGGGTGAGCGTGTTGCCGATGCTCGCGGCGGCGATCATCCACGCGGACTCCTTGGACTCGAAGCGCAGCCCCTTGACGGGCTTGCCCTTCAGCTCGAAGCGCGACGCGAAGAGCGAGACCTGCGTGTTGCCGTTGTAGACGGTCCAGCCGCGGGCGGCGTTCTTGAAGCTCTCGCCTTTGGACCAGTCGCCCACGTCGCGGCCGAAGCGCACGTGGATCGTCTGCGAGGTGCCGTCCGTGTAATCCACGGCCAGCTCGCCGGTCATCTTCTGCTCCTTGGCGGGCGGGCACCACGCCGCCGCGTGGAGCAGGTAGAGGCACTCGCCGTTCAGCTCGGGCACGGCCAGCGACGCCTTAGCGGGCAGGTAGGCGCGCTTGGGGCCGCCCAGCACGATGCAGGACTTGCCGCCCGTCGCGGCGTCGGCGAGGATCTCGAAGCGGACGCCTGCCGCCATCAGCGGCCCGGCGGGCAGCAGGCGCATGTCGTTGCCGCCCTGATCTGTCCAGCCGCCCGCGCGGTCATCGGCCTTCTCGTCGGCGAACGCGGTGTTCGCGCCTGCCGCCAGCGGCACAGGGGTCATCGCGAACACATGAAACGCCGCCAGCGCGACCGCCGCGACGACAACCCCCCGCACCGTCCTGAACATCCCGCTTGCAGACATGGCCATCCCCTTCATACCGGTTTCTCCCCCATGTGAAATGGCAGAGACTATACCGCCAAGCCCCCGGCGGTTCAACCCCCAATTCGCAGACCGCGCGGGCGGCAGGCGCTCCGCCCGGCGGCAAATCTAGGGTTGTTAGGCCTCCTGCCGCCGTGTTATATTAAGCCCGCTTTATTAAGCTGAAATAAGCGATTCAAATGGGGGACGTATGCAGCAGGGCAAGGTTTCAAGACGCGGTTTCCTGAAAGCGGGATTGGCATCGGGGGTTGCCGCCGGCTTTCCGACCATCATCCCGGCGCGTGTGTTGGGGCAGCAGGCGCCGTCGAACAAGATCCAGATCGGCGTCATCGGCTGCGGCCGCATCGCGGGCGGCATGGACATCCCGGGCGTCTGGCACAATCAGGACCTCGCCACCCTCGTCGCGCTCTCGGACTGCGACGCCAAGCGGATGCGCACCACCAAGCGCAAGACCGAGGCGCTCTTCAACGGCGACCTCCCCGACCTCAAGCTCTATCAGGACTACCACGACCTGCTGGCCGACAAGTCCGTGGACGCGGTGATGATCTGCACGCCGGACTTCTGGCACGCCCAGCAGTGCGTGGAGGCGGCCTTCGCCGGCAAGGACATCTACGTCCAGAAGCCGCTCGCCATGACCGTCCTCGAAAGCCGCATGATCGTGGACGTCGTGAAGCGGACCGGGCGCGTCTTCCACCTCGGCACGCAGCAGCGCTCCGAGGGCAAGAGCACCTTCGGCCCGCAGTTCCGCAAAGCCGCCGAATACGCGCTCAACGGGCGGCTCGGGCGCATCCGCCGCGTCGAGGTCGGCCTGCCGCAAGACCCTGCGGAACCCGCAGACCTGCCGCTGAGCCAGCCGGTGCCGGACTCGCTGAACTACGACGCGTGGCTCGGCTACACCCCCGCCGAGGTCTATTCCGAGCTGCGCACGCACCCGCAAGGCAAAGGCGAGGACGCCGATTTCGGACGCCCCGGCTGGATGGTGATCCAAGACTACAGCATGGGCATGATCGCCAACTGGGGTGCGCACCACATCGACATCGCGCAGTGGGGCCTCGGCATGGAAAACACCGGCCCGGTGTGGATCTCCGGTCAGGCGGACTTCCCCAAGCGCCGCCTCTGGAACGCGCACGGCAAGCTCGACGTGAAGATGGCCTACCCCAACGGCACGATCCTGCACGTGGCGGACGAGAGCATCTACCCCAACGGCGTGCGCTTCGTCGGCGAGAAGGGCTGGATCTTCTGCGGCAGGGGCTCGGTCAAAACCATGTCCAGCGACCCCGGCGCGGGCGGCAAGCACGGCCGGTGGCGCCCGCTGGAGGCCAGCGCCAAGGAACTCATCGAGGGCGAGGTGCCCGATCCCGTCACCCGCAACCCCTCCAACCACCACCGCGTGTGGCTGGAGAGCATCAAGACGCGCACCCCCACCAACACCTTGCCGGAAACCGCGCACCGCACCACCTCCGCCTGCATCCTCGCCTACACGGCCATGAATCTCAAGCGCCCGCTGCGCTGGGACCCCGACGCCGAACGTTTCATCGGCGACGACGCGGCCAACGCCACCCTGTCGCGTCCCGAGCGCGCCCCCTACGGCGTGATCAACACGCTCAAGAACGCGCGGCTGCCGGGCTGCGCCCCCTCCTGCTGCGGCAAGAACTGACCGACGGTGAACGACGCATGGACGTGCTGATCTACACGAGGAACCACACACCGGACGGCAAAGGCTTCGTCCACGACAACATCGCGGTCAGCGTCGCCGCGCTGAAAGAGCTGTGCGCCGCCGAGGGCCTCGCCGCGGAAAGCTCCGACGACCCCGCCGTCTTCACCCCGCAAGCCCTCTCCGGCCTCAAGGCCGTGGTCTTCGCCAACAGCAACAACGAGGCCTTCGCCACCGACGCGCAGCGTGACGCGCTGCTGGACTACGTCTTCGGCGGCGGCGCCTTCGTGGGCGTCCACTCCGCCACCGGCTCGGAACGCCGCTCCGAGGCCTTCCGCCTCATGCTGGGCGGACGCTTCCTCTGGCACCCGCCGCTGCAGCCCTTTGTCATGCGCGTGAACGACCGCCGCCACCCCGCCGTCGCGCACCTCGGCGAGACCTGGGCGTGGGCCGACGAAGCCTACGTCTGCCACTGGGCGCCGGACCTCCACGTCCTGCTCGACATCGAGGTCGCCTCGCTCGCCAAGTCGGCGGAGGACAAGCGGCTCGCCGCCTTCCGCAACGGGCGCTTCCCGCTCGCGTGGTGCCGCAGGCACGGCGAGGGCCGGGTCTTCTACACCGGCCTCGGCCACAAGAAGGAACACTATCAGGACGCGGCCTTCCGCACGCACCTCATCAAAGGCCTCCTCTGGGCGATGGGGCGTTGAGTTTATTGGACCGAAACAAAAAGGAGACACACAACATGACGACACTGACACGTCGCGGATTTATGCAGGCAGGCGGCATCGCGGGCGCGATGGCGGCGATGCCCTCGATCATCCCGGCCCGCGTTCTGGGGCAGGCCGCCCCGAGCAAAATGATCAACATCGGCATCGTCGGCCTCGGCCGCATCGCCACCAGCATGGAGATCCCCGGCATCCTCGGCCAGACCGACATGGCCCGCATCGTCGCCATCTGCGACCTGGACTCCAAGCGCCTCGCCTTCTCCAAAGACCGCATCGAGAAGGAGTACAACAAGCGCCTGAAGTCCGACAACTACACCGTCAAGACCTTCGCGAAATATCAGGACATGCTGCGCGACGGCGGCGTGGACGCCGTGATGGTCTGCACGCCCGACCACTGGCACGCGCTGTGCGCCGTGGAGTGCGCCATCGCCGGCAAGGACATCTGGGTGCAGAAACCCTTCTCGCAGACCATCCACGAGGGCCGCATCCTCGCCGAGGTCGTGCGCCAGAAAGGCGTCATCCTCCAAGTCGGCTCGCAGCAGCGCTCGAACAAGCAGTTCCGCACCGGCTGCGAGCTGGTGCGCAACGGCCGCGTCGGCCGCATCAAGCGCGTCGAGGTCGGTTTCGGCAAGGACAGCGACGGCGGGCGCAAGGAGGAGATGCCCGTGCCGCCGAACCTGGACTACAACACGTGGCTCGGGCCCACCCCGCTCGCCTACTACACCGAAGACCGCGTCCACAACCAAGACACCGCCAAGATCGGCTCACGTCCCGGCTGGATCCAGCTCGAACCCTACGGCTGGGGCATGATCACCAACTGGGGCGCGCACCACATCGACATCGTCCAGTGGGGCCTCGGCACCGAAGACCGCGGCCCGCTGGAGGTCTCCGGCACCTGCGGCTGGCTGACCAAGGGCCTCTGGAACGCCCACGCCGAGTTCGACCTGCTCTACAAATACGACGGCGGCATCGACGTGAGCGTCTGCAACAAATACCCCAACGGCGTGCGCTTCATCGGCGACGAAGGCTGGATCTTCGTCAGCCGCGGCGCCGCCAAGGTCACCGCTAGCGACCCGACCATGCCCGGCACCTCGCTCAAGTCACTCGACGCCAGCGACGCCAAGCTGCTGGACGCGCCCCTCGGCTCGAACGCCGTGCGCCTGCACGTCAGCGACAACCACGTCAAGGACTGGTTGCTCGCCATCCGCAGCCGCACCAGCGCCGTGACCAACGCCGAGGCCGGCCACCGCTCCACCTCGGTCTGCACGCTCGGCCACATGTGCATGAAGACCGGCAAAACCCTCAAGTGGGACTACAAGACCGAGACCACCGACAACGCCGAGGCCAACAAGATGCTCGCGTGCTTCGAGCGCGACCAGTTCAGCATCGCCAAGGCGCTCAAGGCCGCCAACATCACCGTCAAACTCTAAAAAAACACTGCGGGGCAGGCCGCGCCTGCCCCGGTGAAAGGACAACAACACATGACCAAGAACATGATTCTTTCCGCAAGCGCCGCCGCCGTGCTGCTGGCGGGCTGCAAACCCGCGGCCCACGACCACGCGACCTGCGGCGGCTGCGGTGGAGGCGACACCGTGAAGCTCATCACCCTCGACCCCGGCCACTTCCACGCCGCCCTCATCCAGAAGCGCATGTACCCCGGCGTCTCGCCCAAGGTGCACATCTACGCGCCGGAAGGCAACGACCTCACGCTCCACCTCGGCCGCATCAACGGCTTCAACACCCGCGCCGACAGCCCCACGACATGGGAGACCGAGATCTACACCGGCGCGGACTTCTTCGACAAGATGCTCAAGGACAAGGCCGGCAACGTCGTCGTGCTCGCGGGCAACAACGCCCGCAAGACCGAATACATCCTCAAGAGCGTGCAGGCCGGCTTCAACGTCCTCGCCGACAAGCCGATGGCCATCACCCCCAAGGACTTCGAGCTGCTCAAGCAGGCCTTCGAGGTCGCCAAGCAGAAGGGCGTCCTGCTCTACGACATCATGACCGAGCGCTACGAGATCACGACCATGCTCCAGAAGGAGCTGTCGCTTTTCCCCGGCGTCTACGGCACGCAGGAGAAGGGCACGCCCGATGACCCCGCCGTCACGAAGGAGAGCGTTCACCACTTCATGAAGCAGGTCGCCGGCAAGCCCCTCCAGCGCCCGCCGTGGTACTACGACACCCGCCAGCAGGGCGAGGCCATCGTGGACGTCAACACCCACCTCGTCGATCTCGTGCAGTGGGAGACCTTCCCGGAGGTCGTCCTCTCGCCTGCCGACATCGAGGTCGTCCAGGCCCGCACGTGGAACACGCCCGTGACGCTGGAGCAGTTCAAGGCCTCCACCTCGCAGGCGGAGTGGCCCGAGTACCTCAAGCAGGATCTCGACGCCAACGGCGTGCTCCAGTGCAAGGCGAACGGCGAGTTCACCTACTCGATCAAGGGCGTCTACGCCAAGGTCTCCGTGCTCTGGAACTATCAGGCCCCTGAAGGCGCGGGCGACACCCACTACTCGCTGATGCGCGGCACCCGCTCCTCGCTCATCATCCAGCAGGGCGAGGCCGAGGGCTACAAGCCCGTCCTCTACGTCGAGCCCCGCCGCAACGCGGGCGTCACGCCGGACGAGATCGAGGCCGCCCTCAAGGACGCCGTCGCCAAGCTCAACGACAGCTACCCCGGCATCGGCTTCGAGAAGCACGAGACCGGCTGGCGCATCAACG
>Ga0208244_101492_pt1 | contig 11998 bp, 14 predicted proteins | sample SubbioCR12Aug_5A_FD_184828 | JGI IMG/M metagenome (GOLD analysis project Ga0208244, IMG submission 184828) | Serpentinite rock and fluid subsurface biosphere microbial communities from McLaughlin Reserve, California, USA - CR12Aug_5A (SPAdes) | ecosystem: Environmental > Terrestrial > Deep... | reverse complement strand
CTTTTTTATTGTTATAATCTATCATTGTTGTTCTTTCTGCCGGTATCGGTTTTTGGTTGATACCGGCGCTTTTATTATACCCATAAAAAGGCATATTTTCAATTTCCACATAATTTGATTATATCTCCTAATCCGCCTCCTGCTTTAAATTAGAAGATTAGAAGATTTTAAGATTAGAAGATTATAAGAATTGTAGGGCGATACTTCAATCTTGCGGTTTATTTCTTTTTCAAACGAAAAGAGAACCGTCCCGATTAAATTACATTTAAGCCTTGTTCTCTTTTATTTATAATCAATAATGCTATCAACCAATGAGTAAGGAAATGATTCTAACAGGATTTTAACTCGTTTATCAGTATGTTTCTCCAAAATTTCAAATATTGTTTCGACTGAAGGAGATGTAATATCTTTTACCTCTTGTATAAATTTAATAATTGCATCTTGGCCATAATCGTAGGATACCTTCTCCCAAAAAGCGTAAAAAATTACAAAACCATAAAACCAATCTATTTGACTTTTTGGTTTCCACTTTAATATATTCGCGGATTTACGACCTTTCTCTTTTACAAAAAGATTTATCTGAGCTATTTCTGTTTTATCATAGAGATATAAATTGTCTGTTTTTCTTTTTTCTTCAGGAACAAAAGATAAATACCTATTAGTAAAAAAATCAGCGAGTCCATTGAAAACCCAGTATGCCTGATTTTCTGGTATTTTAATAATATTTAAGAGATTATTTTTAATATATGTACGGCAACCGCCAATATAATACTTTCTTAGACCTTCAGTAGTTTTAAGTGGATAAAGATGAAAATAGAAAGTATCTTTTACAAAATGTGAACGGTCTAATATGACTGAACCGAGGGTATCGATTAAAATAACACCCCATGGTATCGGTGTTAAATGTAGTTGTGTAATAACATAATCTTTTTGTTTATTCAATATATCAAACAAAGTATCGACTAATAATAAATTATTAGGTTTATAAAGTATTGCTAAATCATTTTTAACTTGATACAAAAACTCATTAACTTTTATTATGATCGGTTTCTCTCCCGCACATAATTCACCGTATAATCTCGTTTTGGTGCCCAATTTAATAGTGTCTTTTCTTGCATATATTGCAGGATTCATTTTTATTAAAGTATCGGTAAGAATGAGTTGTACTATGCCATTATGGTCAGCTTTCAAAGAATCTATAAAGCCCATAGATTGAAGTACCAAAAAGGCTTCTGAGACCGGTTTTTCGGATTTATCAACAATAGTAATCTCAAGTGGTATCCCAATTAGATCTTTAACGCTAAGAATTTTAGATTTCTCTAATGGGTCTAAGATATCATTTAGATTAAATGTACTCTTTTTTGTTCCCTTAGTAGGAATCGGAATAGTACAAAAAATAGCAACTAGCGTACCTACAGCGGCGATTAATAATATTTTTTTATGATTCGAAAAGAATTTATCCAAGATATTATTGTTGCTCAGAACTGAATAAATTTTTTAAATAGCTCTGTTTAAGCCCACCAGATTCTACATGTAATTCCCCAGTACGAAGTGCACTCTTCCCTATGACCGTGTTCGTAATCGAGTTTCATTCTAATCTTATCAGCTCCGAATTCCCACTTTGAGGGGTCATCAATATCTGCCATTATAGGACGCCCCAGTTTTAAATCTGTTGAAAAAGCCATCCCCCATCCTGCTGCATGCCCTATTTTAGAAAGATGTTCATTTGCTGCATCGGGTAAATCAAAATATGATGTAAAAAACTTATAAGTGTCGGTTTCTAGAATAGCAATTACCTCATTACGAAAAGTTTCATTGTTTTTACAATCGTCCAACAGAGTTTGGAAATTTTTACTATTAAGAATTCCATACTTTGCCATTTTTATCACCTCTCTTTCTAACGAGATAATAAATTGTCGCATTTATATTTGAAATGTCAAGATAGTGTTTTTTTTTGGTGAGGCCAATTTACTTCTTGTTTCTTTTCCGACAATAATAATACCGTTTTTCATATTCTCGGCGATGTTCTAAATGTCTTTTGCGCCATTGATACCAATCATTTGGATGTTTTCTACGCCAATTCTTAAGATAATTTGGGTGTTTCATAAACCATTCTTTTATTTGTTCTTTCATCAGATCGCCGTATCTTTCTCGATATTCTTTGTGATACCAATATCTTTTTCCACTATTCATGATAAAGTCAATTAATTATGCTACTTCTCTTTTATCTCGGTATTTATTGTCTGTTTCTACAATAGTTTAATGTTAATATATTAGTTACATTTTATACGATTAAAATCGAGGGAACATACGGGACGGTTCTCTTTTTCGGCATTTTATTTGAACAGTTCTTCTATCAATTCTTTTTTATCCATTTTTAGATGAATGGAAATATCAGTTAAAATGCTATTGAGCGTTCCTATTTTTATAGGTTTGTGTTTTGGACTCGCATCGAACGAAGAGAACACGAATGACACTAATGAATGAATTTCACGAATAGTTTTTGAGGGGAAAAGAAAGTGTTTTATTCGTGTAATTTGCATAATTTGTGCTATTCGTGGTTATCCGTATCGCTCGCATCAAAATGACACTTTACGGCATCGACGATTGCATTCTTCAATTCGTCAATATTTTCTGCTTCGGTATAAATTGAATATCCCAATGCCCGTGCTTCATAACCGCCCTCTTTTGATTCTTGGATAAGAAAGATTATTTCTTTGTCCATTTCATCTCCTTGAAATTAAGACTCTAATATAATTTACTCAATAAACTGCTAAAGTCAACAGACAATTTATTTATCAGAGATTAGTTTCTTTTACTTTATTGCACGATTAAAATCGTGCCTACAATTGACATGTTCTTATTAGTTATTTCTTAATCTTCCTCTTGCCAGCGATGCAAAGATTCCGCCAAAGCAAAGCACCGTAAAGATTGAGAAGGCAATTTTTGTGCTTTTTAAAAATAATTCAAAATATTGAGGACTGATTTTTACTCTACCCATTATGATTGAGAACAATAACATCGCAATACCCATACTCAACATCTGGCCAAATAATCGCATTGTTGCCAATGTTCCTGATGCAACTCCGTAATATTCTTTATCAACCGAACTCATTATCGCATTCATATTTGGCGATGAAAATACGGCAAAGCCCAGACCTAATATTAATAAATCAATAATAATATATGCGATAGTAGTATTGGCATTAATCGGTATTAAGAGTAAAAGTGAAATCAAAGTTATTACCATTCCAATCGAAGCGGTTATTCTCGGTTCGATTCGGTCAGATAATCTTCCCGCTAATGGCGAGAAAACTGCCATCATAACCGGCTGGGCAATTAAGATAATGCCAGTTTTGGTCGGGCTCAATGCTTTTATATTCTGTAAATATAAACTTAATAGAAATCCAACTGCTGAGGTTGCACTGTAATTGATGGCAGCGGCAAGATTGGAAAATGCAAAACCGATATTATTCTTAAATAGATTTATATTCAGCACCGGATTTGGAACTTTTAATTCCCATAATATAAAAATAAAAATTACCACCAGCGACACACCAACCGATATAAAACCGAGGCTCTTTGGCAATATTGAAAGGCCATAGATTAATAATAAGAGCGCGATGCCATAAATAGCCGAACCCAAGAAATCTATTTTTTCTTGCTTACCTTCAGTCCATTCTGCCTTCATCATTGTTAAAATTAAAATTATCGTAATCAAGCCTAATAATCCGTTAAACAAGAAGATACTTTGCCAGGATAAATATTGAGTTAAAAGTCCGCCGATAAATGGCCCCGACGAAAGTCCTAAATAAGTGACCGCAACATTTATTCCCAATACTTTGCCGCGCTCGTTAAGCGGAAAAACCGAGGTTAGTATTGCAATCGAAGTGCCGAAAATCATGGCACTGCCGATTCCCTGTAAAACACGACATATAATTAATAAAAACGGTGTATTGGCTAAAGCAGTTAATATTGAAGAAATTGTGAAGATAATAATGCCAAGCAAAAACATCTTTTTCCTGCCGTAGATATTTGAGATTTTTCCAAAGGGAACTAAGAAAACTGCGGTTGCTAACAGGTATGATGTCGCGACCCAGCCTAATAATACCGCATTCATCGAAAATTGTCTGCCAATTACTGGTAAAGAGACATTTATTGCAGATGACATAAACGGTGTAATGAACGAAGCTAAAGATGTTATTGCAAGAATCGAGATTTTATTTATTTTGTTGGTCACGAATAGATGACTAACTTGCGGACGATATTTGTTACAGGCAGTTTTATATCTTTGATATTTTCGAGCTGCAAATGATTTTTCTTAGCAATCTTTTCAGCTTTATTAATCTCAGCTTCGACCCCGCTGATTTTATAAAATATTATTTTACCGTTTTTATTTAATAATTTTGAAGCGGTTGGGATGACATCAGGAATCTTGCCAAAGAGTCTCACTAAAATTATATCAAATCCTGACCTTGTCGTCAGGATAGGCTTTTTATCTTTAATTGATTCTGCCCGTTGGTTTAGGACAAATGTATTTTGGAGTGGAATGGTCTGGATTACCTGAGATAGAAAATATGCTTTCTTCTGAATTGATTCAATTAAATAGAGTGTTATATCATCTCTTACGATTTTAATCGGGATGCCGGGTAAGCCCGCGCCGGCGCCTAAATCAGCAACAATTGAATTTTTCGGGATTTCAGTTATAGCCGAGATTGAATCAATAAAATGGTACGAGATAATTCGTTCGATATCTTTGCGCGAGACCAGATTTATTTTCTGATTCCAGTTTAATAAGAACTCATGATAAAATTGAAAATGATTCAGTTGTGTTTGCGATAAAATGATACCCAATTTTTCTGACCAGAGCGCTAAATTCTTCAGATTTTTATTCAAACGGGAGTTATTTAGTATCTTTTTGTCTAATATAGACTTCGGTCTCAAGAAAGGCGTGATAATCTGACCACTTTAAATCTTTGTCTTTCTCAGTAATATCGCGAAACATCCAGACCCGGGCATCCAGATTATCCAAATCGTGCACAATATAAGCCTCGGCAAATTTAGGCGTGACCGGTGAGCCGTATTCGCGCAAGCCGTGATGGCTTAAAATAATATGCAGGAGTAATTGTTTTTTTTCTTCGGGGAAATCAGGCAGCCTGTTATTAATAAAATCATTAGTAATCCGGTAACCTTCGACAATATGATAAATCAGTTTTCCTTGGTCAGTATGGTCAATGACCTTGTCATAAGTGTAACTGTTGATTTTACCGACATCGTGGAGCATAATGCCGGTAAGCAGTAAAGAATAGTCGAGTTCGGGATAGACCTGGGGAACTGACTGGGATAGTTTAAGCATAAACAATGTATGCTCTAAAAGCCCGCCTAAATAACCGTGATGAATACCGGTTGATGCCGGTGCATTTATAAACTGTTTGATAAAGGCAGGGTCAGAAAACATAAGCTCAAGCAGTTTTCGATAGTCTTTATCTTTTATCTGATTGATAAACCGATTGAGTTCGTCAAACATTTTATCAATATCATATTTGCTTGAACTCAAAAAATCATGGGCAGAGACATCTTTATCTGCGACCTGCTGAATATTGGTTACGGTGATTTGCAGTTCATTATTGTATTCGCTGACATCGCCCTGAATTTTGACAAAATTACCCGGTACGGTTTCAGACATAAACTGTTGAATATTATCCCAGATTTTTCCGGAAACCGAACCGGTTTTGTCCGCGAGCTCGACAATCAGAAATTTGCCGCCGTCACGACGGGGTAACTGTCTGCGCTCACGCACATAGAAAATGTCATTGACTTTATTGCCAATGATTAAATCTTTAACAAACTGTTTTTTCATAAGTGGAAATTAATTTTGATATCAAGAAATAACATTATTAATTATAAGACGAGCGAGAGCGAGATGTGGTGGAGTCGTCCTAAATCACCCATTGGCGTGAAGCTGTAGTCTAATTGATATTTTGAGTATTTGACGCCCAAACCGGCTGACAGACCGGACAAGATATCAGCAGCGCCACCAGTTTTATAATACTTGCCCGAAGAATTATAACCAGCGCGTAATACGATATAATCGTTTAAAGCGGCCTGTCCACCAAAATTAAAGAGCACGGAATTATCAGTTGGTTTATGAATATCCAGAGCCAGAACAATGGATTTACTGACCAGATAACTTGCGCCAACACCGATATCCAATGGCAAATCATCCTTATCTGTGTCAAATGCTTTGAACTCAAGTCCGAGATTTTTAACCACGGCACCGACTAAAAAATTGGGATTTGCTTTATACCGAAGTCCGATATCGAGCGCTGAGCCTAAACCAACAAAACTGTCAATCGAACCGTAGAGAAATTTTAAACCAGCACCAACTGTCATCTGGTCATTCATAAGAGTTCTCGAGCCAACCGCATTCAAATTGAGATAAGATACTGTAAATGTGCCGAGTTCATTGCCTTGTTCATCAGTCCGCTTGATGAGTCCGGAATTGAGATAAGTAATCCCAACTCCGCCAGAAGAGAGAAATGGCAGGGGGTTTGCCTGTCCATAACCGAGCGCACCCAAAGAGATACCTGCTAAATAATTGATATAACCAAGACTGAGATTAGAATTAATAATATCAGTGGCCGGGTTGTACAGAAAATCAAAGCCAGCAATATCAGGGTTGGTTTCAAGACCGATGCTCGTGTTTGCCATTGCCGCAGTTCGGGCCGACGGGCTGATGCGTAAGAAAGTATAACCAGTCGCGCCCGCATTTGGATTGGGGTCAACATTAAATATTATTAATGAAAGAATTAAACCTAACATAGTAAATTAGTTTAATCCCTGAATTTTATTATGTCAATAGTCAGAGTAACTAAGTATATGATATTAATAATAATTGACATTTAATTCATTTCGGATAAAATTATACAAAAAATGGAGGAGTTATGGAAAAGTTGTTAGTTGTGTTAGTTATGGTGTGCGCAACATCTTTATCTGCCGAGCCGTGGAATAAAGCGGCTGATGCGAACCTGACTGCGACTCAAAATGCTTATAGCAATAACTGGGCCGGAACCGAGATGGGTCTGGTGTCATGGGTATTTAATGCCAACGGATTACTGGAAAAGCAGCTGTCAGCAAAGGTAAATAATAAAAACACTTTAAAACTCTCATTTGGACAAACAATAAATCAGGTAGAGGAAACAGATACATTAAATAATTCGTTGAAAAAATGGTCATCACCGGTTAAATCAACCGACCTGATTGATTTTGAATCGATGCTGCGCTTTACGCTGGGAGTATTGGTTGACCCTTTTATAGCCGGTCGAATCGAGACACAGGTTCTGGATATGAGCGATGCGACCAAATATCTCGCGATAAATCCAATAAAATTTACTGAAAGTTTTGGTATTGCCAGAACTTTAGCTAAACAGGATAAGACCGAATGGAATGCGCGAATCGGCGCCGGTTTGAGACAGAATTTTAATCGACTGGTTGCCGGTGGTAGTGAAACAACCAATGACGGTGGGCTTGAATTTATCACTGATTTTAAAACACCATTAGCGCAAGAAAGAATTACTTATACGAGTAATTTACAATTATTCCAGGCGCTGTTCCGTACCGGAACACCGCCAGACAATAACTGGAAAGCACCAGATATGAACTGGGAGAATATTTTTACGGCCGGAATCACCAAATATCTGATGGTTAATCTTTATACGCAGTTATTATATGACAAAGAAATCGATACTGATATGCGAATCAAAGAAACGCTCGCGCTCGGTTTAACCTATAAGTTCATCTGAAGCATAAAACATAAAGTGTCGAGTATTGACATTTAGATATTTACTTATAAACTATTATAAAGAATTTTAACTAAGATTAAATAAGATTTTAATCTTTCATAGGAGATAATTTATGTCAGGACATTCTAAATGGGCATCAATTAAACACAAAAAAGGTAAAGCCGATGTCGAGCGCGGCAAAATATTTTCTAAATTTATTAAAGAAATCACAACTGCAGCACGGATTGGCGGCGGTGATCTTAGTGCTAATCCACGGTTACGCACTGCGATTGAATTAGCCAAAGCAGTAAATATGCCAGCTGATAATATTGAACGGGCGGTTAAAAAAGGCACCGGTGAATTACCCGGTGTTGCGTATGAAGAAATCGAATATGAAGGATATGGGCCGGGCGGAGTTGCAATAATCGTGAACGCATTAACTGATAATAAGAACCGAACCACCGCGGAAATGAGGCACATCTTTTCCCGGTACGGCGGCAATTTAGGGAATGCCGGCTGCGTGGCTTGGCAGTTCGCTCCTAAAGGAATTATTATTGTACCGCGGGCGGGTAATGAAGAAGACAAGATTTTCTCAGTTGCTTTAGATGGCGGTGCCGATGATGTTAAAACGGACAGCGATTCGTATCAGGTGATAACCCCGCAGGAAAATTTCGACAAAGTCAAAAAGCAACTCGAAGCGGAAAAAATTACAATAACTCACAGCGAATTAACCCGGGTTCCGCAGAATACTGTTTCTCTTGACGATAAGACCGCAGAGCGGATTCTCAAAATGTACGAGACGCTCGAAGAACACGAAGACGTGCAAAAGGTTTTTGCCAATTTTGATATCTCAGAAGAAACTATGGAGCGATTGTCAGCATCGGTTAGTGAAGAATAGGATTGAGTAAGTTAACAGTATTGAAATAAACCCTTTGAATCTGCTTAAATCAAAAGTAAAAATTTTAGGATTAGACCCGGGATTGTCGGTAACCGGATTCGGTTTTATTGAGGGCAATAAATGTCTTGATTATGGCATGGTGCGCTCCGACAGTAAAAAAGAGCTGGGTGCACGCATTGATAAGATTCTGACCGCGCTTAAGAAAAAAATCCGCGAACATAAACCCGGTGTTTGTGTCATCGAAACCCTGTTTTTCAGAAAAGAGTCGGCACGCAGCGTTATCTATTCGGCACACCTGCGCGGTTCGGTTTTTTATCTCTTATACCAGCTAAAGCTACCAGTGATTGAAGTGACCCCGGCAAAAGTTAAGCAAATCCTGACTGGCAATGGGCGGGCATCAAAACAGCAGATTAATTTTATGGTGCAGCGAGTTTATAATTTACCAGGCAAAATTAATGAGCATGCATCCGATGCCCTGGCAGTCGCGTATTCTTACGAGTCAATGCAGCGATTAAAGGGTTATCAAACAGGCAGATAAAATGATTGGATTGTTAACCGGAAAAGTAGTTGCAAAAGGTGCCACCAGTTTAACAATCGATTGTAATGGCATCGGATTTTTAGTGAATGTAGCGTTTCCATATGCAAAATCAGTCGAGGTTAAATCGATAGTAACGGTTCATATACAAACTGTATTTGCCCGGGACAGCATGGAATTATACGGATTTAGCAGTGAACAGGAAAAAGAAGTTTTTAACATAATTACCAGCGTGCGTGGTATTGGTGCGCGAGCCGGTATCAATATTTTATCGCGCTTGAGCCCAGAAGAAATTACCAAAGCAATCAATGAGAATCGAATCGAACTATTTAGGACAATACCAGGAATCGGACCTAAAAAAGCCGAGATGATTGTATTTAATTTAAGAAAATCAGCAGAAGAAACCTCATCAGTACCAGATACTCATAAAGAAATTGTGCAGGCACTGCGTATTTTAGGCTTAACGCAAAAAGAAGTAATGCAAAAACTTGCTGAAATCACAGACTTGGAAAAGAAATCGGTAACTGATGTTATTCAGGCTGTGCTTAAAAAAGGAAAATAAGAATGGCAAAAGATAAACCGGTGCGGGTCACTTCACCTGACCAGCTGGATGGCGAAGATGTTTTTGACATTAAGTTAAGACCTGAGCGATTAGAAGAGTTTATCGGTCAGGTAAAAATCAAGGAAAATCTCTCCGTCTTCATCACTGCCGCAAAACAGCGTAAAGAACCATTAGAGCATGTATTGTTATTCGGACCTTCGGGATTAGGAAAGACCACACTCGCCAATATCATTGCCAAAGAGATGGAAACTGACATCAAAACTACGACTGGTTCAGTTTTAGAACGGCCGGCTGATTTGTGCGGGATTCTGACTAATCTCGAAGATAAAGATATCTTTTTTATTGATGAAGTGCACCGTACCAATAAATCAGTTGAAGAATATTTATATCCGGCATTAGATGATTTTGCAATTGATATTATGCTCGACAAAGGACCTGGCGCCCGGAGCTGCAAAATTCCGATTAAAAATTTTACTCTGATCGGCGCAACAACCCGTTCTGGTTTATTAACTGCGCCATTACGGGCAAGATTTGGTATTTCTTTTCATCTTGATTATTATCCGACCGAAGAATTGTATCTGATTGTACAGCGGTCAGCTAAAATCATGGAAATCAGGATAGATGACCAAGGCGCCATGGAAATTGCTTCAAGAGCCCGCGGGACGCCAAGGGTTGCCAACCGATTATTGAGAAGAGTCAGAGATTTTGCCCAGGTCGAGCAAAAACCGATTATTGATAAAGATATTGCTGATTATGCCTTGGAAAAACTGGAAGTAGATAAAAATGGTCTGGACGAGATGGATAAACGGATAATATTGACTATTATTGATAAGTTTGGCGGCGGTCCGGTCGGGATTAATACCTTGTCCGTATCAATCGGTGAAAATACTGAAACGATAGAAGAGGTGTATGAACCCTACCTGGTTTTAAAAGGATTTTTACACCGGACACCCCGGGGCAGAGAGGCGACTGATATTGCTTATGAATCGTTCGGTAAAAAGCCAAAATCACAGATCCGGATCGGATTTAAAAAATAAGAACGCCTAAAATTAAATGAAACCACTGATTACACGGATTAGACTGATTAAAAAGAAATCCGTGGAAATCTGTGCAATCCGTGGTTAAAAAAAGATTAAAAAAGAATATGCGTATCTACTTAAGCATCTTATTTTTATTTATTATCCTGGCAAGTACTGTTTTCGGAATAGACAATACGAAAAAAAAGCAGGTTATCATCTCATTTGATGACGGGTATTATTCAGTTTATAAATATGCCTTTCCAGTATTAAAAGAGCATAAAATACTTATGACCTTAGCATTGATTACATCATATCTTGAGAAAAGCAATATCCCAAGACCTTATGGTAATATTAATATGTTTATGAATCGGGGCGAAGTCCAGGAAATGATTGATGCGCTGGATATTGAGATTGCCAGTCATTCAGTAAATCATCCGGATTTAACTAAATTAAGTGAAGAAAAGATTAAATATGAATTGAATAAGTCAAAACAGACCCTGGATTCTTTATTTAATCAGGAAACCGTCAGTTTTGTCTATCCATATGGTGCAGTAAACCGAAAAGTGGTCGAATTGACCAAAGCGGCCGGTTATAAATTAGGACGCAGTATCAGATGGGGTGAACCCAATCTATGGGTTGACCGGTATTTATTGCCAATAAAAGAAGTCAGAAATACAACAACCATTGATGAGGTGATAAGGCATATTAATAATTACCAGACAACAATTTTGCTTTTTCACCGTTTGAGCCCCCAACCAGTAGTATTTACTGAATGGTCTAATTATAAGTTTGAAGAACTGATAAACCGGTTACGCGCTGACCCCAATCTTGAATTTCTAACTTTACGGGATTTATATGTAAAATGGTGGCAGGAGATAATGATTAAATATGTTAAAGAAAAGGGATGGCTGGCAAATCAGATATTATTCGACAAGATAGACATCGACAAGACCCGAACTTTTAATTCCAGCATCATTAAATAGCTTAATATTTCTCTTATATCCAACAAAAAAGTCGATATGGTGATTATTAATCATTGAGCCGATATCGTGGGCATAGACATGGCGATGGTCTTCAATGCCATAGCCGGCAACTAAGACGGCACGGTCAATATTAGCTAATTGAGGGATAAACAATTTTGAACCGGTCGGAATCACTTTTGGGTCGGTTGCCACAGATACAAAGGGTTGGATAGTATACCCA
>Ga0208244_101491_pt1 | contig 12001 bp, 11 predicted proteins | sample SubbioCR12Aug_5A_FD_184828 | JGI IMG/M metagenome (GOLD analysis project Ga0208244, IMG submission 184828) | Serpentinite rock and fluid subsurface biosphere microbial communities from McLaughlin Reserve, California, USA - CR12Aug_5A (SPAdes) | ecosystem: Environmental > Terrestrial > Deep... | reverse complement strand
CACTTTAGATAATGAGGTTTTATCGACCATTCGCACTATTTCAGCCGTTCCAAAGGTGCCTTTACCGGCGGCGCACCAGACATTAATGCCCTTAGTGTCGATGACCAGGATCCAGAGATCAAGACCACCCAGTTCTTGACGCAGGCTGTCAAAACTTAACTTGTAATTGGCAGAGACCAGGACCGGGGAATCGGGGGTCGGGTTTCCAACAGCGTAAAGCCCCGGAGCAATGGCGTAACTCATTCGCCCCACGCCCCAGCGTGCTTTTAAGGAACCGATTTTATCGGCAGATGCTAGTTCAGCTTTTACACGCGGAACCTGGCCAATTACAGTTTCAATTGTTCCACTTAAGAAATGCTCGCTGTCAACATAGCTGATCTCTTCCTCTTGCTCCTGCGGGGAGCTGCAGCAGGGGATAGCTTTATCCTCATACATAGGCAAATCTATTTTTCCACTCAAGAAGATTCTTTTCCTCCAAGCTGCGAGCAGAGAATTTCAAAGTTCATTAATGCAGGTGGGTGGAAGCGATAACCTGCATGTTGCCATAATACTGCACTGTGTTTTTGCTGCCGCAGCCAGGGCAGATGCGTATTGCCCCTTTTTCTTTTTCAGCAAGGGTTTCCTTAACTTCCATCACCTTCCCGCAGTCTTTACAGCGATACTCATAAACGGGCATCTTCAAACCCTCCCAGAGGTAAGTTGGGCTTTGGTATTTGTAACGGATGCGGCAGCGTTTATAGGCTGGATGGCACGATAATGTTTATTGCGTCTGGATAAAAATTTCTACAGCAATCGGCAAAATCCTGCAACCGGTCAGGATAAAAAAACACCGAGGGCTCGTAATTCACGGTCAGAGCGATTGATCAGCTTTGGTTTTAAAGCATCCACGTAAGGGACTTCCTGAATCTCGAGGCCATGGATACCGACCATTAATCCCGAGCGCTTTTCACCGAGCAATATGTCAGCCGCCCTGATGCCGAACCTGGTGCCAAGGATAATGTCGTCTGCTGCAGGGGCAAGGCCGCGTAAGGTAAAGCCGAGATCGGTTGTCCGTACTTCTTCGATCTTTGCCAACCCCAGCTCGATGCGCAGCACCCGGCGCAGAATCTGTGAGATTCCGCCAAGTTTTGGGTTGCCGAAGGTGTCGAGCTCAGGGGTCTCTTCCATTAAGGAGCGAACCACTTCGCTTTCTCCCTTGGCCCTGATAATAACGGGATCGTCATAGGGGATGCTGGTGCCCTCGGCCACGACTATGTTTACATAATGTCTTTCCTCGTAGAGCTTTTTTACCGCGGCACAGAATTTTGTCAGGTCAACCGGACGCTCAGGAATGGTAATCAGATCAGCTCCGGAAGAAACCCCAATATCTAAAGCCAGCCAGCCGGCATTGCGGCCCATTACTTCAACCAGTGAAATGCGGCGATGGGCCCGCGCCGAATCGGCGGTGCTCCTGGGGCTGCCTGGGCGCCGAAAAAGATGGCCGTCCGGTAGCCGAGCATCACATCGGTGCCCGACACATCATTGTCAATGCTCTTCGGGGCCATAACCGTCGGAAAGCCCAGTTCTTCAAGGCGCATCGCTGACAGCAGCGTGTCGTTGCCCCCGGTGCCGAGGATCCCCGTAATCCCGAGCTGCTTAAGGTTTTTGAGGATTTTCTGCGGGTATCCGAGCGCCTCGTTTTCTTTCGTGAAGGGGTTAAAGCGCGATGATTCAAGAATCGTGCTTGAACGGTTTTCAAGCCCGACAATATTTTCCGGGGCCAGGGGCTCGAGGTATGGTGTTGGGTCGTCAGCGGCCAGTCCGGAATAGGCATTGCGGATCCCGACCAGCTCAGCGCCATATTCCCTGTTGCCCCGGCGCACGGCGGATGCAAGGAACGCATTGATGCCCGGGCAGTCGCCGCCGCCGGTGATCAGTGCTATTTTTTCAGTCATATTAACCTCCGGATTCTTTTTATTGTGGTTCAAGTAAGAGCCTCTTTGGCAGGGCCTGAACCTCTTCAGTGCTAAAAACCATCTGCTTATATTCTCCGGCGACCCACATCTCGGTCTGGTCGTTGTAATGCTTGCTGAGCGGGTGCCCGGAAATGCCGCCGGCCAGAACATCAAGCGCCTCGTAGTTGTCCATATTAACCATGTAACGCCAGGGGGCGGAATGGGATATCCCGTAAGGATCAGTCAGTTGGTAACTCATGTTGGCCGGGGTGTGGAAGGAACCGCCCACCGGGTAAGGTCCGCGATTGTAGATGCGAGCCAGTGCGTCGACCGAACCAAGGTGGTGCTTTAAGGTTATAGTGTGCAGTTTTCCCCATTGCCATTGGCCGGGATCGCTTCCCAGTTGATCGTTTAAAAAGGCGACCGTTTCTTTGAAAGCCAGGACAATTATATCATCCCGCTCTTCCTCGACTGTCGTTTCAATGTTGTTGAACCAGCCTGATTCGCCGCTTAGGAGCATCCGGTCAAAGGCGTTGGCGTTGCCTCGATTGTGCAGAAAGCGCTCATACATTTCCTCGCCCATTTCGTCCAGAAAGGTTTGCTCCATCATTTTATAATAGAGCACATTATAAATGGTGGGGCCAACAGCATCGGCCTCTTCATAAAGATCACCCAGCCAGTCAATAAAGATTTCCAGAGCATCGGCTTCGGTTTGCTCCAGGTCGGCTTTCAGCAGGGCCTCGCGTAAAACTTTCTGAAGCGTAAAGGCCTGTGTGTTTAAGAAACTGGTCTGGCCACGGATCATATCATCAAGGCTGTAAGTGTCGCTTTGTTCCAGCTCGGTCCAGATACTCATCGCCCGGTAGGGCGGAGCCCACTGGTAAGAGATAAAGTAGGGATAGTTCTCATCGACCACGCGATGGTTGGCGGTAACGATGATCCCCTCCGGCGGATTATAGACCATCGGTAGTTCGTCAAAGGGTATATAGCCGACCCATTCATTAATATCGCTACGGCCGTCTGCGGGCATTAGCCCTTCACCGCTGCGCCGAATCGGGATCAGGCCGTTGGCCCGGTAGCCGATATTTCCTTCCCGGTCAGCGTAGACAAAATTCTGGGTGGGGGCCATAAAATTTTCCAGGGTAGCGGTAAATTCATCCCAGTTGGTCGCGCTCATTAAACCAATAATGGCATCAAGTTCACGGGTGCCGTCCAGAGCGGTCCAGCGCAGGCTGAGCGGAATTTCTAAACCGACCACGCCGCTGACCACCGGTCCGAATCGGGTTTCGGCTATTTCGATGACCAGAGGCTCTTCTTCTCCCTTGATCAATATTTCAGCAGAGAAAACATCGGCGTCAACCCACTCATCTAAGTAACGGTACTGGCGGGGGTTTTCCGGATTCAATTCGAGCAGGTATAGATCCTGCACATCCGGGCCGGTGTTGGTAACGCCCCAGGCAATATGTTCGTTAAAGCCGACGATCACTCCCGGGATGCCGGGAAACATCACGCCGGTGATATTAATTTCGTCCTTCAGGATCAGGTGGATGTTATGCCAGATTGAGGGTAGCCCCATGCCTAAATGCATATCATTGGCCAGGATTGCTCCGCGCCCCTCGGTTAGTTCGCCGCTGATTACCCAGTTGTTGGAGCCCAGACCGGGCACAAAACGGGTTTTACCGTTTAACTCGGCGATCCGGGATAAATTGAGCAGCTTAGCGACATCATCTTCATCAAGCGGCAGGTTGTCAGTTACTGTTGGAGCGATAATCGGCCCATATTCGGGATAGTCGGGAAATAGCTCTACGGCCAGATCAACGCCTACCTCTTCAACCAGGGCGGCGTGGAAAAGCTCGCTCTGCATGTTGCCGCCTAAGTACCAGGACATATAGACGCCAATGGCCAGGCTGTCCAGAGGGGTCCAGGGTTCGGGTTTATAACCGAGCAAAGTAAACTCTGGCGATAAGCGCTTCAGGTTACCGTCTAGATAGGCGTTTACCCCTGCAGCATAAGCATCAAGCAGCTTTTTCGTTTCCGGGTTTAAGAGGCGGTAATTCTTTTCAGCGGCTCGCATAAACCCAACCGTTAGGGTGAAATAGTCGGTTTCCAGAAAACCGGTCCCGAGAATTTCAGAAAGCCTTCCGCTCACGCCGCGGCGGCTCATATCCATTTGCCATATTCTGTCCTGGGCCTGAGCGTAACCCTGGGCAAAGAAAAGGTCTTCCATCGAAGTGGCGATAATATGCGGCACACCGTACTGATCGCGGTAAATCTCAACCGGCTCATCAACGCCGGTAGTAATGGTGCCGCTCGTTTTCGGAAGCCCTCCCCGGACGATCCAATAGGCGGCTCCCCCGGCAGCAAGGATCAGCGCCAGGAATATGATCAATATTATCCAAAGCCATTTTTTACGCATCAGATAACCCCCTGTTTGTTGAATTAATTTAGCAAATTTCGACAAATAGCCTTCTTGTTCCTGCATTATACAGCAAAAATACTTGCAATGATTTAAAGAAACGTTTATATTATATAGGCGGATCCTGAGGCAATTTTTGATAGACTGGCTTTTGCGAAAGAGCGGGTGTAGCTCAATGGTAGAGCCCTAGCCTTCCAAGCTAGATACGTGGGTTCGATTCCCATCACCCGCTCCAAATTATTTATAACCTGCTTGTTTTTAAACTAACTCAGATCTGGTATAATATCGGGTAGGTGCCTTTATCAGGAATAATGCTGCGGAGGCATTATTTATAAGGTTGCATTGTTTTATCCCCGGCGAGCTGACGGCCGCTTAAGGAGGAAGCATTGGTGAACAAGAAAAATGTACTGGTTTTGACCGGAAGCCCACGGAAAAATGGCAATAGCGACCGGATGGCGGAAGCCTTTATCAGGGGCGCTGTTTCTGCCGGTCACGAGGTGATCAAGTTTGAAACCGCCGCCAGGAAGATCGGTGGCTGCAAGGGATGTCAAAAATGCTGGTCAAAAGATCAGCCCTGTGTCCACCGTGACGATTTCGACCAGCTGGCTCCGCTGTTGGAAGGAGCCGATGTCTTAGCCTTTTGCACGCCCCTTTACTGGTTTACCTTTTCGGCGCCGATCAAGGCGGCAATTGAAAGGATTTATGCCTATCTGCGCGATAACCGCCATCGTTCCCTAAAGATTAAAAAAAGCTACCTTTTTGTCTGTGGCGCAGATTCACAGCTAAAAATATTTGATGGGATCATCGCAACCTACAGGGAAATTGTTTCCTATCTGAAGTGGACTGACCGGGGAATCCTGGCTGTTCCAAGGGTTAGTGAAGTAGGTGATATTGATCAGACAGATGCCCTGGTCCAGGCTGAAGAGCTCGGCAAGGCGGTCTAAGCGGGTGAAGCAAGCTTTCAGCTGATTTACGGTCAGGTAGACTTAATCTTTAAGCAGGGTCATATCCTCGGATATGGCCTTTTTTGATCTGAAAATGGATGAAATAACCCGTAAATAAAAGAAATAATGTGAAAATAGCTACTAATGTTGCATAATTAGGTATACTTAGTAGTAATTGACTATATGAGGCCTTAAATTGACTTGATCGTGCTTGAAAAGCTGATGCATAATGATGTTAGCACTCAATAGGCGAGAGTGCCAACATTAGCCTCATATATGGGAGGTAGAGCCATGAAAGATCTGGTTAGGAGAAATAGTGGTGGTGAGATGGAGCGGATTCGTTCCGGCATTGATCAGGTTTTTGCTGATGCGTTCTTTCGCAACTGGCCTTCGTCCGGACAGGGGGCTTTCCCTCAGGTAGATCTCTACAATACTGAGGGCGCGCTGGTTGCTCTGATCAACCTGCCCGGCGTTGAAAGTGAAGATGTTGAAATTACAGCCAATAATGACACTCTAACCTTATCCGGAGAGGTTAAGGTTCAGACTGCTGACGGTGAGTTGCTCTGGCAGGAGCGATCCGGTGGTAACTTCTACCGCAGTTTCAAACTACCGGTGCCGATCAAGGCCGACCAGGTAGACGCCACTTTTAAGGCAGGCGTTCTGCGCATCGAGATGCCGAAGATCGACGAGTTAAAGAGCCGCACCATCAAGATTAAAGAGTCAAAATAAGCCAAGTGTATACCGGTTAAACCGCTTAAGAAGATCAGGCGGGCTATTTGCCAGGCCTGGTCTCTTTTTTTGCCTTATTGTCAGTTCGCCTTACTCTTTAATGGTTTGTTCTTCGCCGGTATTTAAGGTAAGATGATCGCAGCAACCAAGATATATATTTGTCCAAACAAACGATCCTGCACCAACAGGAGGTCATGTTGTGGAAGTCGGTTTGATCGGTCTCGGAAAAATGGGTTCACCCCTGGCTCTAAACATGAAAAACAGCGGCCGCAAGGTGGTTGTCTACAGTCGCAGCCCTGAGAAAGCGGCAGCGGTGGAAAAGGATGGACTAATCGGAACCAGCGATCTTTCGGTTTTCACCGGATCATTTAGCGGGAGGAAGCTAATCTGGTTAATGGTACCTGCCGGCGATCCTGTAGATCAGATGATTGATCAGCTGCTGCCCCTGCTATCAGCAGAAGACCTACTGGTTGATGGCGGCAATTCTCACTACCGCGATTCGCTGAGACGGGCCGAAGCCCTTAAACCGGCCGGTATTGAATTTGTTGATATCGGGATCAGCGGCGGCCCGGAAGGTGCTCGTAGCGGGGCCTGTATGATGGTTGGCTCAAGTGAAGAAACCTATCAATATTTGTACCCATTACTGAAAGACCTTTGTGTCGAAAACGGTTGCCTGCGGGCCGGGCCGGCCGGCGCCGGTCATTATGTAAAGATGGTTCACAACGGCATTGAGTACGCCATGCTGCAGGCCTTAGCCGAAGGGTTTGAACTGATGGATGCAGGACCCTATGACTTAGATTACCGGGCTCTGGCTGAGCTTTGGAACAACGGGTCGGTGATCCGCGGTTGGCTGATCGAGCTTACAGCCCAGCTTTTTGCCAAAGATCCCCACCTGAGTCAGCTAAAAGGGGTAATCGGATCGTCGGGAACCGGTCTCTGGACCGTTGAAGAAGCGCTATCCCGGCAAGTACCGGTACCGGCTATCGCTCAGTCGCTTTTTACCCGTTACCGATCAGAGCAGCAGGACCCTTTTTCAGCCCGCCTGATTGCCGGGTTGCGCCGCGAATTTGGCGGCCATGATGTGGAAAAAGCGGAGTAATAGATAAAGAGGTTCTAAATATATGATCACAGAAAAAAACACAATGCTCATTTTTGGCGGCACCGGTGACCTGGCTTACCGTAAGCTTGTTCCTGCCCTCTATAACCTATTTCTTGAAGAAAAGCTGCCCCCAAATTTTAGTTTAATCGGCATTGGCCGCAAGGAAAAGAGCAGTGCAGACTATCGCGAAGAGCTGGCTGTGGCGATTAGAAAATATTCCGCACACAGTTGGAAAGAGGAGCTCTGGCCCAAACTGGCAGAGATAATTGAATACTTAAGCTGTGACCTGACAGATGACGCAAATTATCAGGCATTAAAGCAGGAGCTGAAGAAAAGATCCGAGACAGCGGAAAATCACAACTTTCTCTACTACCTGGCTCTGGCCCCCCAACTCTTTGAACCGATTGCACAGCACCTGGGCCGCAATCAGCTGTCTCTTTCGGCCCAAAGCTGGCGGCGGATTATGATCGAAAAACCCTTTGGCTTTGATCTAAGCTCGGCCCGCACCCTAAACGCCGCTCTCTGTTCCGCCTTTGAAGAGCAGAACATCTACCGTGTTGACCATTACCTGGGCAAAGAGATGCTGCAGAATATTATGGTGATTCGCTTTGCCAACGCAGTTTTCGAACCGCTCTGGAATAACCGCTTTATCGAGCAGGTGCAGATAAGCGCTACTGAAGATGACGGCATCGGTGACCGCGGTCGTTACTACGACCGCGCCGGGGCGATGCGGGATATGATTCAGAGCCACCTGATGCAAATGTTGGCTGTTGTGGCCATGGAGCCACCATTCGATATTGATCCGGCGACGATCCGCCGCACCAAGGTTGAACTGTTCGAAGCTGTCCGCCAATGGCCGGAAGAAGATCGGGGCGGCAATCTGGTGCTGGGCCAGTACCGGGGTTATGGTGAAGAAAAAGACGTTGCCCCCGGCACAAAAACGGAAACTTTTGCTGCCCTGAAGCTGGCAATCGACAATAAACGCTGGCAGGGGGTGCCCTTTTACCTGCGGACCGGGAAAAAACTAGAGGAAAAGCAGGCTAAAATAGTGATTCAGTTTAAGACACCGCCTCCCGTGTGCCCCTGGTTGCTGGACGCTGCTATTCTCGCAGAAGGCGGGCTGCCACCCAATATCCTGACCCTTAAGGTGCAGCCCAGCGAAGGCGTAGTCTTCCAGTTTAATATCAAAAAACCGGCCACGGCCGGTGAAATTGTGGCGGTGGATATGGATTACTGCCAGCCCTGCGCTTTTTTAATCAACACCCCTGAAGCATATGAAAAGTTGCTGGCGGATGCTTTTAAAGGCGATCTTTCCCGCTTCAGCAGCTGGGATGAAATTGAGAAGGCCTGGACCTTAATCGATAGTATCTTTAAGCGCCGGCAAGATGGTGCAGATCAGCCCTGCTTATACGAACCTGACAGCTGGGGCCCCGAAGAGGCGGATCTGATGATGAAAGCAGCCGGTTACCAGTGGTGGAATTAGCAGTAAAGAAGAATTTTACTTCTTTTCCAAAAGGAGTTACCCTTTAAATGCTACTTTATGATATATCTTCAACAATTGCTCCGGATATGCCGGTCTATAAAAACAGGGATGAGAAACGGCCGCGTTTTACGGTTAACCGTGATCACATCAGCGGGACCATTTACGAGGGACGTCTTGATTTTGACCTGCACAGCGGCACCCATATTGATCTGCCCCTTCATGTTCTGCCGCATGGTAAAACCTCTGATACCTGGGAGAGCGAACAGTTTCTGTCCCGCTGCCGCGTTTTGGATTTCAGCGCTTTAGCGGCTGACCGGATCGGGGCAGGCGATCTGCGGCAAAAAGAGGAGGAGGGCAAGCGCCCGGGCGGCGAGCCTTTTTTTGAAGCAGGCAGCACCGTCTTGTTGAAAACGGCCAATTCGGCAAAGCAGCACTTTGATTTTTCCTTTGTTTTTTTGGAGGCGAGCGGGGCTGAATACCTGGCGCGGGAAAATATCGTCGGTGTCGGTATCGACGCCCTGGGCATCGAGCGCGATCAGGAGGGACACCCCACCCACCGGGCCTTGCTGCAAAAGGGGATCTGGATTTTAGAAGGCCTGCGGCTCGCTGCAGTGGCAGAAGGGGAATATATATTAGCTTTAATGCCGCTTAAAATTGCCGGGGTGGAAGCGCTGCCGGCCAGGGCTTTTTTACTTGAAGCGGGCAGCATCAGCTTACCTGAAATCAAACGGGGTGATCAGAGCAATGGATAGAGTACGCCTGGGCAAAACAGGCTTGATGGTCAGCAGAATCAGTTTCGGCGGCCTGCCGATCCAGTCGGTCGATCGCGATAGCGCCGCAGCGGTTGCCCGCTATGCCTTTGAACAGGGCATCAATTTTTTTGATACCGCCAGGGCCTATACCACCAGTGAAGCAGATTTGGGCCGCGCCCTGGCCGGTCTTGGCGATAAAGTTATTGTGGCAACAAAGTCGTACCAAAGGAGTTTGGAGAAACTGAAAGAAGACTTTGCCGCCAGCTTTAAGAACCTTAAGCGCGACTATATCGATCTTTTCCAGTTTCACATCGTCAACGATGAAAAAGATCTAAAAGCGATCATAGATCGGGGCGGTCTTCTCGATTATATAAAAGAAGAACAGCAAAAAGTGCGGATCAGGCATATTGGCATCACTTCGCACCGGCCGGCCTTAATGCTTGAAGCCCTAAAAACCGGCCATTTTGAAACAGTGCAGATCCCCTTCAACTATATCGAGCGCGAGCCCCTGGAACAGCTGATTCCGCTTGCCCGCGAGCTTGATATCGGCATCATCGTCATGAAGCCGGTTGCCGGTGGGGTCTTTACCAGTAACCGGGCAGCAATCCGCTGGATTCTTCAGTATCCTGATCTTGTTCCGATCCCCGGCATGTGCCGCATCGACGAGGTCGACGATAATCTGCAGGCTCTCGGCGCTCCGCCGACTGCGGCGGAACTGGCAGGCCTGGAAGCCGATCGCCAGGAACTTGGCTCGCTCTTTTGCCGGCGCTGTGATTACTGCCTACCCTGTCCCAACGAGATCGAGGCCTCATATATATTGCGCTCTGGCATGATCTTCAAAAGGGCCGGCTGGGACAAACTCTCGGAGGATCACATTAACGCCTTCAAGAAAGGCCTTACCTGCAGTCAGTGTGGAGTCTGCGCTTCCCGCTGTCCCTATAACCTGCCCCTGACTGAGATGGTGATCGATGAAAGCCTGGCGCAGTTGCGTAAGGCTGTCGAACTGGGTAAACTGAGCACAGATGAATTTGCAGGACTACTAAAGACACAAAAAAAGCAGCAGTAATTTAAGGGCAAAGGACTAAGCAGCAGATGGACTTAAGCTTTACTCACCTGGCGGGGATGATCATCGCCATTGTCGGGGTCTATGGTCTGGGCATCTACGCCGGGCGTAAGGTGCAAAACACCGTTGATTTCTCGGTCAGCGGCCGCAAAGCCGGCTCATTTTTAGTGATGGGGACGATCCTCGGCACTCTGGTCGGCGGCGCCTCCACGATCGGCACAGCACAGCTGGCCTATCTCTATGGTTTTTCAGCCTGGTGGTTTACCCTGGGCGGCGGTATCGGCTGCCTCTTAATCGCTCTCTTCATGGTCAGACCGATGCGCGAGACTACCTTTGAAACCATTCCCCGCTTTATATCATCCAGTTATGGTAGGACAGCCGGTGTAGCGGCGGCGCTGTTTGTTTCACTTGGCATGTTTATTAATATTGTGCCCCAGGTTTTTTCTGCTCAGGCCTTATTAACCTCTATGTTTGCCATCGATATGCGCCTGGCAGCGCTCTTAACCGTAGTTCTGGCGGTAGCCTATGTGGTTTTCGGCGGGGCCTGGGGGACAGGACTGATGGGCCTGACCAAGATCCTTTTAACCTGCATTTGTATGGTCATATCCGGTGTAGTGGCCTTTACCCTGGCCGGGGGCAGCGGCGGTTTAAGCAGCTATTTCCCCCCCTATCCCTGGTTCAGCCTCTTCGGCCGTGGCGTTAACACCGACCTGGCTTCAGCCTTTGCCTTAATCGTCGGGGTGCTCTCTAGCCAGATCTATTTTCAGGGGGTATTCTCAAGCCGCGATCTTCAGGCAGCCAGGGGTGGAGCCCTGCTGAGCGCGATCCTCGCTCCCCTAATCGGCATCGGGGGCATCATGGTGGGGCTCTTTATGCGTATCAATTATCCGCAGATCAACCCGGCCCAGGCCCTGCCGCTGTTTGTCCTCAATCACCTGCCGGCCTGGTTTGCCGGTATTGTGCTGGCGACTCTGCTTTTAGCTTCTATCGGCACCGGGGCTGGCCTGACCTTAGGCGTCAGCACCATGTTAAACCGGGATCTCTACTTAAGGCTGAAGCCGAAGGCAGACGATCGGCAGTCGCTCCTGGTTTTTCGCCTGCTGATTATCCTGGTAATGTTTTTGGCCCTGCTCGTTGTGCTTGTCGCCGGCGGCAACGTGCTGATCTTAAGCTGGAGTTACTTATCCCTCGGCCTGCGCGGGGCAACGGTCTTCTTTCCTCTGTTGGCTGTGATCTTCTTAAAAGGCAGGATCTCGCCTCTGGCCGGGACGCTGGCAGTTATTATTGGCCCTTCAATTGTCATTGCCAGCACTTTGCTTAAAATCAGCTTCAACCCGCTTTATCCCGGGTTGGCAGTCGGCCTGATCATTTTGCTTCTTGATTTCGCTCGCAACCGAAAAGACCGGTTTGCCGGGCAGGAATAAAGCTTGGCGAAATATAATTGATAGGACAGCAAGGTGCCGGATTAATAAATATTTTTGATTACTAAGTGCTTTAAAACACAATTACGGTGACGTATTATGATCAGGCACAGACCAATAATTTATCGTTCGCAGCATAATTTATTTTATTAAGCATCTT
>Ga0208244_101490_pt1 | contig 12013 bp, 9 predicted proteins | sample SubbioCR12Aug_5A_FD_184828 | JGI IMG/M metagenome (GOLD analysis project Ga0208244, IMG submission 184828) | Serpentinite rock and fluid subsurface biosphere microbial communities from McLaughlin Reserve, California, USA - CR12Aug_5A (SPAdes) | ecosystem: Environmental > Terrestrial > Deep... | reverse complement strand
CCGGGGCCATCTTGTTGGTCAATGTACCGGCCACGATCATCACGTCGGACTGACGCGGGCTCGCGCGCGGCGCAACGCCGAATCGTTCCGCATCGTAACGCGGCATCGAGGTGTGCATCATTTCGACCGCGCAACAGGCCAGCCCAAACGTCATCCACATCAGCGAGCCCGTGCGCGACCAGTTGATCAGATCGTCCACCGTCGTCAGCACAAAGCCCTTATCGGCCAGCGCGTCGGATGCCTGACGAAAGAAAGCATCGTCCTGCCCACTGTCTGCGACCACGCCGCCGCCCGGGACGGCAACATTTCCGGTTTGCATCACTCCCATTCCAGGGCGCCCTTCTTCCACTCATAGGTGAAGCCGATCGTCAGCACCGCGAGGAAAATGATCATGGACCAGAAACCAAACATTCCGACATCGCCCAGTGCGACAGCCCAAGGAAACAGAAAGGCCACTTCAAGATCGAAGATGATGAAGAGAATGGCGACGAGATAGTACTTCACGTCGAACTTCATACGCGCGTCATCGAAGGCATCGAACCCGCATTCGTAAGCGGCAAGTTTTTCCGGATCCGGCTTGCTCGGGGCTACAAAAAACGGTGCGACCAGCAATGCAAGACCAATCACGAGCGACAGCCCCATAAAAATCAATATGGGCAGGTACTCGAGAAGCAGATCTTCCATCGAATTGTCCTCAACAAGAGACCGTTGCCTTTCGGCTCCGGCCGGGCACCATTTCAAACCGCGCTGGCACGCGGCAGGACGATCGGCTCGTCCAGAATTTGGCTGCCCAATTCGGCGCGCAGTATAGCTTCCGCATACGCGAAATCAAAGGCCAGCTGACGATTTGTCGGGGCAAAAACCTTTGGCATTGCGGCCCTCCGCAGGGGCTTGCATGCAGCTAACGTCATGCTCGCCCATGCATGTCGATGGCCACCACGAAAGCCCGATGAACTGGAGATGATGGCGGGAGTGACGGGGCTCGAACCCGCGACCTCCGGCGTGACAGGCCGGCGCTCTAACCAACTGAGCTACACCCCCTCAAGGCGCTGAAATCGCCTGAAAGGTGGGCGTCTCGTAAGCCAAGCCCCCCTCGCTGTCAAGGCGGATCGCAGATGCGGCACGGCAGATGGCCAGTCCTGCCTGGTGGGCGGTGACGGGCTCGAACCGCCGACCCTCTCGGTGTAAACGAGATGCTCTACCAACTGAGCTAACCGCCCTTGCCGCACAGGGAGAAATTTCCGCCGGGCCAGTGCCGCAACTCCTAGCGAATGACCGCCGGCATTGCAATCGGCGCCATTGCATTGGGACCCCAAACGCCCGATCTTGGGGCGTCGTCCTTCGTCTCACCGAAAGCCCGGTTGTCCCGTTGACTCGTACACTCGCTCCCATCTTTTCGCTGTTGATGGCCACGGCCATCCTGCTGGTCGGCAACGGACTTCTCGGCACGCTGATCCCGATTCGTGCCGGTTATGAGGGCTTTGCGACCATCACTGTCGGCGTTATCGGCAGTTTCTATTTCGCCGGCTTTCTCGCAGGCTGCTTCGCGACACCTCATATTGTGCATCGGGCGGGCCACATCCGCAGCTTCGCCACCTTTTGTGGGCTGGCGGCAGCAGCGCCACTCATTCATGCAATGTCGTCCGATCCGGCCATCTGGGCATTGATGCGGATTTTGACCGGTTTCTGCTTTGCCGGGCTCTACATGGTCATTGAAAGCTGGCTCAACGAGCAGTCCACCAACGATACGCGCGGTCGGATTTTCGCCATTTACGTCGCAGTCAACCTGACGGCGCTGGCCGGCGGTCAATTGATGCTCAACGCGGCCGATTCGACCGGCTTCGTTCTCTTTGCCATTTGCTCGATTCTGACATCCCTGGCCTTGGTCCCGGTTGCGATGACAACATCCGTTCAGCCAATGCCTATCCAGAGCACCCAGATCAATATCTGGAACCTCTACGCCCTGTCGCCCGTCGGACTGGTCGGATCTTTTGTGGTCGGCCTGACCAATGCGCCCTTCTGGACGCTGGCGCCACTCTTCGCAATGGAGAGCGGGATCGGCGAAAGCGGAATTGCCGCCTTCATGCTGGCCGCCATCGCTGGCGGCGCCATCGCGCAATGGCCGATCGGCCGCATTTCGGACCGTATGGACCGCCGGCGCATCATCGTTGCACTCTGTCTCGGGGCTGCCATTGGCGAGGTCGCTCTGGTTGTTTCCGGCATCAGCGGCAGCGTTGTGGCCATCATGCTTTCGGGCGTGCTGTTCGGGGTCTTTGCCCTGACGCTTTATTCGGTCTGTGTGGCGCACATGAACGATCACGGCCAGAGCGAGAGCTTTGTTTCAATCTCGGGGGGGCTGCTGGTTGTCTATTCGGTCGGCGCCATTGTGGGCCCAACGGCCGCATCGCTCGGCGTCAGCAGTTTCGGCATTTCCTCGATATTCGTATTTCCAGCCGTTATTCATTTGCTGTTTGCCGGCTACACGGCCTACCGCATCGCCTCGACGCCGGCGCTGACGGGAGCGCAGCGGTCCGACTTCGTCGCCGTTCCCTTCCCTCAGGTCCATCCGCTGCCAACCGAACTCGACCCACGCGCTGCGGACGAAGACACGACGCCGGCCGAACCGGATGCCGCCACCCCATGAAAAAGGCCGGCACGCTTTCCAAAACGGCCGGCCCTCAAACTCGCGGTTTTTGTTCAGCTGTTAACAGCGTCCTTGAGCCCCTTGCCGGCCTTGAACTTCGGCTGCTTCGAGGCCGGTATCTGGATCGTCTCGCCGGTACGCGGGTTGCGGCCCTCGGTAGCCGCCCGGTTCGACACGTTGAACGTGCCAAATCCAACCAGCCGGACCTCTTCGCCCTTTTTCAGCGAGTCCGTGATGATGTCGAACACGTAGTCGACGGCCTTGGTCGCATCGGCCTTGGATAGACCGGTCCGGTCCGCCACTTCTGCAATGAGATCGTTCTTGTTCACGTCGGGCCCCTTCTGATGCGATGGCGGGGAATCGGGATTCCCTCAAGCGTTGTGAGTCTACTCGTCTGCCAAGAAGGGGGTCAAAGTAAAAACAAAGGATTTCTGCGGAAAATTCGAAGCCGTCCACGCAAAAACGGGAGCCTTTCGGCTCCCGTTTCCAATCTTCGACCAGCTTGGTGGTCAATTCCACCCCTTAATGTGCCATAATCTTCTCGGGGGTGTCGGGCCGGTTGCGGCCGGCGGCGGCCTGCTCCGCAAGCCAGGCATCCTCGTCCCACTCGATCGGATCCGGCATGCGTGTCAGCGCATGCTTCAATGCTTCGTCGATCGTATTGACCGGTACGATCTCCAGACTGTTCTTCACATTGTCCGGAATCTCGGCCAGATCCTTGGCATTGTCCTGCGGGATAAGCACCTTCTTGATGCCGCCCCGCAGCGCAGCCAGAAGCTTCTCCTTGAGGCCGCCGATGGGCAACACCCGCCCTCGGAGCGTCATCTCGCCCGTCATGGCGACGTCCTTGTGCACCGCGATTCCGGTCATCACGGAGACGATGGCTGCCGTCATCGCCACGCCCGCCGAAGGACCATCCTTGGGCGTCGCACCTTCCGGCACGTGGACATGGATATCTCGACGATCGAAGAGCGGCGGCTCTATACCGAAATGGGTCGCGCGGGAGCGAACATAGGAACTCGCTGCCGAAATCGACTCCTTCATCACGTCACGCAGATTGCCGGTCACGGTCATACGGCCCTTGCCCGGCATCATGACGCCTTCGATGGTCAGCAACTCGCCGCCAACCTCGGTCCATGCCAAGCCCGTCACGATACCGACCTGATCCTCGCCTTCTGCTTCGCCGAACCGGTATTTCGGGACACCGGCATATTCGGCAATGTTCTCCATGGTGAGCTTGACCGCCTTTGTTTCAGGATCGGTCAGAATGCGCTTCACCGCCTTGCGGGCAAGGTTGTTCAATTCCCGCTCCAGGTTGCGAACGCCCGCCTCACGCGTGTACACGCGGATCAGATGGCGCAAGGCATCATCGTCGATCGACCACTCTCCCTTGCGCAGACCATGACCGTCGATCGCCTTCTGGATCAGATGGCGGCGCGAGATCTCGACCTTTTCATCCTCTGTGTAGCCAGCGATGCGGATAATCTCCATCCGATCCATCAGCGGCTCGGGGATGTTGAGCGTATTTGCGGTCGTTACGAACATGACATCCGAAAGATCGTAGTCGACCTCCAGATAGTGGTCAGCAAAGGCGTTGTTCTGCTCGGGATCAAGTACCTCAAGCAGTGCCGATGACGGATCACCACGGAAATCCGATCCCATCTTGTCGATCTCATCGAGAAGGAACAGCGGATTGGTGTGCTTCACCTTCTTCATCGACTGAATGACCTTACCGGGCATCGAGCCGATATAGGTCCGACGGTGACCGCGAATCTCGGCCTCATCGCGCACGCCACCAAGCGACATACGCACGAAATCACGACCGGTCGCACGCGCAATCGACTTGCCGAGCGACGTCTTGCCGACACCGGGCGGACCAACGAGGCAGAGGATCGGCCCCTTCAACTTGTTGGCGCGGTTCTGGACAGCCAGATACTCGACGATCCGTTCCTTGACCTTGTCGAGACCGAAGTGATCGGCGTCGAGAATTTCCTGCGCGTTCTGGAGGTCCTTTTTGACACGACTCTTCTGCTTCCACGGCACCGAGAGCAGCCAGTCGAGATAATTGCGGACTACCGTTGCTTCCGCCGACATCGGGCTCATCTGCTTCAGCTTCTTCAATTCGGCCACCGCTTTCTCGCGTGCCTCCTTGGAAAGCTTCACCTTCTGAATCCGCTCTTCGAGCTCGCGAATTTCCTCACGTCCGTCGTCGCCGTCACCAAGTTCCTTCTGAATGGCCTTCATTTGCTCGTTCAGATAGTACTCGCGCTGCGTCTTCTCCATCTGGCGCTTGACGCGGCTGCGGATGCGCTTTTCGACCTGCAGCACACCGATCTCGCCTTCCATCAGCGAATAGACGCGCTCAAGGCGCCCCGCAACGGACGACATTTCGAGAAGCTCCTGCTTCTCGGGAATCTTGATGTTGATATGGCTGGCGACCGTATCGGCAAGCTTCGCCGGATCCTCGATCTGTCCGATTGATCCCAGAACTTCCGGCGGAACCTTCTTGTTGAGCTTCACATAGCCTTCGAACTGGGAGACGACAGAGCGCGTCAGGCCCTCGATCTGATCACCATCCGCGTCGGACTCGCCGATCGCCTCGACCTCGGCTTCGAAGAATTCGGGATTGTCGATGTAGCGCTTGACGCGCGCGCGGCGCACGCCCTCCACCAGCACCTTGACCGTATTGTCCGGCAATTTCAGGAGCTGCAAAACGGTACCGATGGCACCGATTTCGTAGATATCATCTGTATTCGGATTGTCGTCCGCCGCATTCTTCTGGGCGACCAGCAGGATCTGCTTGTCGTCCTGCATGACGTTTTCAAGCGCACGCACCGACTTCTCGCGACCGACAAAAAGCGGCACGATCATGTGCGGGAAAACCACGATATCGCGTAGCGGAAGCACCGGCAGCACCAGCTTGCCCGGGGCTTCGGCCACATCCTTTTCGCGTTCGTTTTTTTCAGTCATATCAACTACCTGCCTTTACCTGACTCGACTGCCGCCCTCAGAGGGAATCCAGCCTAGCATTCGTTTCTGAATGAATGCTGATGGCCGTGCGCCTCGCCAGAATAACCGGATTCGCGGGCGCCGCCCCGATTTCGGGCGGTTGAGACCCGCCAGCGGATATCGCCACGGATCATTGGTTAAAAAGGAAATGGCCCTGAAAGACCACGCTTTCAAGGCCATTCCCGGATCGTTGAAAAATAACGGTTTCAGTCCCGTCAGGCGCTTGTCCCAACGTCACCCTGCCGTTCGGCATAGATATAGAGCGGCCGCGCCTTGCCCTCGACGACCTCACCGCTGATGACAACCTCTTCAACACCCTCAAGGGTTGGCAGGTCGAACATCGTATCGAGCAGAATCGATTCAAGAATCGACCGCAGTCCGCGCGCGCCGGTCTTGCGCTCGATCGCCTTGCGCGCAATCGAGCGCAGCGCTTCCTCGGAAAAGGTCAGGCGCACATTCTCCATCTCGAACAGCCGTTCATACTGCTTGACCAGCGCATTCTTGGGCTGGGTCAGGATGGTCACCAGTGCTTCTTCGTCCAGGTCCTCCAGCGTGGCGAGAACCGGCATTCGTCCAACGAATTCCGGAATCAGGCCGAATTTCAGAAGATCTTCCGGCTCGAGATCCTTCAGGATGTCGCCGGTTCGGCGGTCTTCAACTGACTGGACCTTTGCACTGAAGCCGATACCCGCGCCCTTGCCACGCTGACCGATGATCTTTTCCAGACCGGCAAAGGCGCCACCGCAAATGAAGAGGATATTGGTCGTGTCGACCTGCAGGAACTCCTGCTGCGGGTGCTTGCGCCCACCCTGCGGCGGCACGGAGGCAACCGTGCCCTCCATAATCTTCAGCAAGGCCTGCTGCACGCCCTCGCCCGACACGTCGCGCGTGATCGAGGGATTGTCGGACTTGCGGCTGATCTTGTCGACTTCGTCAATATAGACAATGCCCCGCTGCGCGCGCTCGACATTGTAATCGGCCGACTGCAGCAGCTTCAGGATGATGTTTTCGACATCTTCGCCGACATAGCCCGCTTCAGTCAGTGTCGTCGCGTCTGCCATCGTGAACGGCACATCGAGGATGCGCGCCAGTGTCTGTGCGAGCAGCGTCTTGCCGCAACCCGTCGGACCGATCAGCAGGATATTCGACTTGGCAAGCTCGACGTCGTTGTTCTTTGCCGCGTGATTGAGCCGCTTGTAATGATTGTGAACAGCGACCGAGAGCACGCGCTTCGCATGCTGCTGACCGATCACGTAATCATCCAGCACCGCGCAAATCTCCTGCGGCGAGGGAACACCGTCACGGGACTTCACCAGCGAGCTCTTGTTCTCCTCGCGGATGATATCCATGCAGAGTTCGACACATTCGTCACAGATAAAGACGGTCGGTCCCGCAATCAGCTTCCTGACCTCATGCTGGCTCTTGCCGCAAAAGGAACAGTAGAGCGTGTTCTTGGAGTCGCCGCCGCTCACCTTGCTCATAAAAACTCCTTAGTAACCCGCAAGCCGGATCGGGTCTCATCAAGCGCCCTGGACCGACCGTGCCCGCCTTCCGATGCCCGATCAAGCCATCCATATTTTCTATACGCGACAGTATGAAAACCGGATGTATCGCCGTTCATCATTGAGACATACGAGCATGTTATTCGCTGAGGGATCAACATTTCATTACCCCTCATAACGGCGCAGCGGTGCCTTTCCGTCGCGGCGGGGTAGCCTCCAAAGAGCCCGATTCCCCCGCTCCTGTCGCAAAACCCTGCTGAACCTGCATCCTGGCCGGCAAGTGCCCCCCGGATGGAAAGCGTCTGTTTCAGGCCTTTTTGCCTTCGTCTGCCGCCGGACGCACAACCCCGACATGATCGATAATGCCGAATTCCTGGGCGCGTTCGGGACTCATGAAATTGTCACGTTCGAGGGCGTCTTCGACGACCTTGAGGCTCTGGCCGGTGTGCTTCACGTAGATGTTGTTAAGGCGCTCGCGAATCGCGATCGTTTCGCGTGCATGGATTTCGATATCCGTCGCCTGCCCCTGAAAGCCGCCGGATGGCTGATGAACCATAATGCGCGCATTCGGAAGCGCGAAACGCATGCCCTTTTCGCCAGCCGCAAGCAGAAGCGATCCCATCGAGGCCGCCTGCCCCATGCATACCGTCGAAATCGGCGGGCGGACGTGCTGCATCGTATCGTAGATTGCAAGGCCCGAGGTCACGATGCCGCCCGGCGAATTGATGTACATCGAGATTTCTTTTTTGGGGTTTTCCGCCTCGAGGAAGAGAAGCTGCGCCGTCACAAGCATTGCCATGCCGTCTTCGACAGGTCCGGCGACGAAGATAATGTGCTCCTTCAACAGGCGCGAAAAGATGTCGTAGGCGCGCTCGCCGCGATTGGTCTGTTCGACCACCATCGGCACGAGGTTCATGTAGGTTTCGATGGGGTCTTTCATTATCTCTCCTGAGCGTCGGCCTGTTTCCTGCGATATGCGAGCGTCGGAATCGCGGTGCCCGCCAGGAATCGCGTAGAACCGGAATATCCTGATTCGGTAAATGGACGGTTCCGAACTCTAGCGCAAGACCAATATAAGGTCAGTTGCGGTCGATTTCGCCCCCTGCGTCAAAGGGACTATTGCCGCAGCGTCAGGCAACCTTATCCAGTACCTGCCTGTCCGGCAGGCCGATCAGCCCACAAACCCCCGACAGCGCGCCGGAAACCAGTTCGCGCGCCAGAAATCGGGCTGGGTCGTATTGTCCCGGCAGGTCCAGGCGCCGCGCCAGCGACCGCACAAAACCGAAGCGGCGGTAGTAGGGCTCGTCGCCCACCAGCACGACGATGCGGTGCCCCTGCGCGGCCGCGCGCGCAAGGCCGGTGCGCATCAGGCGGCTGCCGATCCCCTCGCCTTGTCGGTCGGATGCGGTCACCAGCGGACCGAGCAACAAGGCCGGCGTGCCGCCAGCGATCTCGACCGGCCAGAAGCGCAAGGCGCCAACCACCACGCTTCGATCGATAGCGACCAGCGCCAGAGACGCATCATGCGCAACACCTTCGCGCAGCCGGTAGACTGCCTTCGCGAAGCGTTCCGGGCCGAAAGCCTCGGCGACCAGCCGCTCGACCTCGGTATTGTGAATTGTCTGTTCGGTGACGATCTTCATGTCCGTTTCCATGCGATGCAACGGCGGCGGCGCGATCTGCCCGCGCGGCCGTTCCACCATGAAATGTGTGTGAGCGAGCTTCTTCCGACCTCAGATACAGACGCTGGCAAGCGGCGGGAAGCCGTTGAAGCCGACGGCCGAATAGGTCGTTGTGTAAGCGCCCGTTGCCAGTATCCAGACCTTGTCGCCGGCAACCAGTGCCGTCGGCAGGCGATAGTCCGTCTTCTCGTAGAGAATGTCGGCGCTGTCGCAGGTCGGACCGGCCAGAACGACCGGTGACGTCGCTCCGCCGTCACGCGAAGTCAGCAGACGGTACTTGATCGCCTCGTCCATGGTCTCGGCCAAGCCGTGGAATTTGCCGGCATCGAGATAGACCCATCGTCGATCGTCGTCTCCGCCCTTCTCCGAGACCAGAACGATCTCGGCCTGGATCACGCCGGCGTCGCCGACGACCCCGCGGCCCGGCTCGACAATCACCTCAGGCATGCTGTCGCCGAAGTGACGCGCGAGCGCCTCGCGGATCGCGGCACCATAGGCCGGAATCGAGGGCACGTCCGTGCGATAGCGCGAAGGAAAGCCGCCGCCCATGTTGACCATGCGCAGCGTCACGCCGCGCGCCGCGAGGTCGCGGAAGAGCGAAACCGAGAGCGCAAGCGCCTTGTCATACTGTGTCAGATCGGTCTGCTGGGAGCCGACATGGAAGGAGAGTCCATAGGCATCCAGTCCGAGGGCCTTCGCGCCGGCCAGCAGGTCGACGGCCATTGCGGGCTCACATCCGAACTTGCGCGAAAGCGGCCATTCGGCACCGTCGCACTCCATCAGCACGCGGCAATAGACCTTCGACCCCGGCGCAACACGGGCGATTTTCTCGAGTTCCGGCCGGCTGTCGAAGGCGAACATACGCACACCCTTGGCGTAAGCCGCGGCGATGTCGCGCTCCTTCTTGATTGTGTTGCCGAAGGAGAGACGGTCGGGCGACACGCCGTGGCTGAGGCAGAGATCGATCTCGCCCATGCTGGCCGTATCGAAGGCCGAACCGAGACGCGCGAGGCGCGCGACGATTTCGTCGGCGGGGTTGGCCTTCACCGCATAGAAGATGCGCGCTTCGGGAAGCGAGCGGGCCAGCTCCTCGAAATTGTGCGCGACGATGTCGACATCGACGATAAGACAGGGCGACGGCAGCTCGGCCGTCGCGATGTAGCGGGCAATCTTGGGTGGCAGCCCACCGCGTTCCAGCGGCAACTCGGCCGCCTGCGGCACAAGGCGCAAGCGCGGCTTGCGGCCCTTGCCCGCCTTCGCGGACGGAACGGACTTTGCGATTACTTTGGAAGAGGAGCGCGAACGGGCACGGCGGCCCTGCTCGGAGGCGAACATCGTCAACACCCTTTTTCAGACCCGGTACTCAGACCGGCGTGATCCAAAAAGGACGCTTCCGTCGTTGCATAAACCTGCCAGGGGCCAGCGGCACGTGCGTGTGCGTCTTGTGATGCGCGGAGATATAGGTATCGATGAGTCTGCGCAACAGGTATTTGGGTCGTCGGCAAAGTTTTTTGCTAACAAATTCTTAATGCGCCTCGATGCGCACGGATCGAATTGCGGCGGCAATGCGGCGGCGGCACAGAAAAAGGCCCGGAGGGGTGCTCCAGGCCTTTGCCGTCAACGCATCATGCGCGTCAGTCTTCCTTCTTTTTCTTGGCGGCCGGCTTCTTCGCGGCGGGCTTTTTGGCGGCGGCCTTTTTTGCCGGCTTCGCCTCGCCATGATCATGATCGTGGTCGCAATTCTCGTCGTGGACATGCTCCTCCGCATCGGGGTCCGCGAAAAGTTCGTCACGGCTCACGTGCTTGTCCGTGACATCGGCCAGTTCGGCGATGAAGTCGACGACCTTGTCTTCGAAGATCGGCGCGCGCAGTTCCTGCACGGCTTGCGGGTTCTGCTGGTAGTACTGATAAAGCTGCCGTTCCTGACCGGGGAACTGGCGGGCGCGTTCGGCCAGCGCCTGGCTCAGTTCCTGCTCGGTGACCGAGATGCTGTTCTTCTCGCCGACTTCGGCCAGAACCAGACCGAGGCGAACGCGGCGCTCGGCGATCTTGCGGTATTCGGCCTTCACCTCGTCCTCGGGTTCGTCGAGATCGTCGGCCGTCTTGTTCTGGTGGCTGAGCTCGTGCTGGAACTGCTGCCAGATCTGTTCGAATTCCTGCTCGACCATCGAGGGTGGGAGTTCGAAATCATGCAGTTCGTCGAGCTTGTCGAGCATGGCGCGCTTCATATGGGCACGCGACATGCGCGTATAGTCCGATTTGATCTGTTCGGCGAGCGCTTCGCGCAGCTTGTCGAGCGCGTCGAAACCGAAGCGCTTGGCCAGTTCGTCGTCGATCGCGACCTCGGCCGGTGCCTTGACTTCCTTGACCTTAACGTCGAAGACCGCGTCCTTGCCGGCGAGCTGTTCGGCGCCGTATTCGGCCGGAAACGTCACGTTGACGGTCTTTTCATCGCCGACCTTCACGCCGACTAGCTGTTCCTCGAAGCCCGGAATGAAGCGGCCGGAGCCCAGTTCGAGATTGGCATCCTCGGCCGAGCCGCCGTCAAAGGCGACGCCGTCGATCCTGCCGACAAAGTCGATCGTCAGCAGGTCGCCGTCTTCGGCCTTGGCACCTTCGGCGCGGGGTTCGAAATTCTTCTGGTTCTCGGCAAGCCGCTTCAGCGCTTCGTCGATGTCGGCGTCCTTCACCTCGGCCACGAGGCGTTCGACGGAAACCTTTGAAAAATCTGCAAGATCGAAGGTCGGCACAACCTCGAAGCTCATCTTGAAGGTGAGGTCGGCCTTGCCGTCCATCACTTCCTGAATCTCGCCCTCAAGATCGATCGAGGGTTGAAAGGCCGGCCTAAGTGCTTCATCGGCCAGCGCTTTCTGGCTCGACTCGCCGACGGCTTCCTGGATGATTTCGCCCATGACCTGCTTGCCGAAGGTCTTGCGCAAATGGCTGACCGGCACCTTGCCGGGACGGAAGCCCTTGAGGCGAACCTGGTTTTTCATCTCCTCGAGCTTGGCGCCGAGGCGGGCTTCGAGATCCTGTGCGGGAACCTGAATCTTCAGTTCGCGCTTCAGACCGTCCGTGTTGGTGACCGTGACCTGCATCTTCCAATCCATTGTATATAAAGGGGTTTCGGTCTGGTGCGGGCGGAGGGACTCGAACCCCCACACCTTGCGGCACTG
>Ga0208244_101489_pt1 | contig 12030 bp, 12 predicted proteins | sample SubbioCR12Aug_5A_FD_184828 | JGI IMG/M metagenome (GOLD analysis project Ga0208244, IMG submission 184828) | Serpentinite rock and fluid subsurface biosphere microbial communities from McLaughlin Reserve, California, USA - CR12Aug_5A (SPAdes) | ecosystem: Environmental > Terrestrial > Deep... | reverse complement strand
ATATGGGTTTCAGTGGTATGCGAAGGTTTGTAGCCCGCTTCAACTTTTCGTGTACCATGATAGGAAATCGCCCGCAATCGGCAACTTTTCATACCGCACAACGTTGTGCGTAATGCTAAAAAGACCTAAACAGTGCCTAATGACTTCAATATAAGACGACTTTACCGACCTGTACAACCAACCGTTAAACAGACGGGTCAAGGTGTTTCTTACAGAGAGATTTCACCAGACGACAGGCTGTCCAACATCATTTATTGTTATTGGGAGCTGAAAACAAATGAAAGACTTCAAGACCCATTTACATACAGAGTAGTTGCTGACGGATGTATTGACATTTTCTTTCAACTTGACAATCCTTCAGAAAATTTCATTATGGGATTTTGCAAAAAATACACGGAATTCCCGCTTGACAATTCATTTCAATATGTAGGCATTCGCTTTTTGCCAACTATGTTTCCTGCACTATTCAAAGTGGACGCAAAGGAACTAAGTAATCGTTTTGAAAGACTTGAAATAGTGATTAATGAAACCTCAAAGTTCATTACAGACTTTTTTTCGGTCAAAGACGATTTTATAACAATTAAATCTAAATTGGATAATTACTTCATAGACTTAATAAAAAATGCAAAGACCAATTTGGACAACCGGTTTCAGAACGCCCTGAATATCATTTTGAAAAATTTCGGTGTAGTGAATGTTCAAACAGATTTAGACATTGGATTAAGTCCACGGCAGTTAAGAAGGTACTTTGAATATTATGTTGGCGACACGGCTAAAACATTCAGTCAGGTAGTACGTTTCCAAAACATTCTGAACGCCAAGCCTTCAACACAAAGCCTCAAGCAAAATAAAATATTCTTTGATCTTGGCTATTATGACCAAGCCCATTTCATAAAAGAGTTCAAAAATTTTTATGGTGTAACACCGAGCAAAGCATTCGGAAGGTAGAATGTCCGTTTTTTACAAGTCCACCGTTTTACCTGCTTGTATTTTTGTATCATCATTTACTTAAAAACGGATATAAACATGAAACTCAACGCAGGAATTCTCACAGAAAAGTTGGCAGAAAGCAAGGCTTTCTATACCGACAAATTAGGATTTGGGGTAACATTTGAAAACGAATTTTACCTCTTGATGCACACGCCTAACCGACAAGCTGAACTAAGCTTTTTACTTCCGCATCACCCGACACAACAACCTTTTTTCCATAAACCTTTCAAAGGACAAGGAATGTATTTAACAATTGAAGTGGATGATGTGGACACCATTTACAACGACCTTAAAAATAAAGGAGTAGAAATTAAGATTGATTTACGAGATGAACCTTGGGGCGACAGGCATTTTGCTATTGAAGACCCTAACGGAATAGGCATTGACATAGTGAAATATTCACCACCTCAAGAATAATGCTATGAAAACGATCACAAATAACAGTTTGAAAGGAGCAAAAAACATCGGTAATACCATTCTGAAACGACTGAATGAAATTGGTGTTTATTCTCTTGCAGATTTAGCGGATATGTCGCCAGTAAAGGCTTACAAAAAAATATGCGAACAAAATCCAGGCAAGACTTTTCCTGTTTGTTATTACCTTTATTCGTTAGAAGGTGCTTTGCTTGACTTGCATTGGGACGACTTGCCAAAGGACTTGAAAAAGGATTTACGGAAACAAGTCGGAAAATGAAAAAGCACATACGCACAACATTGTATAAGAGCAATAGCGGGTGAAGTGATATATCGAATGTCAGTACATTTAGTAAACCTTTGTGGTGGCGGACAGGTAATCGCCTTGAAATCCGCTACTGCTCTTATACTTGACCGTTACTGGCAATGTTAAAGAATGCATCGTCCTAAAATAGATTGACTAAAAATTAAAAAAGAAAGAACATATTTTTTAACCAAGACCAATGGTAAAAAATAAAGTTATAAGCAATGATAAAGAAACAGACTAATGGTGAAGACAATTATATACCTTATTAATCTAATCGTGATGACTAACATCAGTCTATTTGCTCAAAAACAAATAGCTATTACCATTGACGATCCAAATACTTACAACACACCTGTTTTTAGTTGGCAAGAAAGAAATGAAAGAATTCTATCAACATTAGATAAACACGAGATTCAAACTGCACTTTATGTTTGTGGCATGCGAGTAGATAATGAAAATGGATTTACGCTTTTAAATACATGGGATCAAAAAAATCACCTCATTTGCAATCACTCCTATTCACATCTATTTTACCACTCCTCTAAAATTTCTATTAATCAATATGTAGCTGACTTTCTTAAAGGAGACAGCATCATTTCGGGTTATAATAATTACACTAAACTATTCAGATTCCCATTTTTGAAAGAAGGAAATACGGTGGATAAAAGAGATTCAATGCGACTAACTCTCAAGGATAAAGGCTACAGAAATGGATATGTAACCGTTGACGCATCAGATTGGTATATTGATTCTAAAATTACTGAACAACTCAAACTGAACCCTAATACCAATTTAGAGGCATATAAACAGTATTATATCAATCATATTATTGACAGAATGGAATATTACGATTCACTTTCTCTAATCTCATTCAATAGAAGAATACCACACACATTATTACTTCATCATAATTTATTAAATGCATTGTTCTTGGATGATTTATTAGTGGCTATAAAGGAAAGTGGTTGGGAACTAATAGATGCAAAAAAGGCATATGCAGACAAAGTTTTCTGTTTACAATATGAAATATTGCCTTGTGGAGAGAGTTTAGCTTGGCAATCAGCAAAGAAAAACCCAATTTTGGCATCAACATTAAGATATCCAGCTGAAGATGGCGACTATGAAAAAGAAAAACTGGATGATTTTGTACGTAACTACAACAAGAAAAAAAGCAATCATAGTGGTCTTGTTATAAATCATCTGGTAGATAATTTCTACATTTTCACAACTTTTAAAGATGTGAATGGTTACAAATTTCCATCAAATGGAATGTACTTGGTTACTGAAGATGGCGTTGTACTTTTTGACACACCTTGGGCCACAACACAGTTTCAGCCGCTACTTGACAGTATTTCGACTAAACACAAAAAAAATGTTGTGCTTGCAATAGCCACTCATTATCACGATGACAGAACCGCAGGGCTTGAATTTTTACAACAGAAAGGAGTGAAAACATATAGCACAAAACTCACATTCGACTTATGCAGACAATACAAAGAAAAGCAAGCACAGTTTTACTTTGAAAATGATACGACATTCAACGTTGGCAACTATAAATTTGAAACATTCTACCCTGGTGAAGGCCACACAAAAGACAACATCGTAATTTGGTTTGACAAGTACAAAATTCTGTATGGTGGTTGTTTAGTAAAAAGTACCGAAAACAACAATTTGGGTAATGTTGCGGATGCAAATATTAAAAAATGGAAGCCTACCATCAAAAAAGTGATGAAGAAATATCCTAGACCCAATTTCGTTATTCCTGGACATTTTGGCTGGAACAACAACAAAGGGCTTAAACATACATTGAAGTTATTACGCCAGAATAAATAAACACAGCCTGTAACACGGGTTTTGCGTCAGGCGGGGTGACGTGTTAACTTGGAGCTTTGTGCTTCGTATCAAGTGTAGTGATGGTTGACAGTTTTGAGCTCCGAAATCCCCCACTGCGGCAAGTAGCAAAACGTTAACGCCCAGCATAAAAACAGACGTCCGCACAACTTAATGAGCAATTATGGAATTTATTGTTTATTTTGTTGTGCTTTATGTATCTTTGCAAAAATAGCACATTAAAGAAATGAATAAACTTTACCAGAAATTTGAGACGCTTTTACAGAATACGACTTCAGACTATAAGCGATATTTATATGATAAAGTTGCATGGAACAGTCGGATGATTGGGATAGTTGGAGCACGTGGAGTTGGTAAAACTACTATGATTCTACAATACATCAAAGAGAATTTAGACAGTAAAAAAGCCTTATACGTTTCAGCAGACGACATTTATTTTGGTGAAAACAACCTGTTTGATTTAGCTGATGACTTTTACAAAAATGCAGGTGAGTATCTGTTTATTGATGAAATTCATAAATATTCAGACTGGTCGCGGGAATTGAAGAACATCTATGATTCGTTTCCTTCCTTAAAAATTATTTTCACCGGTTCTTCTGTGCTTGATATCCTTGCAGGGTCAGCAGATTTAAGCCGTCGTGCAATAATCTATAAATTACATGGACTCTCATTTCGCGAATATTTAAAGTTGTTTCATAATTATGGCATAGAAGTATATTCGTTGGAGCAAATAGTTAATAACGAAGTCAAGCTAAGTGACATTATGCATCCTTTGCCGCTGTTTAAAGACTATTTAAAACGAGGATATTATCCTTTTGGACTTGAAAATGAATTGGATTTACGTTTAGGCCAAATAATTGTGCAAACATTGGAAACAGATATTCCGCAATATGCAAATCTCAATGTCGGTACAAGCCGAAAATTAAAGCGTTTACTTTCAATTATAGCTGAAAGTGTACCTTTTAAGCCAAATTTCACAAAAATTTCTGAAATAATAGGTGTAAGCCGGAATTCCTTAGACGACTATTTTTCATATATGGAGAAAGCTGGGCTTATTGGTCAGTTGCGTCATGAAACAAGCGGTATTCGTGGATTAGGAAAAGTTGATAAAGTTTATCTGGATAATACTAATATCATTTTTAATTTGGTTGGAGAAAATTCAAATATTGGAAACATCCGGGAAACCTTCTTTTTCAATCAAATGCGACTAAATAATGAAGTTATTTCATCTGCCAAAGCTGATTTCATAATTGATAATTATACGTTTGAGATTGGCGGAAAGAATAAACAGCAATCCCAAATTGATCATGACGGAAAATCATTTTTGGTGAAAGATGATATAGAATTTGGGTATCGAAACGTAATACCATTATGGGCTTTTGGAATGAATTACTAAATATGAAAGATATATAATGCCGGGTGTTAGCATCAGGTATAAAACATTGGTGTCTATGTGGTTGCGTGATGCATTTTGCCCGCATCAGCTTTTGCAACGTCAGACAGGGACGATGCCCGCAATCCCCAACGTTTCATACATGTAATTGTTGTACGCAATCCTCCCTATACCACGAACATTGACTTCTCAGGCAAACGTAAAGAGGTATTGAACGCATTAAATAAAGAAAAAGTAATGACAAAGACATTCTTCTCAGCAACGTTTGTGTGGCTTTTCTGCATAGGAGTAAATACTGCTAAAGCTCAGGCTTTAATAGATTTTGAAACAGGTGCTGTTTCTACAGGCTATAATGATGTGCGCATTCCGGGCAATAACGGAACCTTGTTTTCATTAAAAAACGATTTAGTATCCAAAACCGGATTGTTTTACCGGATCAGATTGAACTACACTGTTGGCTCCCGGCATACATTTTCATTGTTGTATGCCCCTCTTGAAACCCGATCGAAGGGCCGTGTGCCGTTTGATATTAAATTTCAGACAGTTGATTTTAAAGCCAATACGGATGTAACAGGCGACTATAAATTTAACTCTTACAGGTTGACCTACCGTTATGATTTAGTGAAAAGACCGCGGATTGAGTTTGGGTTAGGCTTTACCGCTAAAATCAGGGATGCACGGATAGCGCTCTCTTCAGGGGATTTAACTGAGGAGAAAGTTAATGTAGGATTTGTCCCCATCATTAACTTCAGGTTGTTGTGGAACATTGATGACACTTTCGGGCTTTTATTTGAAGGTGATGCGCTTGCGGCACCACAGGGTAGAGCAGAGGATGTTCAGCTGGCTGCTACCTATACATTGACAGAAAGATTTACCATCCGCGCCGGATACCGTATTCTTGAAGGTGGTGCTGACAATGATGCTGTGTACACCTTTTCGCTGTTTCATTATGCAGCTGTTGGCCTGACATATAGTTTCGGAAACAGTATACATTAAAAGTGATGGCACATGAGTAAAAAGAATATTGCCAAGTTAATCATATCCATTGCTTTGCCTTTGGTTTTGGGTTCAGTTGCAGGCATGTTTACATCACAGTCGGTCCCCGACTGGTATGCTGCATTAAACAAACCGGCATTCAACCCTCCCGGCTGGATATTCGGGCCTGTGTGGACATTACTCTACCTGCTGATGGGCATTTCCTTTTTTATGGTATGGAAGCAGGAGAAAGACAAATTGCGCAATCTGGCCATTTTGATTTATTCGGTTCAATTGCTGCTTAATTTTGCCTGGAGTTTTATCTTTTTCTATTTCAAATTGATTGGACTTGCATTGGTTGAAATTGTTTTGTTATGGTGTGCAATTATCCTGATGCTGGTTTTGTTTAAAAAGGTTAAGCCAATAGCTGCTTACATCAACATACCTTATCTGTTGTCGGTTTCATTTGCAGCAATACTCAATGCAGCTTATTACATTCTTAACTGATGCCGATGCATACCATTGCATGCAAAAGGCAAATTTCATTCAGCGTCAATGTTTTGCTGCTATAAAAGACCTACACCTATGATACGCTTTAATGATTAGTTTTTTTTAATAATGGCCTGTACTGTTAGGTTCGGACAACTACCTGTTCCGGCCGGCAGAATAACAACTGCTCATTCGCTCTGTTATAAACTGCCGATTAGATAGCGTATTCACAAATGGTAAATCGCTTCAGATTATGTGCTGACTTGACAGTAAAGTGTTCCGTAATCCCCAACGCTTAATATTCGCAACCGTTCTGCATTGAAACAACAAACTTTTGTTAAGAACTTAAAAAGTGCATCGTCAGCACGATAAAAGGGACGAAATGAATATGAAAAGTAGTACAATTTTCCTGTCAGTATTATTGGTATTGTCATTTAAACTGACAGCACAAATCCCAAATAGTGGATTTGAAGACTGGACAAACTTCGGGAATTATGAGGATCCGACATTTTGGGGTTCTACCAATTTTTCCTCATCCGGGCCTTTTTATGCCGTTACAAAATCTGATGATCATTGGCCGTTATCTGTGGGTTCTTATTCAGTAAGAATCGAAAACAATACCTCACTAAACCCTGATTATTCCGCAAGAGGCTATCTTGCTACCGGAACTCCTCCTCCGGGACCGGATTTCGTAATTACAGGTCATCCTTCAAGTTTGACGGGATATTACAAATTTAGTCCTCAGAATGGAGACACAATGCTTATTCAGATACAACTATATAAAAATGGTCTTTCAGTGGCATATGGTGAGTTTTCTTCTGCTGCCCCAACATCAGGTTGGTCGGGTTTTAATATTCCTGTTTCTTCTTATTCTGAAGCAGACTCAGCCAGCATTTTTATTTCAGCATATTATGCGGATGATTTCAACGCCATTCCGCATGGTAACTCAGTATTGTATGTTGATAATCTGAATTTTGACAATTTGATCACTTCAGTTTCAGAAACGACTTTTACTGAAAAAGCCTGCAGCATTCATCCAATTCCGGCTTCTGATTTTATTTTTTTGGATGTGGATATCGGAATGGATTGCGAATACATGATAAATATTTATCACGTAAATGGAAATTTGGTTAAATCGGAAACCATTAAACAAAATCAAAGGAAAATTGATATCAGAAGCATAGATCCTGGAGTTTATTTTGTTGAAATGAAATCTGGAGAACGGCGCGTGAAACAAAGGTTAATCATTCAACGATAATATTGTCACCATTCGTTGATCCTGAATTTTTATTCTTGATTCTATGCCGAAAACAAAGTATTTGATTTGCTTTAATCCATATCATATTTTTACTGGTGGGTATTTAGAAATCACCACAAAAGAAAAAAGTCAATCAGTTTTCTTTTCTGTTACATCAATTCAATCTAAATGAAATGAGAACATTGCCATTGCTGACATTTGTTATCACCATTACATTTGTCTTTATCTCCTGTATAAAAAGTAAGAATGACAACGATCCCAAGCCTGCCGAAAAGAAAAAGCACGTATGGGCGTGCGGGCAGCCCGACAGCACCGGCTATGGAATGATACTTTTTTCGGCTGACGGAGGTGATACCTGGGCTCGGCAGGGCCTGGGCACGGATGCATTGCTTGAAAATGAACTTCAGGATATCTGGGCAATTGATGAAAACAATGTTTGGGCTGTAGGATTAAATTCGGTGATCAGCACCATAAATGGGGGCCAGACCTGGACTCCGGTGCCGTTTCCCTTTTCCACAGAGGGTATTGAATTATACTCCATCAGCATCTGCAATAAAACCCATATGTGGATTTCGGGAAGCAACGGAACAATCATACATTCAATGGATCAGGGAAAAACCTGGACATTACTTGACCCGACTTATTTTAATCATGCTCATTTTCAGGGAATAAGTGCAATCAGTCAGCAGAAGATTTTTGTGACCGGAGGGATCGGTGAAACAGGTCATTTAAGGGGCTACGCTGCTTATACGCTGGATGGAGGTGCCACCTGGGATTCTATTGTTCCGGCAGATGATTACAACAGGCATGAATGGATTGGTGTGTGTGCATCAGGAAATACAATTGTTGTTTATGGCGAAAAATCACACTATATCGTGAGTGTTGATAGTGGAATCACGTGGAGCAATGATTCAGTGCCCGGCACAGGCGGTTCTGCGGGAGCAGATATCAACCACCTGATCATGACGGATGCGCAAACATGGTGGGGCGCGTTTGATATGGGGCAAATATTTATCACTACCGATGGGGGAGCAAACTGGACAAAACAGCCAACAGTTGGGCTGGGGCAGTTTTATATGCTCGGTATTGACGCCTGGGACAGTCAGTTGGCCGTTGCAGTTGGGGTACAGGCAGGGCCTTCAAACAACTGCCCCATACTAAAAACAAGTGACGGAGGTGGTTTGTGGGAACAAAAATTTACGACAACCGGTTCATCCTTGCGCAAAGTGACATATATAAAGAATTAATACATTGAAGGTTAGGCATGATTATAAAAAATCAAACTTTGGCAGGCAGCAGCATCCCATGATTAAGAGCCGGCAATGCGTTCAGGCGTTAGAGTAACCATCTGAATTCAGGAAATAGTTGTTCCTGATTCATATGTTGCATATGCGTTAGTGAATAAATATATTTTAACAACATAGCTCTCATCAGAACGGATGAGTAATTTAAGCTACACACACGTAATCGATATCTGCAAGTGCCAGAGAAGTGGAGCGAAACGATAAATTTCATATTAAGTCATTGTTATAGTATATAGTTACTGGCTAAATTTATGTTTAATTGCCACTGATCATGGGTATACTACATTCATTTCGCATAATATAATATTTGTTTCATTAAAATTACTGTTATATGAAAACACAAATCAAAAACCGAAAAAGAATTGATTGGCTGATGGCCTGTTACATTCAATTATTAACTTTCTGTTTAATCCTAATAATATCACCTAAAACCTTTGCACAGGGAGACTGGAAAATTGTTAATCCTGCCAATTCACCTTCTGCAAGATTTGGATCCAGTCTTACACCTCTTCCCGATGGCAATCTGCTTTTATTTGGAGGACAGGAAAGTGCTCAAAAAATCTACAACGACCTTCATTCATACAATAATTTTCCGATTGAATTATGGACATTCCTGACAATAGCCAACACGTTACCGTCAGAGCGGGCACATCATACATCATGGTTTCTGAATGGTAAATTATACGCTCATGGAGGAATCGATGAAAATCAATTACCATTGAATGATTTGTGGAATTATGACCCCACTACCAAAGAATGGACATTCATACCTCAAACTGAACCAATGCCGGCTGAACGGTACCACCATAAATCAAGTGTAACAAATGACGGAAAGACAATAATATCAGGGGGATATAATGGTGCAATTACTTTTAATGATATTTGGTTATATGATCATGTGACAAATCAATGGACTTTAATGAACTCAAATATCCCTGTTGCAGCTGAAAGTCATATCTCCGAGATTGTTGACGATAATTTGTTTGTTTTCACCGGTGGTCAGGGTTTTAAATACAATCTTAATGATAACATCTGGACATCTGGACTGCAAGCACCACCTTTACAAGGGGGGGCGGTGTCCGTTTTGGGGGAGAATGATCTGGGACACAAGATTATATTTATTTTTGGAGGTGTTGATATGCAAAACAATTTTTCAGATAAAGTTTATGAATATAATACGGAAACAGGAATACTTGCCGAGCAGACTGAGCCTATGCCTTTGCCCATGAATAAAATGTCTGGTGCCATAATTAATCAGTTAAAAGACTATGTGCACATGACTGTTGTTTTTTTTGGGGGTATGACTGGCTCATGGGCAAATCTGATTCCGATGAATCAAACATGGGAATATACTGTTGGTGAAGCATCATCGATAAAAGATTGGGATAAAAATACGATATTTGAAATTTACCCAAATCCTGCCACTAATTCTATAGAAATTCAACTCGGTTCATATAGCGGAGAAACTTCATTCGAGATTATTGATATACATGGTAAAATCGTGATGGGCAATAAAATTGTTGATAATCAAAAAATAGATGTCAGCGGATTTTCTGCAGGCACATATACCTTGAGATTGAAATCGGAAAAGAGCATCTGCTATAAAAAACTAATTATTAGATAGAATTTGCTCAGCAATGAGCAGTAAGATGTATGGGCAATGCTTGAATAATAAGTGTGTTACCTGCATTCAAGAAAAGAAAACCGGATAAATATGGTGAGAAAAGAGTTATCATGAGAATCGAAAAAATCACCAATAACAAGAAACAGTTCCTCGGCTTATTGTTGCTGGCAGATGAGCAGGAAAATATGATTGACAGGTATTTGCCCGATGGAGACTTGTTTGCTTTGTATGACGATGATTTGAAAAGTGTTTGCGTTGTTGTGCAAATAAACGATGAAACCTGCGAGTTGAAAAACATTGCGACTTATCCGAACTATCAGGGCAAAGGTTACGGCAGGAGATTAATTCGTTACATCTCGGATTTTTACAAAGACCACTACAAAACAATGCTTGTTGGCACGGGCGAAACGCTGGCAATCTTGTCCTTTTACGAAAGTTGCGGATTCGAACAATCGCACAGGGTGAAGAATTTTTTTACCGACAATTACGACCACCCAATGTTTGATGGCGATATACAGTTGGTTGATATGATTTATCTATCAAAAAATTTGAGGGAATAGCTTGGCAGGTTAGGGATAAGTCGACACGACATCCTTTTTATTTTCAAATCAATAAATCAGATCTATGAATGAACACAACAAACATGCTGACGAATCGGTTGCTCAGCCAGACGCAACGCCAAAAGTGACCGGAATCGGGGGCATTTTCTTTTTCTCCGAAAACCCCGAAAAGACAAAAGAATGGTATGCTGCTCAATTGGGGCTTGAGGTAAATCAATGGGGCTCCAGTTTTGAATTCAGAAATGCGAACCGGCCTGACGAAATTAACTACCTGCAATGGAGTCCGTTCGAACAGGGGAGTGCTTATTTTGCCCCATCAAAAAAAGAATTCATGATCAATTACCGGGTTCAGAACATAGAAGGACTGGTGGACAAACTCAGGAACAATGGTGTGACCATTCTGGATGCCATTGAAACCTACGACTACGGGAAGTTTGTGCATATTATGGACGCCGATGGCAACAAGATAGAATTGTGGGAACCTGTTGACCGTGTTTTTACGGAAATGGGCTTGAAAACAACGAAATAGATTAAAGTTAAATCAGCTATCACGGGCGATGTTTAGGATTGAGAATAATTCAGAATAGGAGAGGATGAAAGACGGTAGTTTTTAATTTTGTAGAGTGGCTCACCGGCTCGTTAATAGATAGAAGTCTGCCGTTTGCAGATGCTGAGAAAAGAAATTAATTAAAGTACAATTGAATCTTTTGGTATGAGTTGGATATATCTGATTATTGCAGGCCTGTTTGAAATAGGCTGGCCGCTGGGGCTGAAACTATCACAAACCATGACTGAGCGTTACACGGGCATTGCGCTGGCGGTTGTGTCGATGAGTTTGAGCGGTTTGTTTTTGTGGCTGGCACAG
>Ga0208244_101488_pt1 | contig 12033 bp, 5 predicted proteins | sample SubbioCR12Aug_5A_FD_184828 | JGI IMG/M metagenome (GOLD analysis project Ga0208244, IMG submission 184828) | Serpentinite rock and fluid subsurface biosphere microbial communities from McLaughlin Reserve, California, USA - CR12Aug_5A (SPAdes) | ecosystem: Environmental > Terrestrial > Deep... | reverse complement strand
CGAGCCGTACTTTTAAATATATCGACAATATTTTGGTAAGTTAGAGTATTATTTGCTTCAAGCATTAAAGCAACAGAACCTGTTACGACAGGACATGACATTGAAGTTCCCTGCATAGAACCGAACCACCACGAACCATTTCCCGATGTTATATTAAGCACTTTATTGTCTTCAACAATTGTTGTATCGAAACTACAATAAGCGGAAATAATTACATTCCCCGGAGCCGTGATTTCCGGTTTGAGCCGTAAATCCACAGTTGGTCCCACACTTGAAAAGGGAGCGATCATTCCCACTTCGTTGAAAAACGGGATTGTTTGAACATTTCCGCTTGCATTAGTATATGTGTTTTTTGTTGTATAAGCACCAACGGTTATAATGCTCTTAGATGTACCTCCGATTTCACCTACAGAGAAAAGAGTATCTCCTTCAACAAAACCTGGTTGTCCTCCAAGGTCTGAAAAATCTGCACCAGCACCCTGACCATTATTCCATAGATGGACATTTCCCGTCCCCTTAATCGTTAATATAGCTGCTGCTTCTACTTCATTTGAAATCTTAATTAAAATATTTGATTTTTGGTTATGTGGTGCATTGTGTAATACAGAGAATTCGACTTTCCCAAGAGTATCGCCGTTAGTAATATATGCATAGTTGAATACCCCGGAGTTACTTGATGCAACAAATGGGGTAGACCAATCTATGCCGGTTACTGAATTAAGAAAGTTAACGCTGATTTCATAGTTTGCGTTGGGTTCTCCCCACGTATCAATTGCTCCTTGACCCAAAAGAGGATTTGAACCCTCAAACTCTGCATTTGTTTTAATCATATTATTATTTAGCTGTAAATAGAGGTGAATTTTGTTGGTTGCTTCGTTACCGGCAGATCCTACCAAAATTTTACCGGGACCGGCTAACTGATCAAAAGCTTGGTCTATTAATGATGTACCGTCGTGTGGTCCTATATGTTCACCCAGACTCAGATTTACTACCGCAGGTTTGCTAACCGATTGTGCGTAATTAAATATGTAGTTAACTCCATCAACGATTCCTGTGTTGCTTCTCATTGTTACGAAAACAAGGTCGGCTTCCGGGGCAATACCGGTATAGACACCATTGGTTAAAACTCCCGAACCGCCTGCAATACCGGCAACGTGGCTGCCATGAGAATCCCCGCCGGCATCTAAAGATGCTTCAGCTTCCAATATATCGGTAGAATTAGTTAATTCCGAGCCGTATGTAAAACCGGTGGGAGGTGTTCCGCTGTTCTCATTCTGTTCCCAAACGCGAACTATTCTTAAATTATTTTCTGAATCACGGAATGTAGGATGAGTGAAATCGAAACCTCCGTCAATAACTCCAATTATTACTCCACTCCCTTTATAAATTTGTGGTAAGGTACCCGAATGCACTAAATCGGTTTTTGTATCTATTCGCGTATTGTCCAGTTTCTTCCTGATTTTACGGTCAGTATCAACGAAAACCAATCCCTTAATTTTTCTAAGTTCAGGTAAAACTTGAAGCGGGACAGATATAGTCCAAATATTTCCTATTCTACTGTTAATCTTTACACCCAATGAGTAAAGGGAGGTTTCATCAATCTCTCCATTAACTTTAATTATAGCACCTGTAACCGGCACACCTTCCTTTTCTTTAATTACGAAATAGTCGATTTCTTTTTCGGAAAACCAAAGTTTATCGTTGGGTGATTTTGTTTCGCCCCTTTTTTTGACAACACTTTCAAGTAATTGCGTATTTGCCGAAAAATCGACTTGCGAAAATGTAAGCGTATTTAAAAACAAAAAGAACAAAACAACTGAATTAGAAATTTTCATATAACCTCCTGTAGATTACTGTTAACGTTTAAAAACTTTGTGACCGATATCTATGAACTCTACCCCTTCTGAATTAATCAAACTATTTATTTTGTCAAGTGGAATAGTAACACTCCAAATGGTTTTAATTTTCGAATGAACCTGAATACCGAATCTGTTTAATTGAAATTCATTAATGAGTTCATTAACAGTGATTAAAGCATCCGCAAAGTATAGATTGTCTATTAATCTAATATTGTATTCATCTATAAGTTTTGGCGGCAGGGTAAAAGGGATACCTTCTTTTTTTTGTTTCTCTTTCTGCATGTTGTATTCATTGATCAACATCTGTGTCTGTGTAGAGAGTTGGGCGGGGGAAGCTGCACAACCGTGATAAACAACAGAAATTGTAAATAGTAAATTAAATAGGAAAATGTTTTTCAATTTTAACCAAATAATGAAAAAGAAAGTGTTTACTCTCGAATACTCACTTTATTTACAACTCAATATTCGTAAACAAAAATAACATACTCAAAATATTATTCAAATATAACAAAAACATCAACACGTTATATAGCTACAATGTATTTACAGATTTATAAATGGGGTCGCTTGTCATCAAAAGAGACAGTCCAAAATGTTTTATTCTTTAATATACTGATGGAACTTTAAGGTTTCTAATCGAATAATATTGAAAGTATTGGTTTACTCAAATTAAGTCTGGATGGGTAAGTTATTCATTAAAATTAAAAATGACGTATGCAGTAGAATGAAAAAATCGTAAACACCCGCAAAAGCCGTAATATACTTTTGGGGAGAAATTGATTAATGGTTATACGCCAAAATTCTGCAATAAAGGTATCGACTATGATAAAAAGAAGACTACAATGCTCAATTCAATGCATACTTACCAGAACTAATTTACCCTCAACTTGAGTAGAACCTTTTTCACTTTTTAACGAGTTTTTCGAATTTCGGGTGGAATCTCTTGAAAAATTGGGATAAAACCTCATTTTTCGGAAAAAACCTTTGAAAAAGAGGATTAATTCTTGATTTTAAGAAAACAGAGATATTTTCCTCTTTTAAGGATGCTAAAAATCCGAAAAAACCTTAAAAATGAGCGAAATTCGAATATCTCCGCTTGGTATAATTTTTGGCTTTATAGCTCAGTTTGAGAAGTTTTTTATAATTAAATGGAAAGAAAATGGAAAGAATAAAAGTAACAATTGATGGTAACGAAGCTGCAGCATATGTAGCTTACCATACCAACGAAGTAATTGCAATCTATCCCATTACCCCATCTTCAAATATGGGGGAATGGTGCGACGCCTGGAGCGCAGAATACAAGAAAAATATCTGGAATATCGTTCCTTCCGTCAGCGAACTTCAAAGTGAGGGAGGGGCATCCGGCAGTGTTCATGGCGCTTTACAAACAGGTGCTTTAACAACCACCTTTACGGCATCTCAAGGGCTTCTGTTGATGATTCCCAATATGTTCAAAATTGCGGGTGAGTTAACTTCAACAGTTTTTCACGTTTCGGCAAGATCTATTGCAGCACAGGCTCTGTCAATATTCGGCGATCATAGTGACGTGATGGCAACACGCTCTACCGGTTTTGCTTTGTTAGCTTCCGGTTCAATTCAAGAGATTATGGATTTTGCATTGATCTCACAAGCTGCAACCCTTGAAGCAAGAGTTCCTTTTATACACTTCTTTGACGGGTTTAGATCATCACATGAGGTTATGAAAATTGAAGAACTCTCTTTCGATGATATGAAATATATGATGGATGATGAGTTGATTGTTGCTCATAGACAAAGAGCATTAACCCCTGATAGACCGGTTATGAGAGGAACTGCTCAGAACCCGGACGTTTATTTCCAGGGACGCGAAACGGTTAACCCCTTCTACATTGCTTGTCCCGGTATAGTTCAAAAACATATGGACAAATTTGCTAAATTGACCGGAAGACAATACCATTTATTCGACTATATAGGTGCTCCTGATGCAGAGAGAATCATAATAATTATGGGTTCTGGTGCAGAAGCTGCGGAAGAAACAGTTGATTATCTGACAGCAAGAGAAGAAAAAGTCGGAATTATTAAAGTTAGATTATACAGACCATTCTCAATTGACAGTTTTATAAATGCAATTCCTAAATCGGTTAAATCGATTGCAGTTCTCGATCGGACTAAAGAACCGGGAGCTTCCGGCGAACCTTTATATCTCGATGTGGTAAATGCAATTTCTGAAAAATATATTGACGGTGAATTAGGATTTGCATATCCAAAAATTATCGGCGGAAGATACGGGCTTTCTTCCAAAGAATTCACTCCCGCTATGGTTAAGGCTGTTTTTGACGAGTTAAAGAATGATAGACCTAAAAACCATTTTACTGTCGGAATTAACGAAGATGTAACTAATAGTAGTCTTAAGTTTGATCCGTCATTTTCGGTTGAGCATCCGGAAACATTTACCGGTAAGTTCTATGGATTGGGTGCCGACGGAACTGTAGGAGCTAATAAAAACTCTATTAAAATAATCGGTGAAGGAACAGATTATTTTGCTCAGGGTTACTTTGTTTATGATTCCAAAAAGTCAGGTTCAACTACAACATCGCATTTACGTTTCGGACCGAAGAAAATCCAATCGACATACCTAATCTCCAAAGCTAAATTTGTTGCATGTCATCAACAAGTATTCCTTGAAAAGATGGATATGCTTAGGGATGCTGAAGTAGGCGGAACATTCTTGCTTAATACACAGGAGTCCAAAGAAGCGGTTTGGAATACATTACCGGAAAAAGTTCAGAAAGATTTGATTGAAAAGAAACTGAAATTCTACATTATCGATGCTTATAAAGTTGCTCACGAAACCGGAATGGGTGTAAGGATCAACACAATAATGCAGACATGTTTCTTTGCAATATCAAACATCTTCCCGAAAGAGGAAGCAATTGAATTGATCAAAAACTCTATTAAAAAGACTTACGGTGCAAAGGGCGATAAAATAGTTCAAATGAACTTTGCAGCAGTGGATCAAACTCTTGCTAACCTTTATGAAGTACCGGTTCCTGATAAAGTTACAAGTAAATTACAGTTACTGCCTGCAGTCTCACCTCAAGCCCCTGAATTCATCCAGGAAGTTACTGCAAGAATAATTTCGGGACACGGAGATGAAATACCCGTTAGTAAAATGCCTATCGACGGAACTTACCCTCTTGGCACTACTAAATGGGAGAAGAGAAATATTGCGCTCGAAGTTCCGGTTTGGGATGTCGAAGTTTGTATTCAATGTAACAAATGCGTTATTGTTTGTCCGCATGCTACAATCCGCGCAAAAATTTATGATGAAAAATTAGTTGAAAATGCTCCGGCTACTTTCAAATACACAAAATTCAAAGCAAAAGATTTTGGAGATAACCTTGTGTATTCATTACAGGTAGCTGTAGAAGATTGCACTGGCTGCGAACTTTGTGTTGACGTTTGTCCCGCAAAGAATAAGAAAGAGACTAAACTTAAAGCAATTAACATGGCTCCTCAGATTCCTTTAAGGGAAACTGAAAGAGAGAATTGGGATTTCTTCCTATCATTGCCAGAGTTTGATAGAACAAAATTAAATCTTTCACAGGTAAAAGATTGCCAATTCCTTGAGCCGTTGTTTGAATTCTCCGGTGCCTGCTCGGGCTGCGGCGAAACTCCTTATGTGAAACTTGTTACACAGTTATTTGGTGACAGAACTATCGTTGCTAATGCCACTGGATGTTCTTCAATCTACGGTGGTAACTTACCTACAACACCTTATACGGCTAACAAAGAAGGAAGAGGCCCGGCATGGTCAAACTCTCTCTTTGAAGACAATGCTGAATTCGGTTTTGGATTCAGACTTGCAATTGATAAACATAATATTCAAGCCAAAGATCTGTTGACGAGAATGGCTTCTGAAATAGGTGAACAACTTGTTGAAGCATTAATAAATGCAGATCAAAAAGATGAAGCCGGAATTTTTGAACAGAGACAGCGGGTTGAAGAATTAAAGAAAAAGCTTGATGGTATGAACTCTGCTGAAGCCAAACACCTGACAAGTCTTGCAGATTATCTTGTTAAAAAATCGGTTTGGATAATTGGTGGCGACGGCTGGGCTTATGATATCGGTTACGGCGGTTTGGATCACGTACTGGCATCAGGAAAAAACGTTAATGTTCTTGTTCTTGATACGGAAGTATATTCAAATACCGGTGGACAGGCATCTAAATCTACACCTCGTGGCGCTGTAGCAAAATTTGCGGCTGCAGGTAAGCCTATGGCTAAAAAAGACCTTGCACTAATGGCAATGTCTTACGGCAATGTTTACGTTGCAAAGATTGCTATGGGAGCTAACGATGCACAAACAGTTCGTGCTTTCCTTGAAGCGGAAGCTTATGATGGTCCTTCAATAATAATTGCATACAGTCATTGTATTGCACACGGAATCAATATGGCACAAGGAATGAAAAACCAAAAAGCGGCTGTAGATTCTGCCTATTGGACTCTGTTCCGTTATAATCCTGATTGGGCTTTGGAAGGAAAGAATCCGTTAAAGCTTGATTCTAAAGGACCAAAGATTCCTTTGAAAGATTACGCTTATCTCGAGACAAGATATAAAATGCTATCAAAATCACATCCGGAAATAGCTAAAAAACTTATAGAAGAAGCTCAGGAAGATGTGAATAAAAAATGGAAATATTACGAACAACTTGCTGCAATGGACTTTAGCAGCGGTAAATAATAAATCTTAACTAAAGGGCTTGCATTTAAATGCAAGCCCGGATTTTCAACAAGAATTTAACATAAGGTGACACTATGAATTTGACAACAAACTATCTTGGATTGGAATTAAAAAATCCTATAGTTCCTTCCGCAGGTCCTCTGTCTAAAGAGACTGCAAATATTAAAGCGATGGAAGATGCCGGTGCTTCAGCAGTGGTTATGTATTCAATATTTGAAGAACAGATTGAACATGAATCTCTTGAACTTTTCCATCATACAACAAGCCATACCGATAGCTATGCCGAAGCCACAAGTTATTTCCCTGAAGTTTTTGAATTTAAAGCCGGACCGGAAGAATATCTTGAACATATCCGTAAAGCAAAAGAAGCCGTTAATATTCCTATAATAGGAAGTTTGAACGGAAAATCTTTGGGCGGCTGGACGGAATATGCAAAGAAGATTGAACAAGCAGGTGCAGATGCAATCGAACTAAATATCTATATTCTTCAAACTTCTTTAATAAAAACCGGCAGTGAAATAGAAAAAGAATATATTGATATTGTTAAAGAAGTAAAATCTAATTTACAAATACCGGTTTCGGTCAAACTGCATCCTTTCTTCAGTTCAACTTCTTACATGGCTGAACAAATATCGAAAGCCGGTGCAAACGGGATCGTTTTATTCAACCGTTTTTATCAGCCCGATATTGATCTCGAAAAACTTGAAGTTGTGCCTAACGTTCTTCTTAGTACCCCGATGGCAATGCGTCTTCCTTTAAGATGGATCGCAATTCTTTACGGAAGAATTGAAGCTGACTTAGCTGCAACCAGCGGTATTTATACGGAAAAAGATGTTATTAAAATGATTATGGCAGGAGCCAAAGTAACACAGGTACTTAGCTGTTTGCTGAAATTCGGGATCGGTCATATTGGCGATATCATCAATAAAACGAAATTCTGGATGGAAGCTAATGAATATGAATCGCTTGATCAAATGAGAGGCAGTATGAGCTACATGAATGTAGATGAACCCGCACGGTTTGAAAGAGCAAACTATATGAACGTTCTTAATTCGTTCAAATAGAAAATAATTTATTTTATTCTAAAACCACTGCAAATTGCGGAATAAGTCCATTTTACGATTGGACTTCAATATCAATGCAGTGGTTTTTCTTTTAAAATAAGGCGAATGAAAAACAGATTTTTGTTGTCGTAAAGAGCAATTCTGCTTTTTTTGTTTTACTACCTTGTTTATATTTAGCCTCAAAAAAATAACTACTTAATCAAAAAATACGGAGAGTTATAATGTCCGAACACCATTCGCAAGGAATAAAAGGTCTTCCCGACAATGCTTATAAAGAGCTGAAACAAGGTGAAGAATATATTCCTTTAATGTTACCGGGGAAAGTCTATCCCGAAATTAATTTTCGTTCTGTACTGTGGGGATTAATAATGGCAGTACTCTTCTCTGCTGCCGCAGCCTACCTTGGTCTTAAAATAGGACAGGTATTCGAAGCTGCAATCCCGATAGCAATTATTGCCGTCGGTTTGTCGGCACTTTCAAAAAGAAAGAATGCACTGGGCGAGAATGTGATTATTCAGTCAATAGGTGCAAGTTCCGGAGTAATTGTTGCCGGTGCTATTTTTACAATTCCAGCTTTATATATTCTTCAACTTGAAGTACATTTTTACCAGATATTTCTTGCTTCAATGTTCGGCGGATTTCTTGGAATTCTGTTCTTGATCCCTTTCAGAAAATACTTTGTAGCAGAAATGCACGGAAAATTTCCATTCCCCGAAGCAACAGCAACCACAGAGGTTTTAGTCGCCGGAGAAAAAGGAGGTAAACAGGCTATTGTGCTTGTAATGAGCGGTTTGATAGGCGGATTGTACGATTTTATTATTGCAACATTCGGATGGTGGAGCGAAGTATTTACCACCCGTGTACTTGCTTTTGGAGAAGTCCTTGCCGATAAATATAAAATTGTTTTCAAATTGAATGTAGGTGCCGCAGTTATGGGACTCGGTTATATTGTCGGTTTGAAATATGCCGCAATAATAGCAGCAGGGTCATTTGTTTCGTGGTATCTTTTAATTCCGGTTGTTGCATATATCGGTGAAGCTCTAACCACACCGGTAGGGGCTAATATTACTAAATTAGTTAGCGAAATGTCGGCTGAGGAAATATTCCGTAACTATGTACGCCACATCGGTATCGGTGGAATTGCAATGGCTGGCATAATCGGGATTATCCGTTCTTCTAAAATCATCGCTTCCGCTTTTTCACTCGGTGCAAAAGAAATTTTCGGAAAGAAAGCGGACAAAGTTGAACAACTGAGAACACAACGGGATATTCCGATGGCAATAATTGCGTTCGGAATATTCATTACTGCAATTCTAATATTCATCTTTTTCCATTTTGGAGTTGTTGAAAATCTGACTCATGCAATAGTTGGACTATTTATTGTGCTAATCATATCATTCTTGTTTACAACGGTTGCAGCAAATGCGATCGCTATCGTAGGAACCAACCCGGTATCCGGTATGACGTTGATGACATTGATACTGGCGTCCATTATTCTTACTTCGGTTGGATTAAAAGGTGAAGCGGGAATAGTTTCTGCTCTTATAATAGGCGGAGTTGTTTGTACAGCTCTATCAATGGCAGGAGGATTTATCACCGATCTTAAAATCGGTTACTGGCTCGGCTCATCACCGTACAAACAGGAAAGCTGGAAATTCCTCGGGACTTTTGTATCGGCTTTAACTGTCGGTTACGTTATAATGATTTTAAATGAAACCTACGGATTTACAGGTGAAGGGGCTTTGGTTGCTCCGCAGGCAAATGCCATGGCGGCAGTTATCCAACCACTGATGTCGGAACAGCCGGCTCCCTGGATGCTTTATGTTGCAGGTGCTTTTATCGCATTAATTCTTACAATGATTAAAGTTCCCGCACTCGCTTTTGCTCTGGGAATGTATATCCCCCTTGAATTGAACACACCGATTCTTGTCGGCGGTCTAATTGCTCACTTCGTTTCTACAAGAAGCAAAGATGAGAAATTGAATAGTGCAAGAAGGGAAAGAGGGACATTAATCGCATCCGGTTTTATTGCCGGTGGTGCGTTGATGGGCGTATTCAGTGCTTTCTTAAGATTCCAGGGTTTTAACTGGGTTGATAACGAATGGTTTGAATCTCATTCCGCAGAATTACTCGCATTAGTAATGTTCTCCGGAATTTGCGTTTACATGATTTGGGATTCACTCAGAGCGAAGTCCGAAGAGTAATTATTTATTTATTCATATTTGCTGCTTACTGTTATTTCTGTTAATAATAGTAAGCAGCTTTTTTTACCGCAAAAAAATACCTCCAATGACGTCTTATTACATATTATATTTCCAAATAAAAATTATAGATTTATTTAACAGTTGAAAAAATATATAGTAGTTGCACTGATAACCCTGCTGGGAGCTAATGTGTTTTCAGCAGTAGATTCTACTCAAAGTCTCGCATTTAAAAGAAATCGAGCCGCAGTTCAAACAACACCTGTTTTTACTCCTCCGATTGAATTATACGATTTATATGATGGGTTTTTGCTGGTTAAACAGGCAAATACAGGTGATGCTATAGCCCAGCATGAACTCGGTTTACGGTATCTTACAGGTAAAGGTTTTTTGCCGGATACAATAAAAAGTTTTTACTGGGTAAAAAAAGCTGCGGAACAAAACCTCGCTATTGCAAATTTTAATATGGGAATATTTTACAACAACGGATGGGGGTGCGATTGGAATCCGTTTGAAGGATTTACCTATTTCATGATTGCTGCGGAAAGAGGAATGCCCGAAGCACAGTATCTCATAGGATTGATCTATACTGAAAACCTTGTTGTTACCCGCAATCTTTCTTCTGCATACTGGTGGATAAATAAAGCCGCAGAGCAAAATTACGCTCCTGCTTTAAATACTCTTGCCGAAATGAAAAGACGGGGTATTAATGAATCCCAAAAGGAAATTGTTGAAGAGAAAGTTAAAGAAGAACAAAAAGAGAAAAGCGTTTCGCTAAAGTATATCGACTTTACGGCAGACACAACTTCGGTTGTAAATGATTCAACAATTGTAGAAGATATTTTAAAAGAAGGAACTTCTATATTCAAAGAAAATATCGGAGTAAAAAACTTAAAAGAATCACTTCTGTCTGCCGATACTTCGTTGATAGCTGTTACGAAGCGGGCTGCAGATGTAGGAAGTCCGGAGGCTTTAATACTCCTCGGAAGAATGTTCGAAAAAGGTTTAACGGTCGAAAAGAATCATGTTGCCGCTGCTCAATATTATATCCGTGCTATAAGATTGGAATCTAATAAAGCTCCTATGCTGTTGTGGTCTTTAATCAATCAAAAAGATTTTTTTATTAAACTTCGCTCAATGACTTCACTTGACAACGATGATGCCCGGTACGTCTGGGCAGCACTAACCGCATTAAAACTTGATTTCCGTATTGCAGATAGAGATGCCATTCAGCTTTTAAACAAAGCCGCTGTTAAAAAGCATATCCCATCGTTAATGGAACTTGCACTTCATTATTTTAGGGGTACTTTTGTTGAGCAGGATATCGATAAAGCTTTTTCGTTATGGAATGAAGCCTCGCTGCAGGGAAGTGTTGAAGCTGAGATCAGATTACTGATGGCTCACATTGCACAGAACCGGTACTATGAAATTAAAGAAGACGATTTAGTCATGCTGCAAAACGCCGATTCATCAGGTTCAATAGTAGCTCAGCTTACACTTGCATACTGTTACGAGAATGGGAATGGCGTTCCCCACAGTATAGCAAAAGCAGTTGAATACTATAGAAAAGCCGCATATCGTGGAAGTAATTCGGCTTATGAATCGATGAAAAGGATTTATAATATTGTGCGTCCTGATAACCCAAAGTTCCGGGTTTATGATGAGTAAAAAGTATTCTCGATGAGTCGTTCCTCTTAATGAGATAAACAATTCAATTTAAGAAAATGAGCTTTAATCTACTTTCTACTTGATTGGTTGTCGGTAATAGACAATTTCACAAGAAAACCAATATAACGAAAACAACTCCCAAAACCGTTAAGTGATTTTGGGAGTTGTAATATAAAGTTTTTAACCGCCCAGGTTCTGTAAAAAAGGAACTGATTTGGATACATAGAATACTATTATACTCCAAATAATCCACAAGCCAAAGACAAGAATCGCATATTTCTTAGTGTCGCTCGATTTAAGCATCCTCGATAATCCAATTGAAACAACAAGATATGTCCAGATAGATATCACATCAAGTTTAGAAAGGAGAAACCCTGTAAATTCTTCCTTGTTAACCGACATCAAAGAGCCGACGGAAGTATCTCTAATTAAGGTTCCGAGCAGTATTGAAAGTATTGTAGCCAGGACAACCTGGATAATGCTGATATAGCTTGTTAACCCGCTTGCAACGAGAACGG
>Ga0208244_101486_pt1 | contig 12050 bp, 12 predicted proteins | sample SubbioCR12Aug_5A_FD_184828 | JGI IMG/M metagenome (GOLD analysis project Ga0208244, IMG submission 184828) | Serpentinite rock and fluid subsurface biosphere microbial communities from McLaughlin Reserve, California, USA - CR12Aug_5A (SPAdes) | ecosystem: Environmental > Terrestrial > Deep... | reverse complement strand
TTCAAGTATTCAGAGTTATGCTTATACATGGATAGACCTCCTGGCTTGTTTGTGCTCTCACACTAAACATTACCAGAAGGTCTATCCCTTTTTCAAGCCCCATCCTTAAGTTCGGGATGAGTCATGTCTATTTTTGTTCGAAAGCTCGCCGCCCGGAAAGACGACAAACTGTGGGGTAAAATTAGACTACCAACCCATTCCATAAGGCCCAACATGAATCCCTATTGCGAGTATTGCAATTCGCACCCTGAAGACACCTACAACCGAAACTACCATGATAACGAGTACGGGTTTCCCATTGCAGACGACAGCCTGCTCTTTGAACGCCTGATTCTCGAAATCAACCAGGCCGGACTTTCGTGGCTTACCATACTCAAAAAAGCCGAGAACTTCCGCCGCGCTTACAACGGATTCGACATCGAAACGGTGGCAGGCTACGGGGAGTCTGACCGCTCCCGGCTGCTGGGGGACGCGGGAATCATTCGCAACCGGTTGAAGGTCAACGCGGCGATAGAAAACGCGAAACGGATTCGGGCCTTCTCTGCCCAATTTGGCTCGTTCAAGGGCTGGCTGGACGCCCATCATCCGCTAAACAAGGAAGGCTGGGTTAAGTTGTTCAAACAGACCTTCCTGTTTACCGGCGGCGAAATCGTCAATGAATTCCTGATGTCGACCGGCTACCTGCCCGGCGCGCACAGCGAAGACTGCCCGGTCTTTGCGCGGGTGGCTGAAAAATCACCGCCCTGGATGGGGACATAAAAAATGGCGACCTGGATAGCACACCTGCGCCTGGCTGAAAACCTGCTCGAACGTATCCCCGACCTGGACGAGGCCCAGTTTGCGATTGGCAATGTCGCCCCCGATTCAGGCATCCCCGATGAGAATTGGGAGAAATTCGACCCGCCCCCCCAGGTGACACATTTCAAAATTTCGGACAGCGTGCATAAAGAGATTGCCGACCTGAATTTTTACCGTCAATACCTGGCCGAGTGCCCGCCGGGTGACAGGGCGCGCTTTTCCTTCCGCCTGGGCTATTTCTTGCACCTGGTGACGGACAACCTTTGGTCGGCCAAGGTCGGCGTGCCGACCAGCGAACGCTACGCGGCAGAATTCGCCGCCGACCCAAAATTTATCTGGACCGTCAAACAGGACTGGTACGGGCTGGACTTCATCCACGTCCGCGACTACCCCAACTCGTTGTTCTGGCGGGTTTTCCTGCAAGCCGAACCGCTTAATTTCGACCTCGACTTCCTGCCCCTGACGGCCCTCCATCAGCAACTGCAATACATCAAAGAGTTCTACCAGCGCACGGACGAGAAAATCCAGGCCAGTTATATCTGCGACTATCAATACCTGAGTCAGGCCGAGATGGACAAGTTTATCGTCGAGACAACCGATACGCTCGAAAAAATCTACCTGGCGCTCTGGCGTGACAAAAAAGAATCGGAGGGGCATCTTTCGGCCCTTCAACTGCTGGGGATCACAAATGAAAACACTGACCATCCCAACCGCTGAACCCTTTTTCTTCCCCGGTTCGAAATCCACCGGCGTCCTGCTCACGCACGGATTCACCGGCGCGCCCAAGGAAATGCGCTGGATGGGCGAATACTTGAACCAGAAGCATGGTTTCACCTGCCTGGGCGTGCGTCTGGCCGGGCACGCCACCCGCCCCGAAGACATGATTCGCAGCCGCCATGAAGACTGGCTGGCCTCGGTAGAGGACGGTTACCACCTATTGCGCGGACATTGTGAGCAAATTGTACTGGCCGGGCTTTCGATGGGCGGCGCGCTCGCGCTCATCAACGCCACCCGGCTGGAAGTCGCCGCAGTGGTGGCGATGGCAACCCCTTATGGCCTGCCGCCCGACTGGCGTCTGGACTACACAGAAGTGCTCAGCAAATTTATTCCCTACATGCCCAAATCGAAAGACCCGCCAGGCACGGGCTGGTTCGACAAGGCCGCCTGGGAGCAGCATGTCTCGTACCCACAAAATCCGCTGCGTTCGATTGGCGAACTAAAAAAACTGCTCGACCTGCTGCGAAAAATTCTACCGGAAGTGACCACGCCCACCCTGCTCATCTACTCGCAGGACGACAAATACCTGCCGCTCGGCAGCCTGAACAGCATGGAGTACATCTATAACCACATCGGCGCGGCGCGCAAGCAAAAACTGGTCGTCAGCGGTTCCGGCCATGTTCTGCCGCGCGACGCCCAACGCGAACCAGTCTTTGAAGCCGCCACCGAATTTATCCATAGCCTGCAAAAATAGTGCATAACCTGACGGAGAAACAATTTGAATCGTAGCCTGGTTTTTATCGCCGCCGCCCTGCTGCTGTGGGGATTTGGCGAAGGAATGTTCTTTAACTTCGTCCCCATCTATCTTGATACCCAATTCGATTTAAGCAAACCGCAAATAGGCCTGGTGCTGGGTGTATTCGGTTTTTCGATGGCGCTGACTCACATCCCGGCCGGTCGTCTCGCTGACCGGCTCGGACGGCGGCCCCTGCTCATCATTGCCTGGCTGACCGGATTGACCGCCGCGCTGCTGATGGGGTTTGGGGTAGCGCTGCCAATGTTCCTGGCCGGTTTGTTCATGTACGGCCTGACTGCCTTTGTCTCCTCGCCTTTAAGCAGTTATGTTACCGCCGCGCGCGGCAAATGGTCGGTCGGAACCGCGCTCTCGCTAACCACCGTCGCCTTCAGCACCGGCATGATCTTCGGCCCGGTTACCGGCGGCTGGATTGGAGAACAGTTCGGGATGCGAACCAGTTTCCTCGTCGCTGCCGCCCTGTTCGTGGTTTCAACGATTTGCATTGTCCTGGTTGCCGCCCAACCCATCGACCATCACGACCCGGCTGCGCCGCCGACCAGCCTGCTCAAAAACCGACGTTTTCTTGCCTTTCTGGGCGTGCTGGCCTTTGCTGTGTTTGCCATGTACCTGGCTGTTCCGCTCACCCCGAATTTTTTGGAAGGCGTGCGCAAACTGTCACTCAGCCAAAATGGCCTTATCTTTACAGCCGGCGCGCTCGGCAATGCCTTCATGGCCCTGATTCTCAGCCGCGCCAACCCGCGTTACGGATTTCTGGTTGCCCAGGCCCTGGTGGCCCTCTTCGCCCTGTCCATCTGGAAAGGCACAGGCCTGCCCATTTTTGCGTTGGGCTATTTCCTGCTGGGCGGTTTTCGCGCCGCGCGGCCAATGGCCATGGCGCAGGCGCGTGACCTGGTGCACGATTCTCAAATGGGCCTGACCTACGGAACGATGGAGACCGTCAATGCGATTGTCTTTATCCTGACGCCCCCACTGGCCGGACTGCTGTTTGATTGGGACCCGGCTTTCATCTATCCGCTCTCGATCGGCTTAATTATCGTTTCGATACTCGTTAGTTACCTGTTTTCGCCCCGAAAGGAAAGCCATGCTTGAAATCGTCCCCTTCACCCTTGGCCCGGCCCAGACCAACGCCTACCTTGTCGCCGACCCGCAAACCGGCGAAGCGGCGGTCATCGACCCATCCTGGGACGGGCAGGTTATCCTGGAAGAAGCCCAAAAGCGCGGATGGCGCATCGGCCACCTATGGTACACCCACGCCCACTTCGACCATATCGGCGGGGCGGCGGCGATTGCAGACGCGCTCAACCCGCTGCCGCTGGTCGCCCTGCACCCCGACGACCACGTCCTGTGGCGGGCGGGCGGCGGCGGACGCATGTTCGGCCTGGCCATCGACCCCGGCCCCGAACCCTCGATTGATTTTGTGCATGGACAAACCCTGCGACTGGGCTCGAACATTTTTGAAGTCCGCTTCACGCCCGGCCACACCCCCGGCCATGTGGTTTTATATTGCCCGTCAGAAAACACCTGCTTTTGCGGCGACCTGATATTCGCCCACTCGGTAGGCCGCACCGACCTGCCCGGCGGACACTGGGACACGCTGGTCAAAAGCATCCGCGAACAAATCTACACGCTGCCTGAAAACACCCGCTTGCTGTCCGGACACGGCCCTGAAACCACTGTCGGCGAGGAAAAAGTCTCCAACCCGTTTGTGCAGGAGTTTTAGCGATGACCTTCGAAATCGGGTTTGTACTGGCATTAATCCTGGTCGCAATCATCCTGTTTGCAACCGAAAAACTGCGCGTCGATGTCATCGCCATCCTGGTTCTGCTGACCCTGGCCTTGAGCGGGGTTGTTACCGCCGAGCAGGCCTTTAGCGGGTTTGCCAGCCCGGCAGTGATTACCGTTTGGGCGGTCTACATTGTCTCTGCCGGCCTGTTCAAAACCGGCGTCGCCGATATTATCGGCAAAAACATCGCCAGGGTGGCCGGGCACAGCGAGCCGCGCCTGGTGGCAATGATTATGCTCACCTGCGGAACCATGTCGGCATTCATGAACAACATTGGCGCAGTGGCGATATTGCTCCCGGCGGTCATGGGCATTGCCCGTCAGGCCAAAATCCCGGCTTCGCGCCTGCTTATCCCGCTGGCTTTTTCCTCGCTGATGGGCGGCAACATGACCCTGATCGGCACGCCGCCCAACGTGCTGGCCGCCAGCGCGCTGACAGCACGTGGCCTGCCCAGTTTCGCCTTTTTCGATTACACGCCCACCGGGGTAATTGTGTTCGCAACCGGCGTGCTCTATTTTGTGCTGATTGGCCGCCACCTGCTGCCCAAAAGAGAATCGCTCGAAAAAGTTTCGCTCAGTAATTTGCGCGAATACATCAGCGAAGTACGCATCCCGGCAGAGAGCGCCCTGGCGGGCAAAACACTGAGTCAGTCGCAGTTGGGCGCGCTGTACGACCTTTCGGTGCTGTCCATCATTCGCAGCGACAAAGTCAAAGTGGTGCCAATTCCCGATATTCTCATTCGCCCTGGCGACCTGTTAATCATCGAGGGCACGATTGAACACCTGCTAAAAGCAAAAGAAAAACTGGGGGTTTTAATTGAATCGGAGCGCAAACTAAATATCGAAGAAGGGCTGGACGACAATGACAGCCACATCTTTGAAGCCACCATCTCGCCGCGCGCTTCGGTTGTCGGGCAAACCCTGCGCGAAATTCTCTTTCGAGACCAGTACGGTTTTACAGCCCTGGCCATCTGGCGGCAGGGAGAAGTTATCACCGAACGCCTGCGCGACGTACGCCTGAAATTTGGTGATACCCTGCTGCTGCAAGGCTCGCGGCGGCGCATTGGCCCGCTGCAAGACAGCGGCGATTTCCTGGTGCTCGAACCGGTGGATGTCGAAGAGCGCCGGGCAGGCAAAATGCACATCTCCCTGGGCGTCTCCGCGCTGGTCTTGCTCCTCGCTACCCTGGGCGGGTTCAATATCGCAACCGCCATGCTGATTGGCGCAATCGGCATGGTGCTGACCGGCTGCCTGACCATGGACGAAGCCTACCAGAGCATCGTCTGGCGCAGCGTCTTCCTGATTGCCGGCATGCTGCCGCTCGGCATTGCCATGGAAAACACCGGCACGGCACGCTTCCTGGCAGATAATATTGTCGTCTCGTTGGGAGGTTTTGGCCCTTATGCTGTGTTGGCGGGCATCATGATATTCGCCGGGCTGATTACCGAACCCATGTCGAACGCCGCCGCAACGGTTTTAATGGTGCCAATTTCAATTGACATCGCCCTCGGAATGGGGGCCAGCCCGCAAGCCTTCGTGTTGGCAACCGTCATCGGCGCATCGACCAGTTTCCTGACCCCGGTCGGCCACCAGGCCAACGTGCTGGTCATGGGCCCCGGCGGCTACCGTTTCTTCGACTACACACGAGTCGGCATTTGGCTGAACATTATCATCATCGCCATCAGCCTGCTGGTCATTCCCATCTTCTGGCCGCTGTTTTAATTCCCCAGCAAATGTCGTTTCGAGCGACAGCGAGAAACCTTAAGCATAACGTACAAGATTTCTCACTGCTCCGCAGTTCGAAATGACAATGCATAATATCGATAAATCGCCTGAAGGCGGCAGTCGGTTATAGCAACGCGCGCACGATTTTCTCAGCCAGACTGGCAACTTCTTCCAGTTTTTCGGCGCTCATGTTCTCCAGGCCATCGAAGGGCTGGTGCGCCAGGGCGCGCGTCCCCTCGGCAGTCAGGGCCAGGGCCGGGATGCCGCGAAAGGCAAAGGTCGAGTGATTGCTTTCGACCCAGGGTTCGGCCCACAGCACGCCAGGAAAAGCCCCGGCGATGGGACGCACCGTTTTTTCAAGCGCGCCGCTTTCGTCGAAGGCTGTAATGCTGGTTGCGCCGAGTAGCGTCCCAACCCCGTCAAAATTAATTGCGCAAAGGATGGATTCGAAATAGGATTCCGCGCGCCGCAGGTACTCGTCGTCACCCATCGGCAGGTATTCCTCGCCGTTGAAGGCGACCAGTTCCAACCCGACGTCTGACTCCAGTTTCGACAGGCGTTCGGCTAACCCGAGCAGGACCGCCATGCCCCCGCCGTTATCGCTTGCGCCGGGGGTGTTGATTTTGGTGTCGAAGTGGGCGCACAGCACCAGGCGTTTTTCCGCATTCGGCCTTATCCTGCCGACGATGTTGCGGGCCACCTCGTGGCTGCGTTCCGCTTCGATGCGCAAATGCGGCCTGGATTCGGGATTCTGCATCAGCCGCCGGGCCGCAGCAGGAGAGATTGTCGCGGCGGGCAGGTCGAGTTCCCAGTCTTCGGTCAGTTGTCCATAGTAGTCGGTGGCGGTCGGGGGGGCCAGCAGGGCGGCGGGCTGTCCCTTTTCAAGCGCCTGAATGACAGCCTCGTCACGCTCATCTTTCAGGAACCAGGATTTCGGCGAGAGCGGGGCGCGGGCCAGGCCGCCATAGAGCAGGAGCAACTTTCCTGTAACAGAAGCCTGCTCCAGTTCCGGCAACGTTCCGGCAAAAGCCAGCGGCGCGGTGAGGCCGCAGGGCAGCGAAAAGGCGTTTGCGGTAACATCCAGCCGTTCGCCGTCAATTTCCAAAACCGTTTCCTCACCCTGCCAGGCTGTGCACGGGTAGGGCTGTTCTTCGACCTGAAGACCGGCGGCGCTGAAGGCGGCGGCAATAAAATCGGCCCCAGCCTGGTTGGCAGGGGAGCCAATCGGGCGGGGGCCGAGATTTGTGAGCGTGGTGAGGTGCTCGAAAAGGGTTGGCATGTTTATTTGGCGTAGTCTACTGCGCGGGTTTCGCGGATGACGGTGACCTTAATCTGGCCGGGGTATTGCATGGTTTCTTCGATTTTCTTGGCAATGTCGCGCGCCAGGCGGGTCGAGGCCAGGTCGTCGATTTCTTCGGGGCGGACGATGATGCGCACTTCACGCCCGGCCTGGATGGCGTAGGACTGGCTGACGCCTTCGAAAGAATTTGCCATATCTTCGAGGGTGCGGATGCGTTTGATGTAGGCTTCGAGGTCTTCACGCCGGGCGCCGGGGCGCGCGCCAGAGATGGCGTCGGCGGCTTCGGCAATGACGGCTTCGATGCTTTCCTGTTCGACTTCGTGGTGGTGGGCGGCAATGGCGTTGACCACCTGCGGGTGGACGCCGTAGCGTTTGCAGAATTCTGCGCCCAGCCCGGCATGGGTGCCTTCCTGGTTGTGATCCATGGCTTTGCCGACATCATGCAAGAAAGCGCCCTGCTTGGCAATGACAATATTTGCGCCTAATTCAGCAGCCAGGATACCGGCCAGTTTGGCAACTTCGACAGCATGGGCAAGTTGGTTTTGCCCGTAAGATGTGCGGAATTTGAGACGCCCCATCATGCGCAGGACTTCGGGGTGAATACCGGTAACGCCGGCGTCGAAAGCGGCCTGTTCACCGGCTTCGGCCATGATTTTTTCGACGGCTTTGGTTTCGTCTTCGAGCACTTTTTCGATGTAAGCCGGGTGGATGCGCCCATCGACGGTCAGGCGGGTCAGGGCGCGGCGGGCAATTTCTCGGCGCACCGAGTCGAAACACGAGATGGTGACGGCTTCGGGGGTGTCGTCGACGATGACATCGACCCCGGCGGCCTGCTCGAAAGCGCGGATGTTGCGGCCATTGCGGCCCACGATGCGACCCTTCATTTCTTCATTGGGCAGGGGCACGACCGAGGAGGTCACTTCGGAAACATGCTCGGAGGCCACGCGCTGGATGGCGTCGGCGATGAGTCTGCGGGCGCGCTTTTCGCCTTCTTCGCGGGCTTCGGCCTCGACCTGGCGGATGATGCGGGCCATGTCGTTGCGGGCTTCCTTTTCGACTTCGTCGAGCAAAATCTGGTGGGCGCGTTCTTTGGGAAGTTCGGCGACTTCCTGCAATTTTTCCAGTTGCTGTTCGTACAGTTTTTCAATATCATTGGCGCGCTTGTCAATTACCGACTGTCGCTTGTTGAGGGTTTGTTCGCGCTGCTCAAGTCGCTCGACACGGGCATCCTGTTCGGAGCGGCGGCGGTCAAGGCGTTCCACCTCGCGGTTGAGCTCCCCGCGCCGCGCGTTGATGTCTTTCTCGGCTTCCTGAACAATTTTCAGGGCCCGGTCGCGGGCTTCCAATTCGACCTTGGCCGCTTTATCGTTGGCCGATTGGATAATGCCCTGCGCTTTGGCTTCTTCTGCGCGACGGGCTTGTTCTGCGCGGTAGCGGCTGAGAAAATAACCAGCGGCGAAGCCAATTATCAAGACAATGACAAGCAAAACAACTACCAGGGTTGGGTTGCTAAAAATATTCATGTTTCATCCTCTTGTTCTTCTATAGAGTTATATCCACCTGAAGGATGCTCTTCTTGCCAGACCTGGCGGGTTACTGGTGCAATCACCTCGTAGGGAAATCCGCGCCTGCCGAGAAATCCGGCCAGTTTTTTGCGGAAATCCATCCAAGCAAGCCCCTGCAATTTTCGCAAGTGTTTGCGCGCGGCTTCGAGTGCCTGGGTTTCTTCATCGGTCGTTTGTTCCAGCGTGGTTTCGATGACCGATTCAGAAAGTCCTTTTTGACGCAGTTCCATGCGTAAGGCGCGCCGTCCGCGTGGACGAAAGGTGTTGCGATTCTCAACCCAGGTTCGGGCAAAATCATGGTCGTTCAACAGGCCGGCGGTTTGCAGGCGTTCGAGCGTGTGCTCGATGGCCGCCTGCGGAATTTCGTGTTTTTCCAGGTTCTTGCGCGCTTCTTCGAGTGAGCGTGCCCGGTAACTGAGAAAATGGAGGGCTTTCTGCATCGCAACTTCACGGGCGTCTTGCTCCTGCATGGCGGCAATCTTCTCGTCGCTGAGGACCTGCCCCACTTGCAGCCAGGCCGCCACTATCCGCGCAAGTCCGAAAGCAAACTGGTCGTCGAGATAAATGTTGACCCGGTTCGGGTTCCGCTTTTGCGCTTCGATCGCCGTAATTTTTCTCATATTAAAACACACAGCCGCTGACCTGCGCAGGCCGCGGCTGATAGATAAAACTGGATAACCTGAAAACACCACCGGCAAGGGGTAGTCTTTCAAGGCAAGGTTAAGCGCACAGTGTCATACCTGGTACGCGCAACAGCAAGGGCAGAAGTCAGTTGTAAGGGTATCGTCCCGTCCGGTAAAAAAAATCGGGCAGATAGACTTCAGTTTTTGCCTGCGGATTTCGGGCAGGCAGGTCCAATTGTTATCCAGATGAATAAACCACGGCCGCCTTCAGGCGGTAGGACGATTGCTTGTTAACAATCGTTAATATTTGAAAGTATTATACCTGAGAATGTTAAATCCGGAACGCCCCGTTTTCAGCGGGCCGACAATCCGCGCGCCTTTTCGACCAGCCCCGGCAGGGTCTGGATGAAGCGCTCCACATCCGCAGCGGTTGATGAGGCCCCAAGCGTCACCCGCAGGGAGCCGAGCGCCCAGTCGCGGCTGAAGCCCAGGCTGGAAATCGCCTCCGAAGGCTCAGGGTTGCCGGTCTTGCAGGCCGACCCCGACGAACAGGCAAAACCCGCGGCGTCGAGCAGTTGCAAGAGCAGGTTGCCGTCGGCATCCTTGAAGACAAACGAAGCGTGGTTTGGAAGACGCGATTCCAAATGCCCGGTCAGTTTGGATTCGGGAATCGTCTCCAGCACCGCGCCGATGATTTTATCCCGCAGCGGAAGCAGGTGCGCCGTGCGCGCCTCACGCTCGGCCACCGCCAGCCGCAGGGATTCTGCCAGCCCGACAATCAGCGGGATGTTCTGCGTGCCGGCCCGCAGGCCAAATTCCTGTCCGCCGCCGGTCAGGTGCGGATGCAGCCCCGTCCCCTTGCGGACGTACAACGCCCCGACGCCCTTCGGGCCGTAGAACTTGTGCGCCCCCAGCGAGAGCATGTCCACGCCCAGGCGCTGCACATCGACATCCAGGTAAGCCGCCGCCTGGACTGCGTCGCTGTGAAACGGGATGCCCCGCGCGCGACAGATTTCTTCGAGTTCGGGAATGGGGTTAACCGTGCCAAACTCGTTGTTGGCGACCATGACCGAGACCAGCGCCGTACCCCCACAAATCGCCTTTTCGAGCGCGGCAGGCGTGACCATGCCCGTTTCGTCTACATCCAGCCATTCGAGTTGGAAGCCGTGCAGTTTTTCGAGTTGGATGGCGGTTTTGGTCACCGCCGGGTGTTCCGATTTCGAGCAAAGAATCCAGGTTGCGCCGTTTTTCTCGCGCATGGCAAAAGCCGCGCCGCGCAGGGCCAGGTTGTCCGATTCAGAGCCGCACGAGGTGAAGATGATCTCGTCCGGGCGGCAGTTCAGGCTGGCGGCAATCGTCTCGCGGGCGGTTTCGAGCGCGGCCTCGGCGCGCTGTCCGATGCGGTGGACAGAAGACGGGTTGCCAAACGTCTCGCGAAAATAGGGCAGCATCGCCTCCAGCACACGGGCATCGACCGGGGTTGTGGCGGCGTAGTCAAAGTAAACAGGGTTCATCATCATTAATCCTCGAAACCAGATTATACCGCCTGCAAAAATATTGGTAAACTTGGGCATCACCTAAATAATGATCACCACAGGACAAAAATATGAACCTTGAACAACTCCACGCTTTCATCGTCCGCGCAAAGGCAACCACCTATGTGGGCAGCGGCGCGCAAGGCGCATCCAGCCGTCCCGGCTCGCACGACCTGCACTATAGCGAAGGCGACTGGCTTTATATCGACAGTTATTTCGGCGGCACAGATTTTATCGGCCAGGAAGCGGTTTTTTTCGAGGGCAAACCCGCCTGGGCGATGAACTATTACGGCTACATCCTGCGCCCCGACCTGATTACTGCCGCCGAAGCCGGGGCGATGATAAAAGCCAGCCTGTCACGCATGTACACCGAAGGCCGCTTCCTGGGCGGCTTTCAACACAGCGAAGGCGGCCTGACCTACACCGACACCAGCGAAGGCGATCTCAGCCACTTTCACGGCAAAGAACAGATAGAGCGCGACGGCATCAAAGCCTACGAACTGGTCTACCACGGCGGGCTGGTCAAAGACTGATACAATCGAAAAGCGAACCTTAATTACGTCAGCTCTGGATAATAATCCCAGGCTAAATTTTGTTCTTTTCTCGCGCAAAGTCGCAAAGTGCACAAAGAAAAACAAAAAAACTTGGCGGTCTTTGCGGCTTTGCGCGAAAGTTTTTGAGAAAAGCCAGGCTCAAAAGCCTTATCCCGAACTGACGTTTAATCCATAACCGACGACCGAAAGAGAGAGAAAAATCATGCACGATTTTGGCATCCGTTCCGGCTTCATCTTCCTGCACCTGCTCAACTGCCTGCTGCCCATCCTGTGGCTCGTCCTGAGCATCACCGCCCTGTTCATGCTCAAAAAACGCAGCCTGGGCGAAACCGCCACCGCGCTGTGGGCCATCCTGATTTGCGTCCTGCCCATCCTCGGCGCGGTCGCCTTCTGGGTCGTCTCGCCCAACGGACAGGAGCAAGAAGGAGCCGGGTAAGCCTTGCTGCCCTTCAAGCCCTTCCAGGGGCCAGAACACCAACCCTTCCACCTTCAGGGCGGCCAACCAGCCGCCCTTTTGGTGCATGGCTTCCCCGGCACGCCGCTCGAAATGCGCGCCACCGCTGAGACGCTGCACGAACTCGGGTTCACCGTCCAGGGCATCCTGTTGCCCGGCTTCGGGACGGAAATCGAGAGC
>Ga0208244_101485_pt1 | contig 12052 bp, 12 predicted proteins | sample SubbioCR12Aug_5A_FD_184828 | JGI IMG/M metagenome (GOLD analysis project Ga0208244, IMG submission 184828) | Serpentinite rock and fluid subsurface biosphere microbial communities from McLaughlin Reserve, California, USA - CR12Aug_5A (SPAdes) | ecosystem: Environmental > Terrestrial > Deep... | reverse complement strand
GGGCCGTAATCTGCCAGGTGTTGGCATCCAGGTCGTCCACCTGCACGCCCAGGCTCTCAATCAGGCGGCGCATGTCGCGCACATCCCGAATCTGTGGCACGTTATGCAGGATGACCGGCTCATCGGTCAGCAGGCAGGCCGCCATCAGGGGCAGGGTCGCATTTTTATTTCCAGACGGGGTCATCTCACCGGAAAGCGGGTAACCGCCATCCACAATAAACTTTTCCATTTCAACCTCCGGGGGTATCTCTCAATTGTAATGTGGTTGTAAGTTGAAAAACGCGCCAAAAAAGTAAAAAGGGGTAACATGAAGATAGAAAGATTCTATCAAATGATATAATTTTTGACTTATGGAAATCATCCTTGTCATCTTCCTCGGTTTGGCCTGCGGCATGTTGGTCAATTATCTATCCGACGTTTTGCCCAACCAGCGCAAACTCGTCCAACCGGCCTGCCCGGCCTGCAACGCGCCCTTTAACATTCGGGATTATTTGAGCCTGCGCCCCTGCGCCGGATGCGGCCAGAAGCGTTCCCTGCGCACCTACATTGTCCTGGCACTGGGAGCCTTAAGCGCGCTCGGAATTTGGCTTTGGCCGCCCGCTATGGGTTTCTGGTTCGGCCTGGTCATTCTAACCTACTTTGGCATGGTGACCGTCATAGACCTGGAGCACCGCCTTATTTTGCACATCACCAGCCTGGCCGGGGCTGTCATCTGCCTGGTTATCGGCAGCCTGCACAAGGGACTCTGGCCCACCCTGCTCGGCGGATTGGTCGGCTTCGGCTTTTTCTTCATCCTTTACCTGTTTGGCGTCCTGTTTGCGCGTTACCGCGCCCGCAAAATGGGCTACGATGACGATGAAGAAGCCCTCGGCTTTGGCGATGTGACCCTGTCAGGCGTTATCGGCCTCATCCTGGGCTGGCCGACCGTCATCCTGGGCCTGACCACCGGCATCCTGCTGGCGGGTGGGGTCAGTCTTTTGCTGGTCATCTTCCTGGTTGTTACCAAACGCTACCAGACCATGAACGTTTACACCGCCTATGGCCCCTACCTGATTGCCGGCGCGCTGGTCTTCCTGTTTGCGCCGCAGTTATTGTGGTGGATGGTGCGCTAACTACGGCGTTAGTACGAAAGAGCGATTGACATTTTTGCCGTACAGAAATTATCCTGATTAATATAATTCTTACTTTGCGCGTTTTTATTGAAAGACTTATGAGACCTGCCATGAAAACAATAACCCAAATGCAACAACGCAAACGCGAAAATGCCCAGGGCATGGTTGAGTTTGCGCTCATTCTGCCGGTCCTGCTGTTGATTGTGCTGGGCCTCATCGAAACCGGGCGGTTGATTTTCATTTACAGCAGCGTGACAAACGCCGCCCGCGAGGCGGCCCGTTACGGCTCGGCCACAGGCAACAGCGATAACGGTATTCCGCGCTTTATGGACTGCGACGAAATCATCAACGCTGCCGTGCGGGTTGGTTTTATCGGCAGTGTCCAGCCCGGCGACGTGACCATCACCTACGACAACGGCCCGGGAACGGCCTCGCTTGGCGGATGCCCGCCTAACAATGCCGCCATACAGACCGGTACACGCATCCTGGTCGAAGTGGAAAGCACCTTCGATACGGTTGTCCCCGGTCTGTTGCCTTACGGCAATCTGCAAATCGGCGCTGAAAGCAACCGCACCATCATCCGCTCAGTGAACATTGATTCTGCTGTTCCACCTGGCGCGCCGACCAATACGCCCACCAACACAAGCACTGCGACCCCGACCGAGACCAATACCCCCACCGCCACCTTCACCCCGTCGAACACGCCCACCATCACCCTGACGCCAATTTTCAGTTACACCCCGTCGAACACGCCCACCATTACAAACACGCCCACTAATACACCCACTTTTACCCCAACCTTCACGCCAAGCATTACCCCTACGTCGACCCCAGTCTGTGTTGTGACCAATGTGGGCATCTCAGAACCGAACAACACCAACACCATCTGGACTTTTAATGCCAGCCAAATTCCGGCCAACGAAACGCTCAAGGAATTGCACCTGACCTTTCGAAGCGTCAGGAACCTGTTGAATGTCAAATTTAGCATAGCCACCACTTTTTGGTCTGGCACCCAGGCGGGCGGCGTGAATGTAATCATCCTGCGCCAATCACCGGCAAACGAGACATTAATTAAAGCCAACAACAGCGTGCAGTTTACTTTCAATCAAAACAACTACCAGTTATCCAAGATAACAGCCATATTCGACTCCTGTCCTTCGCTGACCTACCCCTAACCATTTATCCTGAGTTTTGTAACGCGAGAAAAAAACATGTCTGAAAAAGCAACCCACTCAAAGAAACAATCGGGCCAAAGCCTGGTCGAACTGGCCATTTCGCTGGTACTCATCCTGACCCTGCTGGCAGGGATTGTGGACCTTGGCATGGCCTTCTTCTCGTGGGTCGCCCTGCGCGACGCCTCGCAGGAAGGCGCAATTTACGGCGCGGTCTGCCCAAACAATGCAAACGCCATCGTTGCCCGCGTTCGGGATGTCTCCAACACACCGGTTAATCTTGCCGACACCGGCCTGGTAACCGTAAACGTGGTCACCGCCAGCGGCATCGCTCCCGGCAACCCCATCGAAATTACTGTTATCTTTGATTATCAATCGATTACGCCCGGGCTTTCAGGGTTCCTTCCAAACGGCGGCTTTATAACGCTCCAGGCCTCAACCACCAACACCATTCTGACGACCACAAATTCATCCTGTCCGTAAGTTATTTTTCAGCCAAATTCAAATCTGTACCAACAACAAGTGGTCAAAAGAAGGAGAAATACCATGAAAAAACAAAAAGGACAGGCCCTCATCCTGATTGCGCTGGGCATAGTCGTCATGATTGGCTTTTCCGCCCTGGCAATCGATGGCGGTAACGCTTTCGCCGACCGCCGCCATGCCCAAAACGCGGCAGATACCTCAGCCCTGGCCGCAGCCCTGGCAAAAATCAACAACCAAAACTGGATTCAAGCTGCGCTGGAGCGGGCTGCCAGCAATACCTACGACGACAACGGCGTCACCAATACCGTCGATGTTTTTAACCCGCCGCTTGATGGCCCCTACGCTTGCCCGGCCGCCAATTGCAATGAATATATTCAGGTCATCATCGTATCGCGGGTCGATACCTGGTTTGCGCGCATCGTCGGCATGGAGCAGGTCACCAACCGTGTACAGGCTGTCTCTAGGGCAAAACCCTGGACACCCTATTATTTCGGCAATGCGGTTGTGGCCCTCAGCCCCGGCGACGGCAAGAACAATACCCCCGAACTAAATATTTCAGGAAATACGATAATATCGTCGACTGGCAGCGGATTTTTCGTCAACTCGAGCGACAACTGCGCCGTAGACAGTGACGGGAATTCCAACACACTGTCTACCCCCTCGATTGACGTGGTGGGGACAGCCTGCGACATTTCAGGCGTTCCTATTAACACTGCCCAGCAGGTCCCCTACCCGCCCAGTTATCCTCACTTGGACGACCTGTGCAGCCGCCCCAACGCTGTACAGGTTTCGGGTGACTTCCCCAAGAACAACACGCCTGCGAACCTGCCCAGCAATACCATCTATTGCATCAGCGGCGATTTCAAAGTTACCAGTAACAATACGGTCTTGAACGGTAGCGGCATTACGTTTGTTGTCCAAGGCGGCATTAACATCAATGGCGGTACGCTTAACCTTTCCTCCCCGTCCAGCCTGCCACTCTTCTATCTGCCCTACGCAGCCAACAAGGTGAATAACAACAACTATAACGTCACCATCAACGGCAATACAGGCATGGCGCTTAAGGGCATGCTCCTGGCCCCAGCTTCGCACTGCAAAATTAACGGAACCGGCAACACGAACCCGCTTAAGGGCCAGATAATTTGTTACACCATTGACCTGAGCGGTACATCAGACACCTATATCGTCTATGACGACAACGACAACATGGACGAACCGCCACAAATTGAGTTGACCCAGTAGTAGAAGCAAAAGCCTGGCCGGAACCATCACCGGCCAGGCTTTTTTTGTTGTATACTACGCCTTGCAGTTTTGTAAACTGGAAGGCCGTAACATAATTGTATGATGTATGCAAGTCTTTTCATCATGAAAAGGATTTTGCACATTAATAAGTCTTTCCAGAGTTGGCGTTTTGGCACTGACACACACTGCATATTTTTGATTTGCCTTAAAATTACATTCATAAAAAACCTGTTTGCCCGAAACGCCCTGACCATTCATTGTGCTTTTTAATACATGCGCAATCGATGGTTATGTTTTGTATTTAATTACTATCCATCATCTTATTTTAAGAAAGAAGGAAAATCTTATGAAACAGGAACGAGGACAAGCCCTTATTCTTATCGCCCTGGGTATAGTGGTCATGGTTGGCTTCGCTGCCCTGGCGATAGACGGCGGCAACGCTTTCGCCGACCGCCGCCACGCCCAAAACGCGGCAGATAACGCCGCCCTGTCTGCCGCGTTGGCAAAAATCAACAACCAAAATTGGGTTGAAGCCGCCGTTGAGCGGGCTGCCAGCAATACCTACGACGACAACGGCGTCACCAATACCGTCGATGTTTTTAACCCGCCGCTTGATGGCCCCTACGCCTGCCCGGCCGCCAATTGCAATGAATATATTCAGGTCATCATCGTATCGCGGGTCGATACCTGGTTTGCGCGCATTGTGGGTATGGAGCAAATCACCAACCGTGTACAGGCTGTCTCCAGGGCAAAACCCTGGAAGCCCTACTACGATGGCCACGCGGTGGTTTCGCTCAGCCCGGGCGACGGCAAGAGCAACACGCCCGAGTTCGAATTCAACGGGTCAGCATCCACGGTTGGCGTCAGCGGCAGCGGTGTCTTTATCAACTCACAGGATAACTGCGTCATGAAAACCAATGGCAGCCCCACAGTGACCATCCCTTACATTACAACCGCAGGAACCATTTGCGAAGCAACCGGTATTCCAACCAACTCGGGGACACAATATCCCTACCCGCCCAGTTACCCTCATCTGGCTGATATTTGCAGCAAGCCTAATGTGATAAAAATCAACAACTCGAACAAATCTTTCCCGGTTGGCACCGGGGATACGATTCAAAGCAATAAGATTTATTGTATCAGCGGAGATTTCGAGATTACCAATGGCACATTCAACGCATCGAATGTAACCTTTGTGGTTGAAGGAGACGTCAAAGTCACCGGCGGCACGCTCAACCTCTCATCCCCGCCCAGCCTGCCCCTGTTTTACCTGCCTTACGCAAGCCATAAATTTAAGTCAGACGGTAAAAGCCTGGATAACAAGCATGATATTACCATTAACGGTAATGCTGGCACGGTGTTGACCGGCCAAATATTGGCCCCGGCTTCGCATTGCAGTGTCAACGGTACCGGCGATACCAACCCGCTCAAGGGACAGTTGATTTGTTATACAGTGGCACTGGGAGGTTCTTCCATCGCGCAAATCCAGTACAACGACAACGACAACATGGACGAACCGCCGCAAATAGAGTTGACCCAGTAGGCTTTTCCCAAAATAACAAAAGATGCCCCGCACTTGCGGGGCATCTTTTGTTTAATCGACGTTACCGTATCTCAGCCGACCGACATAATTGCTTCGAGCATTTCCTCGTTGCTGTTGAACTTGAACGAGTCGACGCCGCGCTTGTGAGATTCGTATTGCTCGATGACATGCAGGTTGCGGATATCGTTGCGCGTGACCAGCGGCTTGCCCAGTTGTTTCAGGCGCGCTTCGAGCGGGCCGCTTTCGACCTTGACCGGCAGCAGGGTTTGCAGGTACTGAACCAGGGCCTTCGAGCCGTTGGTGCCGTCCTTGCGGGCATAGCCAACCAGCCCGGTACTGGCCTGGCGGCTCCATCCGGCCACGAAAACATCCGGGATGACTGCGCCAGCCTGCGGGTCGTAGGCTTCGTAAGAATTTCCATCCACCGGAAAGCGCGGGGCCGGATTTTTGGCGAATTCGGCACCCTGCACCGGCAGGCCGAAGGTGTCGTCCACTTTGTCGCCGATGGCAAAAACGACCGAATCGACCGCCATTGTGCGGCTTTTTCCGCTGCCGCGCGCCTTGACTTCGCCGTCTTTCAGCGACAGGGTGTTGTCCTCCAGGTCGATGCTGCTGACCGCCCCGCTGCCGTCGCTGCGCATACCAGTCGGCGAGGCCAGGAATTCGAAGCGGAAGTGCGCCACCGAAACGGGCGGGTAGGCCTTGCCCAGGGCTTCGAGGATGTTGTCTTTGGCGGCCTGCGGGTCCTGGCCGATGGCGCGCATCTGGGATGCAACGCGCTCGATTTCCTCGTCCAGAGCGCGCAGGTCAAGTTGCGAGATGATGTATTCCATCTCTTTTTTGTCGAACTTGATTTCCGCCGGGCCGCGCCGCACGATGGCGACCACTTCTTCGACCTTTGCTTTTTGCATCAGGAATCGGGCGATGTCGAGCATGACATTGCCCGCGCCCACCACGGCCGCTTTTTTGCCGAAGACAAAATTTTTCTGGCTGTAGGGCGGCAACTGGTTGTAATGATAGACCAGATCTTTGGCGTGATAAACGCCCAGCAGGTTTTCGCCGGGCAGGCCGAGCCATTTGGTTCCCTGCGCGCCAACCGTGACAAGGATGGCCTGGAAACCGCAGGCGCGCAAATCGTCGAGGCTCAAGTCGGCCTGTTCGCCAATGCTGATGTTGCCGTAATATTTGACTCCGGGCGTATCAAGGATTTGTTGGAATTGGGTACGCAAGCCCTGTTTCATGGCGTGCTTGTCGGGGTAAATGCCGTATTCTGCCAGCCCTCCCGGCTTAATATCGCGGTTGAAAACTACAACCTCGGCACCTGCGCGCGCCAGTTCGCGCGCGGCGAACATTCCTGCCGGGCCGGCTCCCACCACGGCGACATAATTACTCTCGCTCAAGAGCATTCTCCTTTGGGTATTTGGCGTGTTTTGCAGGGATGTTGTTGATTTTCACGAAGACCTGCATCTTTCTTATTATAGTTGACTTGCCTGATTTTCCACAATATCCGCGCTCCAGGCGGGCCGGGCAATCAAAATTGAGAACTGCCCGTTTTGTTACACGCTTTTGAATATCCTATGCTAAACTATTAAATAGCATACCCTGAAGGTCTTTAGTGCCAGGCAGGCCAGCCTCCCAACGGAAACGGTCTGCAAAAACAATTGTTAAACGCAAACAGACCTTTAGGGTCTTAATATTGCTACCAGGAGCACCAAAATGGGCAAAGAAAACCGACCCAAAACCGACAACCTGGCCTGGATTAAGGCCATCCTGTTTCCCAAAAAGGGTAAACCGGTTCCTTCGGTCAAACCCACCTCCCTTGAACCGCAGCAGCCCGCCGTAACCCCGCCGCCCGCCGCAGCCCTGCCACCCGCGGCAACGCCGCCACCTGTAGCGACTCCGGTGCCGGTCTCGCATCCGCGGGTGGTTTTGAGCCAGCCCGCACAGCAGGCCGCCGCTAGCAGGCCACTCGCTGCCAGCAGACCGTCCGCCAAAAAAGCGGGGGAACGCGGCTTCCTGCCCGCCTTTTGGACAATTGCCAGCATACTTTCGATGATAGTCAACCTCATCCTGGTTGTCGTCCTGCTGGTGCTGGCACGCGAACTCTTTACGCTCAAGGCAATGGTCGGCGATGACCTGCTCGGCGGCCTGTACAACAATTTCGTCCTGATGGACGAGGCCCACATCCGCACAACCATCGAGGTCAAGACCGAGGTGCCGGTCGAGTTTACCCTGCCGGTGCAAACCTTGACCACCGTCCAGTTGACCGAGGACACGCGCATCAACGGCGCGCGCGTTACCCTTAATACCGGCGGCTTGAATATTATAAGCGCCCCGACCAACATCATCCTGCCAGCCGGGACCGACCTGCCCATCGCGCTCGACATCAGCGTTCCGGTCAGCACCACCATCCCGATTACCCTGCAAGTGCCGGTCGATATCCCGTTGCGCGAAACGGAACTGCACCGGCCTTTTGTCGGTTTGCAGGATGTGGTCAAACCCTACTACGAAATGCTGATGCCTGAAATCAAAGGCCCGCAGGACGTGCCGTTCTGCCAACCCATCCTGTGGTTGTGCGAGGCGCTTTTCCGCATCGAGTAGCATTGCCTCATCTTACCCATATTTTCCCGGAGAATAAATGACCGAAGTCACACAGGTAATCCTCGACAACGGACTGAAAATTTTATTGAAAGAAATTCACACCGCCCCGCTCATCAGCCACTGGCTGTGGTATCGGGTCGGGTCGAAAGACGAACCCAGCGGCAAGACCGGAATCTCACACTGGGTCGAACATATGCAATTCAAAGGCACGCCGCAGTTCCCGGCTTCGATGCTCGATAAAGCCATTGCCCGCGAAGGCGGCACCTGGAACGCGTTTACCTTCCTCGATTGGACAACCTACTACGAGACCATGCCCGCCGCCAAAATCGACCTGGCCCTGCGTCTGGAGGCCGACCGCATGCTTAACAGCGCCTTCGACCCGGCGGAAGTCGAATCGGAGCGCACCGTTATCCTGTCGGAGCGCGAGGGGCATGAGAACGAGCCATCCTTCCTGCTCGGCGAAGCCGTCCAGGCAGCCTGCTTTCGCGTCCACCCGTATCACCATGAAGTCATCGGCGACACTGCCGACCTGCACGCCATCAGCGCCGCCGACCTGCGCCAGCACTACCAATCCTATTACATTCCCAACAACGCCGTGCTGGCCCTGGCCGGTGATTTTGACACGGACGAAATGCTGGCGCGCCTGACCGAACTGTATGGCGCAATCCCTGCCGGGCCGCCGCCGCCGCGCCTGAACCGTCCCGAACCGCCCCGGCGCGGCGAAACCCGCCTCGAGGTCAACGGCCCCGGCGAGACAACCTACGTGCAGATTGCCTACCCGGCCCTGCCCGGAGCGCATCCCGATTTTTATGCCCTGGCTGTGCTCGACAGCCTGCTGGCCGGGCCTTCGAACCTGAACATGTTCGGCGGGGGCGGCATTTCCAACCGCACCTCGCGCCTGTACCACGCCCTGGTCGAGAAGGAACTGGCCGTCGGCGTGCATGGCGGCTCGGTGACCACCATCGACCCCTTCCTGTACAGCATCACGTTAACCGTCCACCCGCAGCGCAGCCCGGATGAATGCCTGGCTGCGCTCGACGCCGAAATCGCGCAAATGCAGGAGCAGCGCGTCTCGCCCGAAGAAATTGCGCGCGCCATCAAACAGGCCCGCGCCATGTTTGCCTTTGGCGCAGAAAACATCACCAACCAGGCCTTCTGGCTGGGTTACTCTGAAATGTTCGCCACCTACGACTGGTTCCTGACCTACCTCGAGCACCTGGCCGCCGTCACCCCAGAAGATGTACGCCGCGTGGCCGGGGAAACTTTCAGGCCCGAAAAACGCGTCGTCGGCGTCTACCGCCCCGACGGCAGCCCCGTGGAGGCCGAATGAGCCGGGCCGCCCACTCCCTGCCTGGCCCGGGCGACATCTTCCGCGCTGTGACCGGCAACGGCATCACCGTGCTGGCGCGCACCAACCCCAACAGCCCCTCGATAGCGATGGGCGGCTTCCTGCAGGCGGGCAGTCTGTTCGACAGCGACGAGAAACTCGGCCTGGCCGACTTCACCTCTGCAGCCCTGATGCGCGGCACCGCCAAGCGGAATTTCTACCAAATTAACGATGCGCTCGAATCACTGGGGGCCGCGCTTGGATTCGGCTGTGGCGCGCGCACCACCAGTTTCAGCGGACGCGCCCTTTCGGAAGACCTGCCCCTGCTGTTCGAACTGCTTTCCGACTGCCTGCGCGCGCCCGCCTTCCCGCCCGAATATGTCGAACGCCTGCGCGCCCAACTGCTGACCGGCCTCTCCATCCGCGAGCAGGACACCGGCGACCGCGCCGACATGGCCTTCGACGAAATCATCTACGCCAACCACCCCTTCCGCCGCCCCGACGACGGCTACCCCGAAACCATCCAGGCCATCCACCGCGACGACCTGGCCGACTTCCACCGCCGCCACTACGGCCCGCGCGGCATGGTGCTGGCCGTGGTCGGGGCCATCGAACCGCCCCAGGTTTGGGGGATGGTGGAGCGTTTCCTGGGCGATTGGGCCAACCCTGACCAGCCGCCCTATCACGCGCTGCCAGCCCTCGAACCGCTGGACGCCATTACCCGCAGGCATGTTACCGTTGCCGGGAAATCCCAAACCAGCCTTGTGGTTGGCTGCCACGGCCCGAGCCGCAAAGCGGACGACTACCTGGCCGCTTCGCTGGCAAATTCTGTCCTCGGGCAGTTCGGCATGATGGGCCGCATCGGCGACGTGGTGCGCGAACGCTCCGGGCTGGCCTACTACGCCTATTCCAGCCTGAGCGCGGGACTCGAAACCGGCACCTGGGACATCAGCGCGGGCGTCAACCCGGCCAACCTTGAGCGGGCCATCGACCTTATCCTGAAAGAAGTCGCGCTCTTCGTCGAGCAAGGCGTTTCGGAGCAGGAACTGCGCGACAGCCAGGACAACTTCGTTGGCCGCCTGCCGCTCTCGCTTGAATCAAACGGCGGGGTTGCCAATGCCCTGCTTAACATCGAACGCTACCAGCTCGGCCTCGACCATTACCAGACCTTCGAGGAGCGTGTCCGCGCCATCACCCCCGAACAAGTCCACCAGGCCATCCGCCGCCACCTGAACCCGGAGCGGCTGGCCATTGTCACCGCAGGCTAAAAAACGATGAAAATCTGCACCGGAATCGACCTGGTTGAAATCGAACGCATTCAAGACGCCATCGCCCGGCACGGCGAACGCTTCCTTGACCGTGTTTTTACGGCCTCCGAGCGCCAATCCTGCGGCGGGAGGGTCGAATCGCTGGCCGCGCGTTTTGCCGCCAAAGAGGCGGTTGCCAAAGCCCTGGGCAGCGGCCTCGACGGATTCAGTTTCCAGGACATCGAAATCACCCGCGCCGAAAACGGCGCGCCGGGGTTGGTTCTGCATGGCGTCGCTGCCCAAAAAGCCCAACAGCAAGGCCTGTCACACTGGAGCATCAGCCTCAGCCACACCCGTGAACACGCCACCGCCATCGCGGTTGGGTATGCCGGGTAACAGGAAAATCCGCTTTTCGTGTTGAGCCGCCTTAAAAGGCGGCCTTGTTGTTTAAATATTCCCCAACCCGCACAATAGCATCCAAAAAGAATGACACTCTTCACGTGGCAAAATATGTGACGGACTGTATAATAATTAGTACAGCATCCAGTTACAGAAAGGAGATGTCTTATGGCAGAAAAACCGCAAGGATGCGCCCGTGTAAGCGGTTCGGTCGAAGGCCCCACACCCCAAAGCCAACCAGACCAGGCCATTGCGCCCCAAAAGGAGAAAATTATGACTGCGCGAGTTGGGCAAAAAGCCCCCGATTTCACCGCCCCGGCTTATTACAAAGGCGGCTTTACCTCCGTCAAACTCTCAGATTTTGCCGGGAAATGGGTTTTCGTTTGTTTCTATCCGGGTGATTTCACCTTCGTCTGAGCGACAGAAGTGTCGGCGGTCGCCGACAAATATGCCGAGTTGCAAAAACTGGGGGTCGAGGTCATTTCAGTCAGTGTTGACAGTCACTTTGTTCATAAAATGTGGAACGACCACGAACTGGTCAAAATGGTCGAGGGCGGTGTGCCCTTCCACATGGCCTCAGACCAGGCCGGAAACGTAGGCCGCGCCTATGGGGTTTGGGACGAGAACCAGGGCATCGAAATGCGCGGACGCTTCATCATCGACCCCGATGGCGTCATCCAGGCGATGGAAGTACTCACCCCGCCAGTCGGACGCCGCATCGCCGAAAGTATCCGCCAGATTCAGGCTTACCAGTTGGTGCGCAAATCGGGCGGCAAGGAAGCCACGCCCGCCGGTTGGGAACCCGGACAACCCACCTTAAAGCCCGGTCCAGACCTGGTCGGCAAGGTCTGGGAAGTTTGGAATCCCAAGATGGAAAAATAGCCATCCAGACGAGCAGAAATCCCGCCGCAATCGGCGGGGGTTCT
>Ga0208244_101484_pt1 | contig 12056 bp, 10 predicted proteins | sample SubbioCR12Aug_5A_FD_184828 | JGI IMG/M metagenome (GOLD analysis project Ga0208244, IMG submission 184828) | Serpentinite rock and fluid subsurface biosphere microbial communities from McLaughlin Reserve, California, USA - CR12Aug_5A (SPAdes) | ecosystem: Environmental > Terrestrial > Deep... | reverse complement strand
GCCCGGTGAGCTGATTCTTCACCAGTTGCGCCACCGGCTTTTTTTGCAGGGGTAAAACATTAAAACCACACGCCTGTAACAAGGCCGGATTACGGGACAGTTCTCGCTGCAACAATTCAATCGATTCATGTTGAAAAACCACACCCGCGACTATCGCATTCCACATGGGAATGACCGGATAGTCATCCCGCCCTAAGCCCCGTTTCGCCGCCAAAGCAGCGATCAAATCACGGTCGGGCAGATGGTCACGAACCAGAAAAAAACGCGCCAGATCCGAACGTGCTTCGACGGCATCCCAAGCAAATAATGCGGCCGCTATCTGAGTCATAAAATACCTATAATTAGCATAATTATCAATAGGTTAATATAAGATGGCCCACCATTGCATAGCCTGTCAATCGTGGGGTGAAAATCCGAAAAAAACCGTGATCGTATCTCTCAACCCCGCATTCTTCCGTTACAATTTGGGGTAAACGATTTTTAGGGTGCGCTGTAGGCTAAGTAAGTCAAGGGCTACAGAGCTGCGCAATTGGCTCCTTTATTAACCTAAAAATTAAAGAACCCAAATCAGAAGGTTATGTTCGTTTAAAGTAAATCAACGCCGTCATTCCGGTAGGGATTGCCGGAGCCGTTAGGCCGCGTAAACGAATCCAGGTAACAAACATGGGAAAGCCAACCGCCATCCGTGGCTTTTGGATCCCGGCAATCCCTGCCAAGGCGACACCTACCATTGACGCGAATATAGGCCAATCAGAAGCTCCATCTCACGCCGCCCATCATTTGGAAGCCTTGGCCGGGTTGAATACCGTCTATGCGGCTGGCTATGTATTTTTTGTTGCTCAGGTTGTAGCCGTTCATGAAGATATTCACATCCTTGATGACTTGGTAATTGGCCGATACATTGTAAGTCGTATAGCCGGGTATGATGCCCAATTGACCGTCTTCATCTTCGGCTGCCGTGTTTTCACTATCGCTGAATTGCTCGCTTACGCCTTGAACGCCAAAACGCAGATCCAGTCCCCAGGGCGTTTCAACGCCAATGTTCGCGTTAATTAAATGTTCGGGTGTATAGGGTAAGCGATTCCCTTTAGATATTTCAGGGTCCGATCCCGCCACATTGCTGTCAAAATACGCATCGGTATAAGTATAAGATGTGGTCAGGTAATAGTTGTATTCAGTGCCGAACAACTTGTCCGAATCAAGACGAAAAGCCGTTTCCATGCCCTGATGAACGCTTTCCCCCACGTTTTTGAAGAAATCGTCATTTCCAGGCACAGGCACATTGACGATTTGATCTTCGAAATCAATGCGGAAATAGGTCAATTCGGCCGTGATGCCGGGAATGGGTGACGTGCGCAAACCGGCTTCGTAATTCAAACTCATTTCAGGTTCGACCTGTCTTAATACACCGCTGGTTGGGTCCAACACATCATCTATTCGCGCCGGTGCAAAGCCTCTATGGATACCGGCAAATAAAGTGACATTGTCAATGCCGTTGTAGGTGGCGCCAAGTCCGGGCAAGGCTTCTGTGCGAGAATAGGATTCAGAAGCTTTGTTGATGTGGTTGGTATTTTCCTGTTCGTAGTGTTCTACACGAATGCCGGGTGTGACGGTAAAATCGCCCAGGAAAAAGCGGTTCTGAGCAAAGAAAGACATGGCTTGCGTATCCAATGAATTATTTTGATACCGCTCATCATCGCCATTATTATTTATTCCAGTGCCCTGCGTGGTGTCTCTGGGTCCGTCATTACCTACATAGCGCTCTCTGTCGGCCCATTCGAAGTGGCCGCGAATTCCTGTGGTGGTCTCGCTTTGAACGCCGAATAAATTATGCGTAAATACCAGTTTGGGTTCTATTCCGAACACATTGTAAGTTCTGGGGCGTTGCTCATTGCCGCAGCTGGGCGCCACATCAGCGGAAATGGCTTCATCTTCATCTGCACAGTTGTTCATCGACGAGGAGTCATTCGCCTGGCGTATCGATTCGCGGAACATATGGTTGCCGTAGATGTTCGTGCTGAATTGCATCGAGTCGGACACGTCGAATTCATATAAGGCTTGTCCCGAATAGCGGCGCACTTCGAAAGTATCGTTCCGCAAAAAATTGGTGCGCGGGTTGTTGCGGTACATTGCGCTGGTGAGGCCTGCTTCACCTTGGTCCGCATCTTCGTGAGTCAACGTGCCTTTCAGCATCAGACGGTGCCGGTCATTGAATTTAATCAAACTTTTCAACGCCAAATCGTCAGCTTCCTGATGCTGACCGCTACGGTTGCCGTCCGCCTCCTGCCGAATATAATCCAGGGAAAGGCCTACATTATCGATAGTGCCGCCCATTCTCAGGTGGGTGTCGTAATAACCGTTATTGCCGCCAGCCGCTGAAATGGATCCGGCAAACTCTTCAGGAATAGGCGCGCTGACAAAGTTGATGGCGCCCCCTACGGTTTGTGGTCCGTACATGATTTGACCAGAGCCTTTTAAAACCTCGATATGATCGACACGTTTACTGGATGGCAGGTAATGGTTGCTGGGGTCCCCGTAAGGCGCCAATTGAATGGGTGCGCCGTCTTCCAATAACTGGGTCCGGGTTGAGCGCCTGGGATCCAGGCCGCGGATGCCGATGTTTATTCGGCGTCCCAGCACGTCTTCGTCGACGATATGAATACCGGGCACGGTGCGCAGAGCATCTTTATTGGATAAGGGGCCTTGACGATCCAGTGTGGTTTTGTCGATTACGAAAGCCGAGCCTGGTATGTGTTCCAGTTGTGTAGGCTCCTCTCCGATAATTTCCAGGCTGGGCAATTGCAGGGCCGGTGGTGCATCGTCGAACCTTTCGGCCATGGCTACCGGTATATTCAGCGCAGTCAATACTGCAACAGTGATCAAGGCCTGTTTTTTATGGGCAAGGACAGGTTCAAAAGGCAGGCCAAGGTTATTTCCGGCGGATAATAAACTCGTATTGCTATCGGGTTTGGTTAAGGACATGGTTATACGCTCATTAGCCATTTATATAAGAAGGGAGCTATTCTAGTGAGCATTTTTCACGATCCCTATAGGAAAAAATCCCTAATGTAAGGGCGAAGGTCAAAGCGCTAAAGCCTTTATGTTAGGTTGAAAACTTTTTACAGGGCGGTTTCTTTAAAAGAGCATCATTGAAAAGCTTGTTTCGACCGGTTGAGATGCCTAAAAACCGGCGGATTGAAAGGTTTAAAGCAGCGGTATTTTAATAAATTTGTGAATATTAGCGATTACTAATAATATTGCGATACATTTGCGCAATTGTGAGCGTAAAATGTCAGTTCAGTACTCACAACAAGGGGAAGATTATGAAAAAAATTAATTTGGCCGCAATGCTGCTGGTTTTGTCGGCTTTTACAGGGATAGTCAGCGCCGAAATGGCATTCCAGTCCAATCAAGATGTTCAAGGGGCCTGGAAGCTTGAATACACTAAAAAAACAGCCAGCTCCACAGAAAAAATCGCAAGAGAAGACTCATGGGCATTCAGTGGCGATAAAGTCACGATTACTCATATTCCCAGAGAAGGTATTTATTACGATCAAACGCCCGTCAACTACCTGGTTGAAGACGGAAAATTAAAAATATCTCTTTTGGGCCGGTCTGATAAGTTTGATACTTTTTCTCTGGTTGAAAAAGACGATAAAAGCATGACATTAAAAGGTAAATACGGCGATATTTATCATTTTATTAAAAAATAAAGCTCGCCAAGTAAGAAAACCCGCAGTGAAAGGATGAAGCTTCTCACTGCGGGTGATTTTTTATTTAAAAACGGTCTGCGTACTGAAAATTTAGTTGAACGGGTATTTTTCTTAAAATGCTTGACGAAAGGTTTGATTAAGTTAGAATACGCCCTCTTTTGCGGAGCGGTAGTTCAGTTGGTTAGAATACCGGCCTGTCACGCCGGGGGTCGCGGGTTCGAGCCCCGTCCGCTCCGCCAAAGTACCTCTGCTATCCTGCCGAAATCTGCAGCTCGACTGTGCAAGCTTTTGGCTTAAATCCTGCTCCAAATCATCTTGATTATGCCAGTCAACGTCATGTCGTCGTCTATGATGCGCTTAGACATTTCTTCATAAGAGAACCAGGCTCCGGTTTCAATTTCATCAGTGTTTAAACAAAACGGACCGTTTGCTACGCCTTTATAAACCTGAATAAATTCCTTGCCGGTAACCGCTGTAGCAGGAATTTTAAATAAAAATTCAAGAGGGCAGTCAATCAGCCCCAACTCTTCCTGAAGTTCCCGATAAGCACATTGCTCATACGTTTCGCCTGCATCAACATGTCCTGCAGCTGAACTGTCCCAAAGTCCCGGATTGATATCCTTTGACAGTGATCGTTTCTGTAAAAAAAGGGAATGGTCATCATTAAACAGCAGGATATGAACGGCCCGATGTTTTAATCCCGCAGCATGGATGCGTTGTCTTGAATCTATCCCCATTATTTGGTCATTATCATCGACCACATTAAGCCATTCTGTTAGCATTCGAATCCAGAGTTATTGTTTATAATCGTGCGCGAAATTATAAGTCAATAATGGCTGGGTTAAGCTGGATATGTGGAGGGTAAGGCAGGGAGGTAAGGTGGGTGGAGCGTGTGGTTGTGATTACAACCGCCTAAACCCAATGATAAATCATTGAATAAAGGCGGTTATCACTATCTCCGAAAAACAGTGTATCAGTGTGAATTAAATTTCAAATAGGCGATTAGGTTTATAAAATATAAACCTATTGTTTATATTAGGGTTGCCATGGATAAATTAAATAACATCAGGGTTTTTTGCCGGATTGTCGAGCTGGGTACTTTTGTTGCCGTTGCCAGAGAGATCAATGTATCGGCGATGATGGTGAGTAAATACATTGCGCAGTTGGAAGAGTCTCTGGGCGTTGCTTTGTTGAACAGAACTACGCGCCGTATCAGTCTGACCGAAGCAGGCGAAAGTTACTATGCCCGCAGTAAGCCCTTGTTAGAGGAATTGGCGGAACTGGATGAGGATATTTCTGAATTAGGCAAAAATGTCAAAGGCATATTGAAAGTGACTGCGCCCATCGATTTTGGCGGAATTTATGTGGTGCCGGCCATTGAGGCTTATCAAAACCAGCATCCGAATGTGAAAATCATGATGTCTTTACAGAACAGCCATATCAATCTGAGCGAGGGAATTTATGATGTTTCAATTGTTGTTTCCAATTCGGTTGATCTGGGGGTCGTTGCGCGAAAAATTGCCGAAACCAAGTTATGTACTTATGCATCACCGGCTTATATTGCCAAATACGGCGAGCCGCGCGATATCGACGAATTGAATCAGCATTTGTGCCTGCATTATATCGATACGCCCCATGAAGATTTTTGGGTTTTTAATGTGGCCGGTGAAGAAAAAAAACTTAGAACGACCTGGCATTTTGCTTCCAATAACGGGCGGGCGCTCTGTCAGGCGGCATCTTTGGGTATGGGCATTACTCAGGCGCCGGAATTATCGGTGGCTAATTATCTGGAACAAGGCCGATTGGTCGAAATTCTGCAAGATTACCGGATACCGGCGCTGTCTATTTACGCGACCTACATGCAAAGACGGTTTATTCCGGCCAAAATAACCACTTTTGTAAATTTCATGAGCCATTTTTTTGATAAACAAAATTTTGAGAGTATTCAAAAATTTTAAGTAAAAGTGGGAGCTCAAAAAAAACTCAAAAAAACATCAAAATCACTGCATTTGATGGGAAGCCAGAACTAATCGGCTAAAATGATGTCACAACCCTGTTATAAAAAACCGGGGTAAGAATGAGTCAACCCAACGGGGCTCTATCTGACTCTCAAGTTGGTCAGTCAAAAATTAATCTGAGGTAACCCACTATGTCTACCTTGCTCAACAAGTTGGAAAAAGAAGAGTATGCCGCTCAGCTCAGAGCGCATTTTGCTGAAATTCGCAATGAACTTATCAGGGAATCGCAATTATCTAATGGTCCTGAAGATGCTCAAAGTGACAGTGAATATGAGGGATGTCTGGATTTGCTCTTCGATTTGAATTTCGGTTTAGCTGATTTGGCTGAAACCAGCCGGGATTTACAGGGCGTATCCTTATCATCGTCTGAGCCTGGATTCAAAAATAATGGAAAAGGGAGTCTCATTTAACATGAATAAATGCGGGTAAAACGAGCTCATGATGTTTTTGAATACGCATTTAAACCCATCTCTACATTCTTAGCGACTTGATCATTTATCACACTGATTATTTGATTGCTGCTTAATGATCCATCAAAAGCTGAAAGAAAGCTTTGTTCGGGCGCATCTCTAAATGAACCCTTTTGTAAACTTCGTGTCAGAGGGTTTCATCATTATTATCGGACGGTTAATCAGATGAGAGCAGTTGAATTTTGCTAGAGTCTGTTAAACTGCACTCATGATTTATATTTCTTTTCACAAATGGCTTGAACAACTCACCGGCATTTAATAAGCCTAAAGTCTTGGCCAATTCCTTACTTCCATCTTGATTCAATCAGGCGTCATATCCGGCGCAAACACACTATGCTGAAACGATCTTTATTTATCCTGCTGATTACGCTATTGATTTTTGGTGGCTTATTCGGATTGAAATTCCATCAAATCAGTCAATCGGCTCAGGCGTTTAAGCCGCCACCACCTCCCATTGTGGCGGTTACCGAGGTTATACAGGAGGATTGGCCGTCTACCCTAACGGCGGTCGGTTCATTGGTTGCAGTGGCTGGTATTGATGTCAGCAGCGAGGTGACCGGAATTGTCAAAGCCATTCATTTTGAATCGGGGCAAACAGTAAAAAAAGGGCAACTGCTTCTTGAGCTCGATGCGTCTACAGATCGGGCTGAACTCGATGGATTAGAGGCCGAATTGAGGTTTGCTGAAGTGAGGTTCGATAGAAGCGCTCAATTGATCGATAAAAAATTTGTTGCAAAGTCTATCTATGATCAGAACAAAGCATTATTGGAAGAGGCGGTTGCCGCCGTGCAGACCAAGAAAACGCTGATCGACAAAAAAATGATTCGGGCGCCGTTTGACGGTGAAATTGGGATTCGTCAGGTGAATTTAGGCCAGTATCTTGCGCCCGGTTCTGCAATTGTATCGCTGCAAAAACTGGATCCCATTTATATCGATTTTACGGTTCCTGAACGGGATTTGAGTGGCATAAAGATAAATCAACAGATTACAGCCAGCATTCAGGCCTATCCTGATCAGGTTTTTACAGGAAAAATAAGTGCCATCAGTCCTGCTCTGGACCAGGATTCCCGCTCGGTTAAAATTCGCGCGGTACTGGGTAATAAGATGCGTTATTTACGCCCGGGAATGTTCGCTCAGGTCAATATTTTATCGCAACAGCCGCTGAAAGTGCTGACCTTGCCGGATACGGCCATTACCTATAATCCCTATGGCAGTACTGCCTTTGTTGTGGTCTCCGGGGAACAAGGCTTGACGGTTCAAAATAGACAGGTCGAAACAGGGATTACCAAAGCCGGTCGTGTTCAGATTGTTAAAGGCTTAAGTCAAGGAGAAAAAGTCGTCAGTGCCGGACAAGTTAAATTGCGTAACGGTATGCCGGTAACGCTGGATAACAAACCCGCTCCGGGCGAAAGAGAGGGACAGCCGTGAAATTTACTGATTTGTTTATTGAACGACCGGTCCTGTCCAGCGTAATCAGCTTGCTGATCCTGGTTATCGGCTTAAGGTCGTTAACGGCGTTAGAATTGCGCCAATACCCCGAGACTGAAAATACCGTAGTGACGGTGACCACTTCTTATCCGGGAGCGAGCAGCGATCTGGTTCAGGGCTTTATCACCACACCTTTGCAACAGGCGATAGCAGAGGCTGATGGGATTGATTATCTATCATCCAACAGTCGTCAGGGGATTTCGACCATCGAGGCGCACATGCGGCTCAATTATGATCCGAATGCTGCCGTATCCGAAATACAGGCCAAAGTCGCCAGTCAGCGCAATGTTTTGCCTTCCGAATCCGAAGATCCGGTCATTACTTCGCAAACCGGTGATACCACTGCTTTGATGTATATCGCCTTGTACAGCGATACGATGTCTGCCTCTCAGATCAGTGATTATATGCTCCGGGTTGTTCAGCCTAAAATTCAGGCGGTACCGGGCGTTGGAAAAGCCAAGTTGTTGGGTAACAAAACCTTTGCCATGCGGATCTGGCTGAAGCCTGAACGCATGGCGGCATTAGGCATAACGGCAGAGGATGTCTCCGATGTACTCGAGGACAATAATTACCTTTCAGGAGCCGGACAAACCAAAGGCAATTTCGTCAAAATCGATTTGAGTGCGACGACCGATGTGATCGATGAAGCCGGATTCAATAATCTGGTGGTGGGCAACCGCAACGGCACATTGGTCAGATTAAGAGATATTGCCGATACTGAAATGGGCAGTGAAGATTATGAATCGGTCAACTGGTATAAAGGAAAAATAGCCATTTTTATGGGCGTCGAGCAAGCGCCCGGCGCCAATCCTCTGACGGTTGCCAATGCGGTCAGGGCTCAGTTGACGGAAATCGAAAAAGATTTGCCTGAATCGCTGAATGTCTTGCTGCCTTATGATGCCAGCCAGTTCATCCAGGATTCGATTGATGAAGTGTTTCGTACCTTGTTCGAGGCAGTCATCATCGTTTTGCTAATCATCTATATGACACTCGGATCGGTTCGGGCGGCTTTGGTACCGTCGGTAACCGTGCCTTTGTCGTTGGTGGGTGGCGCAATTTTGATGCTCTCATTGGGCTATTCGATTAACTTGCTGACCATGCTGGCCATGGTGTTGGCGATTGGCTTGGTGGTCGATGACGCCATCATTGTCGTGGAAAACATCCACCGGCATATTGAAATGGGCGAGTCCAGGATGGATGCGGCGATATATGGTACTCGAGAGTTGGTGTTACCGGTTGTTGCAACGACAGTGGCCATCATCGCCGTTTATTTGCCTATCGGGTTCATGGGAGGACTGGTCGGTACCTTGTTCACCGAGTTTGCCTTTTCATTGGTCGGAGCCGTTATTATTTCCAGTATCGTGGCGCTTACCTTGGCACCGATGCTCAGTTCCAAAGTATTGAAAGAGAAAGGCCAGGCAGGCCGCTTTGAAGTTTTTGTGGAGCACGCGTTCACCCGTTTGTCGGAGGGATACCAGCGTATTTTGCGGCCCTTGTTGGACTATCCGTCATCGATTGCCGGATTTGCTGTGTTGGTCATGATCAGCATTTATTTCATGTTTAATTTTTCGCAAAAAGAATTGGCGCCTACAGAAGACCAGAGCATTCTGTTTTTTATGGCGACGGGTCCGCAAACAGCCACTCTGAACTATAACGAAACCTATACACGGGAGCTGATCAACGTTTTCGAAACATTTCCTGAATACAAAGAGAGCTTTTTGTTGCTGGGTTTTGGGGGCGATAATAATGCTGTATTTGGCGGCTTCAAAATGCCTTCCGCTTTTGACCGTAAACGGTCTCAAATGGAGATTCAGCCGGACCTTCAGGCCAAAGTGAACGCTATTGCCGGATTTCAAACAGCCATTATTCCGAGGCCCAGTTTGCCCGGTTCCGGCGGTGGCTTGCCTTTACAATTCGTCATGATCACTGATTCCGATTATCAAACCCTGGATAAGGTTGCTGATCAGATAGTTAATAACGCCATGCAGAGCGGACGTTTTTCATTTTTAATGAAGGACGTCGAATTTAACCGGCCCAAAGCAACATTGGTGATTGACAGGGACAGGGCGGCGGATTTGGGTCTTACGATGCAGGAAATCGGTAAAAATCTGGCGACCTTGTTAGGCGGGCAGTATGTCAACCGGTTCAGTCTGCAAGGCCGAAGCTACAAAGTGATTCCTCAGGTTGATGATTTAGCCAGGCTGGATACCAGTAAATTCGATAATTATTACCTGAGAACGGCATCAGGAGGGCAGGTGCCTCTATCCTCTCTGGTGCGTATCGAACATTCGGTTGAGCCGAGTAAACGGACGCAGTTTCAGCAGCTGAACAGTTTGACATTAAACGGCATGATGGCGCCGGGTGTGTCGTTAGGTGATGCGATGGCCTATCTTGAACAAGAGGCTGAGAGCGTTTTTCCGCGTGGTTTCAGTCACGATTACACCGGTAGTTCAAGGCAATACGCGCAACAAGGCAGTGCCTTGATTTTGACTTTCTTCATGTCTTTATTGGTTATTTATCTGATGCTGGCGGCTCAATTTGAGAGCTGGCGCGATCCCCTGATTATTTTGATCTCGGTGCCGTTATCGATAGCCAGTGCATTAGCCTTTATCATGCTGGGTTTTGCCACAATCAATATCTACACCCAGGTCGGGCTGATTACCTTGGTCGGCTTGATAGCTAAAAACGGTATCTTGATTGTTGAGTTTGCTAACCAGCTGCAGCTTACGGAAGGCCTGTCTAAACGCGACGCGATTGAAGAATCGTCAAAAATCAGGCTGCGGCCGGTATTGATGACGACGGTTTCAATGATAGTGGCGATGATTCCCCTGCTAATGGCATCAGGGCCCGGAGCGGCCAGCCGGTTTGATATCGGTTTGGTAATCGCCAGTGGATTGGGGGTTGGCACCTTGTTTACTTTGTTTGTCGTGCCCGCATTTTATTTATTGATTGCGCGAGATCGCAGTCTGGAGGTCAAAAAAACGATACCCATCGTCTGATTCTGGTCTTGCCCGGCCATTTTGCCTATCAGAAAGGCTTTGTGTGCCGGAAAATAATACGTTTTAAAGCCTGGGAGCTTTAAATTTAGCCACATAGCCATTTGCAGCATTATAAGCAGATTTTATACGCTAGGCGGCAAAGGATAAGGCCTAAGAGACGATCTTTTTTTTCAAAAAATGACAAGGGGATGCCTCATTTTATTTTGTTAAAATTAAAACAAGATCACATTATTTTTCTTTTAAGCTAAATTTAAGACAGACTGTTAAGAATGAGTCTGTAAAAAATTGATTAACAACAGAAGTATCAACTATGACAAAGCATATTTTAGAAAACCATGGTCACGACGAGGATAGTGTGGTTGCGTCAAGGCGGCGGTTCTTGAAAAACATGGCTTATGGCACACTGCTGACGATAGGAACACCTATCATTGCCAACGCATCGGTAAGACGTTTTCCGGTTTATAAAACGTTGGCTTTTCAAAACATGCACACCGGCGACAAGTTAAAATTGACTTATTTCGAGCAAGGCCGTTATATCAGCGAGGCATTGCATGAGATCAATTATTTGCTTCGCGACTACCGTTCCGGTGATGTGCATCCTATTGATCCCGCTTTACTTGACCAATTGTATGACCTTCGGATGATGTTAGGTGTGAATAAACCCTTCAACATCTTGTCAGCTTACCGGTCCCCATCAACGAACGCTATCTTGAGAAAACATACTCACGGTGTAGCAAAGCACAGCCTGCACATGCAGGGAAAAGCTGTCGATATTCGTTTGCCGGGTGTGGATACTAGAAGAATTCGGAATGCTGCTTTGGCTTTGCGTCAAGGCGGTGTAGGCTACTATGGTCATTCTGATTTCGTGCATATTGATACCGGAGACTTTAGGACCTGGTAGATTTTTCAATAATTCATTCATCTAAAAAAGCGGCCTATTTTTTTAAAATGTGCCGCTTTTTTTATTGGGCTTAAGTTCCCCAATAATTTCAAAAACGGACTGCCATTATGTTTGGGCTGGCGGAACGACGGTAACTATTAGACTACGATCGCGTTAGTAGTTGAAAGTAAATCAACACCGTCATTCCGGCATGGATCGTCGGAGCCGTTAGACCGCGTAAGCGAATCCAGGTCACAAGGATGTGAAAGCCCGACGCCATCCATGGCTTCCGGCCCCCGGCAATCCTTGCCGGGGCGACGCCTACTATTAATGCGAACATAGCCAACTATTAATCTATTAACCTAAAAAGAGCAGTTAAAACTTGCTAAACTATCTTAAGTAATTGATATCAATTGAGAATGAGGCGCTTATGCAAGAGATCATGACTCACCCATTGGGTGAAGGCCAATCAAAAGCATTGTTACCCT
>Ga0208244_101483_pt1 | contig 12075 bp, 10 predicted proteins | sample SubbioCR12Aug_5A_FD_184828 | JGI IMG/M metagenome (GOLD analysis project Ga0208244, IMG submission 184828) | Serpentinite rock and fluid subsurface biosphere microbial communities from McLaughlin Reserve, California, USA - CR12Aug_5A (SPAdes) | ecosystem: Environmental > Terrestrial > Deep... | reverse complement strand
ACTCATCACTGCCTGCGACGCGGCGATTGCCCTGCCCGGCGGCCCCGGCACGCTGACCGAAATCAGCCTGATGTGGAACCTGCTGGCCGTGGAGAGCATCCACCGGAGGCCGCTCATCCTGGTCGGGGATGGCTGGCAGTCCGTCTTCCACCAGGTTTTTGAGGCAACCGGCGAATACACCTCCGCAAGCGCGAAAGCGTTGTTGCTTTTTGCAGAGGATGTGGAAAGTGCAGTGGCGCTAATCGATAATCCGTTATTCGATGCTCGAGACTCGAATAACGATTAACGAATATCGAATAACGAATATCTAACAACGAACGAGGACAAAATGGCAGAAGAAAAACTCCCTACCCGTGAAGAAAACTTCTCAGATTGGTACAACCAACTGGTACTCAAGGCCGAACTGGCCGATTACTCTCCCGTGCGCGGCTGCATGGTCGTGCGTCCCTACGGCTGGACGCTCTGGGAAAACATCCAGCAGGCACTCGACAAGCGCTTCAAGGATACCGGCCACGTCAACGCGGCCTTCCCGATGCTGATCCCCATGTCTTTCCTTGAGAAGGAAAAGGAACATGTTGAAGGCTTTGCGCCCGAACTGGCGATTGTGACCATCGGCGGTGGCGAAACGCTCGAAGAACCCCTGGTCGTGCGCCCCACGTCCGAGACCATCATCGGCTACATGTACAGCAAATGGATTAAATCCTGGCGTGACCTGCCCGTGCTGATCAACCAGTGGGGCAACGTCATGCGCTGGGAACTGCGCACCAAGCTCTTCCTGCGCACTGCCGAGTTCTACTGGCAGGAAGGCCACACCGCCCACGCCACCGAAGCCGAAGCCCGCGAAGAAACCCTGCGCATGCTGGATGTCTACGAAGATTTCGCCGTCAACGAAGGCGCTGTGCCGGTCATCAAGGGCATCAAATCAGAAACCGAGAAATTCGCCGGGGCAGTCATGTCCACGACCATCGAGGCCATGATGCAGGACACGCGCGCCCTGCAAAGCGGAACCAGCCACTACCTGGGCCAGAACTTCGCCAAAGCCTTCGAGATCCAATTCACCAACCGGAACAACGAACTGGAATTCTGCTACACGACATCCTGGGGACTCTCGACCCGCTTCATCGGCGCCATCATCATGACCCACGGCGACGACCAGGGACTCATCCTGCCCCCGCGCCTGGCTCCCGTTCAGGTGGTCATGGTTCCCATCTACAAGAACGAGGCTGAAAAAGCCTCCGTTATGGAAGTCGCCGACCGCATCTTCAGCGAGTTGAAGACTGCCGGGGTGCGCGTCAAAATGGACGACCGCGAGGAAGTCACCCCCGGCTTCAAGTTCAACGACTGGGAAATGCGCGGCGTGCCCCTGCGCATGGAAATCGGTCCCAAGGATGTCGAAAAAGGCTCGGTCGCCCTGGCCCGCCGCGACCGGCCCGGGCGCGAGGGCAAGTCTTTCGTCTCGCAGGAAAACCTGGCCGCCACGGTCAGCGAAATGCTGGTCACCATCCAGGCGGCCCTGCTTGAGCGCGCCACCGCCATGCGCGACAGCAACATCCACGACCCCAAAGACTACGATGAACTCAAACAGGTCGTCCAGGGCGGATGGGCCTTCTCGTACTGGTGCGAGAGCAAGGAATGCGAGGCGAAGGTCAAGGAAGACACCAAGGCCAGCACGCGCTGCATTCCCATCGAGGGCCAGCCCGAGCACGAGGGAACCTGCATCGTGTGCGGCAGCAAGGCCGAGCGCAAGGTGATTTTCGCAAAAGCGTATTAATCCGTAGGGGCGACCCGGTGGGTCGCCCCTATCCCCAACCTATGCCCGTTATCGATATTGCCCGTCTCAAACTCCAGGCTGCCTCGCTGGTCGAGAAATTCGACCAGCCTGCGGCGTTTTTGCACGACCTGCACGAAATTCTCGACCTGTACGCCGACCGCACCCTGCGCGCCAGTGTCGCGGCCCCGGCTTCGGTGCTGCGCTCGTACCGCGCCCCGCAAGCGGTTTTAAGGCAAATCGAGATGGAACTGGCCCCGCTGACGTCCACCTTCCCCGAGCAAAGCATGGCCCTGACTGACGCGCTCTGGAAGGACGCCCATCTCGAAACCCGCCTGCTGGCCGCCGCACTGCTCGGACGGATCGACCCGCGCACGCCGCTGCTGGTGGAACGCGTCAGTGCCTGGGTCAACCAGGTGCGCGATAAAAAAGTCCGCGCCGCGCTGTTGGGCACCAGTTTGGGCCGCCTGCGCCGCGAAAAACCGGACGACTTCCTGAACTTGTTACAGGAATGGCTGGCGAGCGGCAACCTGAAAATGTGGGCCAACGCCATCGAAGCGTTAATTCCGCTCTTGGACGACCCTGGTTTCGAGAACCTGCCGCCGGTGTTCGACATCGTCCGCCCGGTGATTGCCGAGGCGCCCGCCAGCCTGCAAAACGAACTGGCCGGCCTGATTAACGCCCTCTACCGGGCATCGGCGGTCGAAACGTCGTTCTTCATCAAACAAATCGTGAACTCGTCGCAAAATCCGCAGGCAGTTGCAACGCTCAGGCGTGTGCTGCCGAAACTCGAGGCGGAACTCCAGCCAAAGGTCCAGCAGGTTCTGCGCGCCAGGACTTTTGGCGGATAATTTCCTCCGCATCATCTCCCTTCCCCAAACGGTACAATCATATCCATCAATGGTATAATTTTTCCTCGTTATGTCTGACCCTACCCCCCAATCTACCAAAGTTTGCCCGACCTGCGGCACGCGCCTGGCAGAAAATGCGGCGCGCTGCCTGGTTTGCGGCACCGAACTGACTGCCGTGGTCGAAGTCAAAAAGACGGCCGATATTGAGGCCGCCCGTATGCCCGAAATTACGCTCAGCCTGCCCCTGGCGCTCGGCCTGTTGACCATCTTCCTGCTGGCGGGCGCGGCGATTGTCTACGTCGCCATGCAGATAAGCGGCGGAGCAACCGCGAACAGCGACGCCACCGCCACCATCACCCCGACGCTAACCGTGACCCCAACCGCAACCCAGATAGTCACGGCAACCCCTGTGCCGACATCCACGACCCAGCCGCCGTTCGAATACACCATCGGGCAAGGAGATACCTGCCTGGGCCTGGCGGCCACGTTCAATGTCTCGTATCAAAGCATTATCGTGCTGAACAACCTTTCGGCAAACTGTATTTTGTCGATCGGCCAAAGAATCCTGATTCCCTACCCGACCCCGACGCCGCCCCCGGCAGCCACCTCGACCCTCGAAGCCAGCCAGGCCACCCTCGAAGCCTGTGAGCGCGTCATTTACCGCGTTCAGGGCAACGACACGCTGTCCTCGATTGCGGCCAATTACGCCGTGCCGCAGGACGCCATCAAGGCCTATAACAGCCTGAGCACCGACACGGTCTTCCTGGACATGAACCTGATTATCCCGTTGTGTGAGCGCGCCGCCACGCCCGGGCCAACCCCGACGCCGACCGTCCCGCCGCCCTACCCGGCGGCCAACCTGCTGCTGCCGCCCGACGGCGCCTCCTTCACCCTGGCCAACGACGCAATTACCCTGCAATGGGCCTCGATTGGCACCCTGCGCGAAAACGAAGCCTACCAAATCATCGTCGAAGATGTGACCGACGGCTCGCGGCGCATCGTGCAGTATGTGACCGATACCCGCTTCATCGTGCCGTCGTCTTTCAGGCCGCGCGACAACGCCCCGCACGTCTTCCGCTGGTGGATAACCAGCGTACGCCAGAGCGGGACCGATGAGCAGGGACAGCCCATCTGGGTTCCGGCGGGGGCACAATCTGCTCAGCGGGTCTTCTCGTGGCAAGGCGTTGCGCCAGAAAGCACACCACAACCATAGACACGAAAAACTCCCCGCCAGCGGGGAGTTTTTTCTTAAACCCGGAGAACACATGACAAATACCACCGACCACATCATCCCTGTTCGCAAACAGATTGCGCTGGTGGCGCACGACAACAAAAAGGCCGACCTGCTCGATTGGGTGCGCTTCAACCGTGGGACGCTGACCCGCCACACCCTGGTGGCGACCGGCACCACCGGCGGATTGCTGGAAAACGAACTGGATGTGCCCATTAGAAAGTTCAAAAGCGGCCCACTGGGCGGCGACCAGCAAATCGGGGCGGCAATTTCGGACGGGGGAATCGACCTGCTCATCTTCTTCTGGGACCCGCTCGAGCCCCAACCACACGACCCGGATATCAAGGCCCTGCTGCGGCTGGCGGTGCTTTATAACATCCCGACCGCATCCAACCGGGCGACTGCCGATTTCATCATCTCCTCGCCGCTGATGCTGGAAGACTACCAGAACACCACGCCCGACCTGGAACGCTACAGGAACACCAAACGAAGGTTCTAGGGGTGCGGGTAAATGGCGTTGTGTTCGGGCGCATCGGGCAGGTACAGCACATAGACCGGGTTGCCCGCGCGGAAAAGATGCCCGACCGGGTTCAAAGTCGAAACCTGGCCCTGGTAAGGCCGCCCGTGAACGCTGAAGTGATAAACAACCAGCCAGGGGTTGCGCCCATTGACCCTGACGTTGTAGTTCTGCTCGACGCTGACAATCTCACCGCGCGCAGCCTGCCCGACCTGCAACACGCGGACGGTGGTGCGGGCCTGCCGATAGCGCCAGATTAAAGCCGCCAGCCCGCCGCCCAGGAAGCCAAACCCCAGCAAGATAAACAGAATTCCAATCAACAAAGTGACAATTGCCAGCAGCATGGCCAACCCAACGCAGGAGAAAATGGCGCCGAGAATGGTAAAAACCGTCCCGGCGATAAACCAGCCATCGCTGAAGACCAGTTTCCAGGCAAAACTATCCGCAATCGGGCGGGGAGCGGGCGGGGGGGCGAGCAAAGACTCTTCGCGCTCTGCGCCAGGCCGAGGGGGAATCGGCAAAGGGCCGCCGCAATTGCGGCAGTTGGGTTGAAATTCCGCGTAATTAGTTCCACACCAGGGGCAGGTCGTCATATTTTTAATCCTTTTTTGCCTGAATTATACAAATAAAAGGACTTTCGGATGTCAGCCGGAAGCCCTTTTTAGCATCGCCCTTCGACTGCGCTCACCTGTCGGCTCGCTCCGCTCACACCGTCGCGGCGTCTTTCAGGAGAGATTGGATACTGGATACTGAAAACTGACTACTGACCCGCCCTGGCGACAATGTCCTCGAGCATTTTGGTGCTCAGCGACTTGGGCCTTTCGAGCGGCTGGCCGAGGGCGCGCGCCCAGACCAGGTTGGCCATCACGCCCAGGCCGCGGCCAACGCCGAACAGCACGGTGTAGAAGTCGAACTCGCGCACGCCATAATAGTGCTGGAGCGTACCCGAAATCGCGTCCACGTTCGGGGCCGGGTTTTTGGCCTTGCCCTGCTCTTTAAGTACGGTCGGGACGACGTCGAAGACCATATCTGCCAGGCGGACGAGTTCGTCGTTCGGGAAGTGAGCCTTGGCATAGGTCATTTGGGCAGTGAAACGCGGGTCGGGCACGCGCAAGACGGCGTGTCCGTAACCGGGGATGACCTTGCCGCCATTGAGCGTATCCCAGGCAAACTGGTAGAGCTGGTCACGGGTCGGCACGCCGCCAAACTGCTTGTGGACATCAATCAGCCAGCCCAGGCATTCCTGGTTGGCCAGCCCATGCAGCGGCCCGGCCAGGCCATTCAGCCCCGCCGAAAAAGCGTAATAAGCGTCCGAAAGGGTAGAGCCGACCAGGTGGGTGGCGTGCGCCGAAACGTTGCCTGACTCGTGGTCGGAGTGCAGGATGAAGTACAGGCGCGCCAGGTCGGCGTAGCCTTTTTCATCTTCCACGCCCATCATGCGCGCAAAGTTGGCACCGTAGTCCAGTTTGCGGTCGTACTTGGGAACGCCACCATCCTTGTATTTCAGGCGATAAATGAAAGCCGCGATAACCGGCAATTTGGCGGTCAGGTTCAGCGCGTCTTCGAGGGTCGGCTCCCAGTAGGCATCCTTTTTGATGCCTTCGTGGTATTGCTTCGCAAACAGCGAATCGTTTTGCAGGGCCAGCACCGCCTGCGAGAGCAGGGTCATCGGGTGGGTGTCTTTGGGCATGGCCTTGAGCGTCTTGAAAACGTACGAAGGCACTTTTGCGCGTTTGGCCCATTCCTTCTCTACGGCTTCGGCCTGGCGCCTGGTCGGGACATCCCCTATCAGCAGCAGGTAAAAAAGACCGCCGACGTAGGGCATTTCGGCCCCGTCGGGCTTGGGCAGGGCGGCCAGCACTTCAGGGATGGACATACCGCGAAAACGGATGCCTTCCGCCGGGTCGACGTAGGAAATATCGGTCACCAGGCTTTTGATGTCGCGCATCCCCCCCACAACCTGTCCGACCGTCACCTGGTCCACCACGACCTCCCCGTGTTCCTTGGCCAGGCTCTTTATGCGTTCGCGCCATGCAGGCAATTGAGCAGAAAGTTTGTCATGTAGTATCATCTATGGCTCCTTTGAAAAAATCCTAAAAGCCTTCGAGACCTTTAGGACTTCGTGATTACAAAGACACAATACTCTTGAGCGCCTCGTGGGTCTCGCGCACCGCCGCCGCCGATTTGTCGAAAGCAGCCTTTTCCTCGTCGTCGAGACGATATTCGATGATTTTTTCGATCCCCTTGCGGCCAAGCATGACCGGCACACCGAAATACATATCGTTCAGGCCATATTCGCCCTGCATATAAGCCGCGCAGGGCACAATCAGGCGCTTGTCCTTCAAAATCGCCTCGGCCATCTGGGCGCAGGCCGCCGCCGGGGCATAGAACGCCGACCCGGTCTTGAGCAGGTTGACAATTTCGCCACCGCCCTTGCGGGTGCGCTCGACAATTGCATCCAGCCGGTCAGCGGGCAGGTACTCACGCAACGGAACCCCGGCAATGTTCGAGTGCCTGGTCAGCGGCACCATCTCGTCGCCATGCCCGCCAAGCACGTAGCAGTCGATATTTTCCACGCTCACACCGGTTTCAAGGGCTACAAAGGCGCGCATACGGGCCGAATCGAGAATGCCGGCCTGGCCGATGACGCGCTCACGCGGCAGGTTGCCGACCTTCATCGCCAGGTAGGCCATCGTGTCGAGCGGGTTGGTCAGGATGATGTAAATGGCATTCGGGGAATGTTTCAGGGTTTCAGTGACAGCCTTGCCCACAATTTCGGCGTTGACCTTCAGCAGGTCGTCGCGGCTCATGCCCGGTTTGCGCGGCAGCCCGGCGGTGACGATGATGATATCCGACCCGGCGGTGTCGGCATAATCGTTCGTGCCCAAAATATGGGTATCACTTCCGATAATCGGCATCGCCTCGAGCATATCCAGACCCTTTCCCTGCGGCATGCCCTCCACAACATCCACAAGAACCAGGTCGGCAAGTTCGCGCTCGGCAAGCCAGTGCGCGGTGGTGGCGCCGGTCATCCCGGCGCCGATAATGGAAATCTTGGCAGTCGTCATACTCCTCCGTAAAACCTTTGGCTTAAATTTTTTGGGAATTTGGGCTTCAAACTCCCCTTCATTGTAACAAAAAAAGGAGACTTGCCGCAACCTTTTGCGCAAGTCTCCTTCGGATCGCACTACCCTTCGGCCTGCCTGGCCGTACCACATGCTGCCCCCACCCGATTCCTACCCCGCCGCTGAGACGGATTCTAAAAAGTGGGTGGCCTGGATGGCCGCCGCAGCGCCCATGCCCGCCGAGGTGACGACCTGGCGGAAGTGGTTGTCGGCCACTTCACCGGCCACAAAAACGCCCGGCACATTGGTTTCCATCAGGTGATTCGAGACGATGTAGCCGCCATCGCGCATTTCCAACTGACCTTCGAACATCTGCGTGTTGGGCGTATGCCCGATGAAGATGAACAGGCCGTCGGCTTCGAGGGTCGATTCCTCGCCGGTCTCGACGTTCTTGAGTTTGAGATGTTCCAGTTTGCTGCCGCCAACCGCCGCGGTCACAACCGAATTCCAGATGAAACTGACCTTGGGGTTGTCAAATGCGCGTTTCTGCAAAATTTTGCCGGCCCGCAGCGCGTCGCGGCGGTGGACAATGGTGACAGACGAGGCAAAACGCGTCAGGAACAGGCCCTCCTCAAGGGCCGAATCGCCGCCGCCAACCACCACGACCCTCTTGTCCTTGAAGAACCAGCCGTCGCAGGTGGCGCAATACGAAACGCCCTTGCCGGTATATTCATACTCGCCAGGGATTTCAAGATGATTGGGCCGCGCACCCGTGCCGATGATTAAGGTCTCGGCCAGGTATTCACCGTTCTCGGTCTTGACGTGGAAGGGGCGCGAGGACAAATCGACCGAAACCGCCGTGTCGAACTCGACCTTTGCGCCAAAACGCTCGGCCTGCTTCTGGAACAGTTCACCCAGTTCCGGGCCACCGACACCATCGGGGAAGCCGGGGTAGTTCTCGATGATGTGCGTCAGGCCAGCCTGCCCGCCCAATTCCATGCCGGTCAGCACGACCGGCTCCAACTCGGCGCGGGCCGCATACAACGCCGCCGACAGCCCGGCAGGGCCGGAACCCAAAACCAGGACTTTGACGTGCCGCTTTTCGCCCTCGGCAGGGGTTGTAGGCACGGAAACATTACCCAAATTGAACATAACTCACCTCAAAGACACAAATTTTTAAATATGAACTATTTTAACTTATCAGATGCGCCAGCCCCCTTAAAAGTTACGTTAATGATTTGTATAAATCAAAACTGGAAATCGTCCGGAATTTGGACAGCGACCACTTCGCCGCGCACGGTGGCAATACCGTTGGCGTAGACAGTCGATTCGACCACCACCTTGCGGCCTTTGACCTCCTTCACCCGTCCGCGCACTTCGAGCGGGACGTTTAACGGGGTCGGCTTGAGGTAGTCGACATGCAGCGAAGCGGTGACACAGCGCAAGGCGGGCAGCGTATCCATCTCCCGCCCCTCGGCGCGGGAAAGGGCCGCGGCGGCGGTGCCGGTACTGTGGCAGTCAATCAACGAGGCCAGCAATCCGCCGTAAACGAAACCAGGCACGGAGGTATGCTGCGGTTCGGGCGTGTAGCGCGTCAGCGATTCTTCGCCGTCCCAATAGGTTTTGAACTGGTGGCCGTTTTCGTTCAGGTGGCCACAGCCGTAACATTGGGCAAAACTTTCGGGGTAGTAATCCTGGAAGGCTTTTGTCATAAGCGAATTGTATAGCAGAAAAGAAATTCGCGCAAATCTGGGCCGGAACGTGTACAATTTGGGCATGAAAACATCCCCGTCTGCCACTCGAATTGAACACGACCTGCTCGGTGAGCGCCAGGTTCCCGCCGAGGCCTATTATGGGATTCACACCCTGCGGGCAATCGAGAACTTCCCCATCAGCGGCATGACCATCCAGTCGTCGCCCAGCCTGGTGACGGCGCTGGCGTGCGTCAAACAGGCCTGCGCACTGACGAACCACGAACTGGGAGTGCTCGACGCCGAACGCGCGGGGGCAATCGTGCAGGCCTGCCAGGATATACGGCGCGGGCAGTACCACGACCAGTTTGTGGTGGATGTCATCCAGGGTGGGGCCGGGACTTCGACCAACATGAACGCCAACGAGGTGATTGCCAACCGCGCCCTGGAAATTTTGGGACACGCGCGCGGCGAGTACGGATTCCTGCACCCGCTCGAACACGTCAACCTGAGCCAGAGCACCAACGATGTCTACCCGACAGCGGTCAAGGTGGCGCTGCGCTTCGAAATCGAGCGCCTGGCCGACGCAATGAACGTGCTGCGCCTGGATTTCGAAAAAAAAGCCGCTGAGTTTGCCCACGTCTTGAAAATGGGACGCACCCAATTGCAAGACGCCGTGCCGATGACGCTCGGCCAGGAATTCAGCACCTACGCAATCATGCTCGAAGAAGACCGTGAACGCCTGCGCGAGGCGTCCCTGCTGATACAGGAAATCAACCTGGGGGCGACGGCCATCGGGACGGGCATCAACGCCCCGCCGGAGTATGCGCCGCTGGCGGCCAAATACCTGGCCGAAATCACAGGGATAGATTTGATTACCGCCAAGAACCTGGTCGAAGCGACCCAGGACGCCGGGGCCTTTGTGCAACTTTCGGGCGTTCTCAAGCGGATTGCGGTCAAGCTCTCGAAAATCTGCAACGACTTGCGCCTGCTCTCTTCGGGGCCGCGCGCGGGGCTGAACGAAATCAACCTGCCGCCGGTGCAGGCCGGTTCGAGCATTATGCCGGGCAAGGTCAACCCGGTCATCCCCGAAGTGGTTAACCAGATTGCGTTTGAAGTCATCGGCAACGACATTACGGTCAGTTTTGCCGCCGAGGGCGGGCAGATGCAGTTGAATGCCTTCGAGCCGATCATCGCCCATAACCTGTTCAACAGCCTGGTCTACCTGCGCCAGGGCTGCCTGACCCTGGCCGAGCGTTGCGTGCGCGGCATTACCGCCAACGAGGCCCACCTGCGCGCCATGGTCACCAATTCGATTGGGATCGTGACCGCGCTCAATCCGTACATCGGCTACGAGAACGCCAGCGCGGTGGCCAGGGAGGCTCACGCCAGCGGGCGCGGCGTGGCCGAGATTGTGCTCGAAAAAGGCCTGCTGACCCAGGAGCAGCTCGACGACATCCTGCGCCCCGAAGTGCTGACCCAGCCGAGGGCGTTGGGGAAGAAGAAATAAAACCAAATCGCCACATACGCAATTTTTTTGGTCTTCGCTATTCACAGAATCCGTTCAGCCCCATCCCCCTGCCCCCTTCCCCACAGGACAATCTGCCTTTCCGGCAAACGGTCTTTGTGGGGAAGGGGGTAGATTCTATAGGGCGGAAGGGGCGGGGAATAAAAGAATCCCACACAATAGTAAAGATTAATTCCAGGTCAGGCCACGCCTTACCCAAAAACGAGGCTTCTGGCAATCATTCACCAGAAGCCTCGTTTTCTACTGAATACTGGAAACTGATTACTGCCTCCTACGCTTCCACAAAAACCAGACCACGACGATAAACACCAGGGCCGCAAGCCCGCCGACTAGAATGGCGAACACGCTCAGCCTGCCGGTCTCGTCGGCGGGATATTCGTCAGGCAGGGCGGGGGTGGCCGGGTCATGGTTGGGGTTTTCGGTCACAAAAACAGCCGTCGTGCGTGGCGGGACGCTGAAGATGCCGGTCGCGCTCTCGAAAGCGGCTTCCATCACCAGCGGGTCGGCGCCGGTTTGCAGTTCAGGGTGCAGGGACAGGGTCTGGCCCTTCATTTCATCCAGGCCCACCGACTGGGTTTCTGCCGTGGCATTGAAAATCACAATCACATGCGCGAAGGGGTCATTCAGGCTGCCCGGCCCGCTGTTGTTAAGCCAGTAGGCAATCAGGCCGGGGGTCTGGGCCTCGCCCGCCGCGAAGAAGGTCATGTGGTTGGTCACCTGTTCGGCAGTCCGCAGGCGGAAGAGCGTCGAACTCTTGCGGATTTTCAGGAAGGTTTCGAAATTCGCCAGCGAGAACTGGATGCCCTCCGGGCTGACCTGCAAATCGGGATTGGCCAGCAGCGGGCGGATGACCTCCCACTTGTCGGCGTTGTCGCCCGAAGGCGGCAGTCCGACCGCCCAGTTGTTCGACTGATAGGTGAAATCAATCTTGTTGAACCAATCGCCAGAGTTGTACGAGTTGCGGTCGAGCGACTTCGAGCGCAGCAGTTCGTCGCCCGCGTGAAAGAAGGGCACACCCTGCGAGAGCAGGACGATGTTCATGCCCAGGTTGTGCATGCGCACGCGTTCAGGCAGGGTCCAGGATTCGGGCGATTTGGCCTGGATGGCATCCCAGAGCGTTTCGTTGTCGTGCGCCGAAACGTAGACGATGTTTTCCTGCGGGTCTTTGGCGTACCCGGCCTGGGCACCGTTATAGCCTACCTGGCGGCCCGCAACCTCGAATCCGCCGGAATTGACCAGCATGTATTCGTCCAGGTTGCCTGCAAGGCCGAGGCGAATCCAGTCGGTGTAGTCGCCCAGTTTGGCCTGCTGGAGGCTCGCATCGCGTTTCTCGTACTGGTTAGGAGCAAGCAGCAACCCGGTCAAGAATCCCTGCTCGGGCAGCGGCCCGAAAGGCCCGCCGCCGCGCGCGCCGTCGCGCAGGC
>Ga0208244_101482_pt1 | contig 12083 bp, 12 predicted proteins | sample SubbioCR12Aug_5A_FD_184828 | JGI IMG/M metagenome (GOLD analysis project Ga0208244, IMG submission 184828) | Serpentinite rock and fluid subsurface biosphere microbial communities from McLaughlin Reserve, California, USA - CR12Aug_5A (SPAdes) | ecosystem: Environmental > Terrestrial > Deep... | reverse complement strand
GGGCACGCACGCCGGCGGCAAAGGTCATGTCGATGTTCTGCTGCACCTGCACCTGGTTGAAGGAGGATTCGATCATCTCGATCGGATCCTCGATGGTGCACACGTTGACTTCCGGCGTGGCGAGGTGTTTCAGCGTCGAGTACAGCGTGGTGGTCTTGCCCGAGCCGGTCGGGCCGGTCACCAGGATGATGCCGTTCGGCTTGTCGGTCATCTGCGTCCAGCGCGCCTTGTCCTCGTCGTTGAAGCCCAGCTCGGCGAAGTCGCGCACCAGCACTTCCGGATCGAAGATGCGCATCACCAGCTTCTCGCCGAAGGCGGTCGGCAGCGTCGACAGGCGCAGCTCGATCTCCTGGCCGTCGGACGTGCGCGTCTTGATGCGGCCGTCCTGGGGGCGGCGCTTCTCCACCACGTCCATGCGGCCGAGGATCTTGATGCGGCTGGTCATGGCGTTGAGCACCGACATCGGGATCTGGTACACCTGGTGCAGGACGCCGTCGATGCGGAAGCGCACGATGCCCAGCTCGCGCCGCGGCTCGATGTGGATGTCGCTGGCACGCTGCTCGAAGGCGTACTGCCAGAGCCAGTCGACGATGCTGACGATGTGCTGGTCGTTGGCGTCGAACTGGCGGTTGGTCTTGCCCAGCTCGACCAGCTGCTCGAAATTCGACACGCCGCTGCGCACTTCGCCCTGCTGCTCGGCCTTCTTCACCGAGCGCGCCAGGTTGTAGAACTCGACCAGGTAGCGGTCGATGTCCTGCGGATTGGCGACGACGCGGCGGATTTCCTTGCGCAGGATCGGCTTGAGCTCGGCTTCCCACTCGCGCAGGTAGGGTTCGGCGGTGGCGATCACCACCTCGCGCGTGGTCACCTCGACGGGCAGAATCCGGAAGCGCGTCGCGTAGGCGTTGGACACCACGTCCGTGACGGCCTGGAAGTTGATCTTGAGCGGGTCGATGTGCAGATAGTCGAGCCCCGTGCGGCGGGCCAGCCACTCCGCAAGAAATTCGAGCGTCAGCGCCTTGTGCGGCTCGGCCAGCGCCTTCCATTTCTGGTCGGCGATGACGACAAGCGGGTGGATGTCGCCCTTGAAGTAGCGCCGCTCCTTCTTGAAGGCCTCGCCGACGCCCTTGGGGATGAAGCCGTCCGCAACCAGGCCGTCCACCACCTCGGGGAGGGACAGACGGTGCTCGCGTGCTGCAGGTTCTTCGCTGGCCTTGTTCATGGCGGGCAATGACGATGCGTTGGCAGCACTATAGCCGAGCCGCCCGCCCCGCTCAATGGCAACCCTCCCGACAATCCTGTAGGTCGGCCTTCAGGCCGATGACCGAAGGAAATCCCCGTGGGACGGCTGGCGCCGAACAACCGCCGCTGTCGGGCTGAAGCCCGACCTACAAAACTTCCCTAACTGCCGCCCATCTCCAGCATCAGTGTGTTCACCCGCTTGACGAAGGCGGCCGGATCCTCCAACTGGCCGCCTTCGGCCAGCAACGCCTGATCGAAGAGCACGGCGCTCCAGTCATCGAAGCGCTTTTCCTCGTACTTCAGCCGCTGCACCACCGGGTGGTCGGGGTTGATCTCGAGGATCGGCTTCGACGCCGGCGCCTTCTGTCCGGCCGCCTTCAACAGGCGCGCCAGGTTGCCGCCCAGGTCGTGCTCGTCGGCCACCAGGCAGGCCGGACTGTCGGTGAGGCGGTGCGTCACGCGCACTTCCTTCACCCGCTCGCCGAGCGAGGCCTGCATCTTCTCCACGAGTTCCTTGAACTCGCCGGCCTGCGCCTCCTGCGCCTGCTTCTCCGCCTCGTCTTCCAGCTTGCCCAGGTCGAGGCCGCCCTTCGCCACCGATTGCAGCGGCTTGCCCTCGAACTCCGTCAGATGGCCCAGCACCCACTCGTCCACGCGGTCGGAGAGCAGCAGCACCTCGATGCCCTTCTTGCGGAAGATTTCCAGGTGCGGGCTGTTCTTCGCCGCGGTGAAGCTGTCCGCCGAGACGGTGTAAATCTTGTCCTGCCCCTCCTTCATGCGGCCGATGTAGTCGGCCAGCGAGACGATCTCTTCCTCCGTATCGGCGTGCGTGGAGGCGAAGCGCAGCAGGGACGCGATCTTGTCGCGATTGGCGGGGTCCTCGCCGATGCCTTCCTTGAGCACGCGGCCGAATGCCTTCCAGAAAGTGGCGTAATCGTCCTTCCGGTTTTCCGCCAGGTCCTCCAGCAGGCCGAGCATCTTCTTCGTGCAGCCGGCGCGCAGGGCTTCGATGTCCTTCGATTCCTGCAGGATCTCGCGCGAGACGTTGAGCGGCAGATCGTTGGAGTCGACGATGCCGCGCACGAAACGCAGATAGCCCGGCAGCAATTGCTCGGCATCGTCCATGATGAAGACGCGCCGCACGTAGAGCTTGACGCCGTGGCGCTGCTGGCGGTCCCACAGGTCGAAGGGGGCGTGCGCCGGGATGTAGAGCAACTGCGTGTAGTCCTGACGGCCCTCGACGCGGGCGTGCTGCCAGGCCAGCGGCTCCTCGAAATCGTGGCCGACGTGCTTGTAGAATTCCTTGTACTGCTCGTCGCTGATCTCCGATTTCGGCCGCGCCCACAGGGCGCCGGCCTGGTTGACCGTCTCCTCCTCGGCGGTGACGACCTGCTCGCCGTCCTTCCAGTCTTCCTTGAGCATGACGATCGGCTGGACGATGTGGTCGGAATACTTGCGGATGATCTGCCGCAGCTTCCAGCCGGAGAGCAGGTCGTCCTGCCCTTCCTTCAGGTGCAGCGTGATCTCGGTGCCGCGCGCGGGCCGATCGATCATCTCGATGGAGAACTCGCCGGCGCCTTCAGACACCCAGCGCACGCCCTGGTCCGCCGCCAGGCCGGCGCGGCGCGTGACGACCGTAACGCGGTCGGCGACGATGAAGGAGGAATAGAAACCGACGCCGAACTGACCGATCAAATGGGCGTCCTTCTGCTGGTCGCCGGTCAGCGCCTGAAAGAACTCCCGCGTGCCGGACTTGGCGATGGTGCCCAGGTTGCTCACCACGTCGTCGCGGCTCATGCCGATGCCGTTGTCGGACACCGTCAGGGTGCGCGCCGTCTTGTCGAAGCTGACTTTGATCTTCAGGTCGGGATCGGCCTCGAACAGGCTGCCGTTGTGCAAAGCCTCGAAGCGCAGCTTGTCGCAGGCGTCGGAGGCGTTGGAGATCAGCTCGCGCAGGAATATCTCCCGGTTGCTGTACAGCGAGTGGATCATCAGCTGCAGCAGTTGTTTTACCTCGGTCTGGAAGCCGAGGGTTTCCTTGGTTGCGGTGGTGGTCACGATGCTTGAGCTCCTGATGAAGACGGCAGAAAAAATGGGGGCGGGCGTGGTCGTTTTCAAGCCCCTGGGTCTTTAATTGTACTGTTAAAGATAGGCGATCCCGACGATCTCCAGTTCGCGCGGCCCGGCCGGGCTGTGGAAGCGCACCATATCGCCCTCGCGCGCCTTCAGCAGGGCGCGGGCCAGCGGCGAGATCCAGCTGATCATGCCCTGGCCGGCATCCGCCTCGTCGATGCCGACGATCTGGTAGGTGCTTTCGCAGCCTTCGGGGTCGCAGACCGTGACGGTGGCGCCGAAGAACACCTGTTCCGTGTTCTCCTGGCTGGCTGGATCGACGATCAGGGCGCTTTCCAGGCGCTTCATGAGGAAGCGGATGCGCCGGTCGATCTCGCGCAGGCGCTTCTTGCCGTAGATGTAGTCGCCATTCTCGGAGCGGTCGCCGTTCTTGGCCGCCCATGACACGACCTGCACCAGCGCCGGCCGCTCGGTCTTGACGAACTGCTCCAGCTCGGCCTTGAGCAGGCCGTAGCCGCGGCGCGTCATGTAGTTCTTCGTGCCGTGCGGCAGCGCCGGGGCCGAGGGATGGCCGTCTTCCTCCTCGGGTGCGTCTTCCTTGACGAAGGCCTTGTTCATCGGCGGGAGCTTCGGTTGAGATGAGATAATTATAGCGTTCGCACAACAACGACAAACCGGATGCTTACCCCCGACAATCGGCTGGCGCTCCTCGCCGGCGCCCGCGCCTGCATCCCGCTCTCGCCCGGTATCCTGCTCTTCGGCATGGTCTGCGGCGCGGCGGCGGCCGGGGCGGGCCTCACGCCCGGCCAGTCCTTCGCCCTCTCCTGGATGGTGTTCGCCGGTTCCTCGCAGATCGTCGCCACGCAGCTCTTCTCGGTCGACGCGCCGGCCTGGGTCATCGTCCTGACCGGCTGGATCGTCAACCTGCGCTTCATGATGTACAGCGCCAGCCTGGCCCAGCACTTGCGCGGCGAATCGCGCGGCGCGCGCTGGCTGGCCGGCTATCTCCTCACCGACCAGGCCTTCGCCGTGACGCTGGCACGCGTGCTTGACGGACGCAAGGACATCCCGTGGTTTTACCTCGGCATCGCCGCCACGCTCTGGCTGCTCTGGCAGATCGCCAGCCTGGGCGGCATCTACCTCGGCGCGCGGGTGCCGGCCAACTGGTCGATGGATTTCGTCGTCGCTCTCACCTTCATCGGCGTGCTGGCGCCGCTGCTGCGCGACCGGGCCATGACGGCGGCCGCCGTGTCCGGGGGGCTGACTTCCGTGTTTCTTGTCCTGCCGCTGAAGCTGAATCTGATGGCCGCAGCCCTGATCGGCGCCGCCGTCGGCATCGCCATGGAAAAAATATGGCCGAAATCGCCATCTGGGGCGTGATCGCCGCGCTCGGGCTGGCGACCTTCGCCACCCGACTGTCCTTCCTGGCCCTGCTGGGAGAGGGGGAATTGCCGCTCTGGCTGCGGCGCATCCTGCACTACGTGCCGCCGGCCATCCTCGCCGCCATCATCGCGCCGCAGATCCTGGCCGGCGCGCCGGGGCTGGCCGCCACGCTGGACGGGCCGCGCACGGCGGCCGCCATCGCCGGTTTCGCCGTTGCCTACCTGACGCGCAGCACCCTCGCCACCATCGCGCTCGGCATGGCCGTGCTGTGGGGACTGACTTTGCTGCAATGATCAGTGATAGATGGCGGGCTGGTTGAAGAGGGAGCCGTATTCCTCGAGCAGGTCGCCGAAGGCATCCATATCAGGATCGCCCGAAACCAGCGCCTTGAGCTCCGTGCGGAAGCGCTCCGCCGCGCCGTCACGCATGAGGACGCCCTTGTTCACGCGCTTGTCGATCACCTCGACGGCATCCTGTGCCGGGTAATCGACGACATGCAATACCGGATTGTCGAAGACGATCATCATGTCGGCTACCTCCATGTCTCGAATCTGGGTGCGGGAGCGCCGTTTTCAACCCTGCCGCCGCTGTTGTTTTTCCCCCTGCCGCCGCATACCATAGCCGGATGAAAGAGCCCGAAGACATCTCCGCCCTGCGCCTCAGGCTGCACGAGCTCCAGGTCGAGCACCGCGATCTGGACGATATCATCGAGCGTCTGCTGCTGACCCCGCCTCTCGACGACCTGATGCTGCGCCGGCTGAAAAAGCGCAAGTTGCTGCTGAAAGACCGCATCGCCATCCTCGAACGCATGATCGAACCCGACGAATCCGCATGAGCAAAACTTCGGCTTTTAATTTCGACACCCTGAGCCTGCACGCCGGCCAGACCCCCGACACCCAGTACGGCGCCCGCGCCGCGCCGATCTACCTCACCACCAGCTTCGTCTTCAAGGATGCCGACCAGGCCGCCGCCCTCTTCAACATGGAGCGCGCCGGCCACGTCTATTCGCGCATCTCGAATCCGACCAATGCCGTGCTGGAGGAGCGCATCGCCGCACTGGAAGGCGGCGTCGGCGCCATCGCCGCGGCCTCCGGCCAGGCGGCGCTGCACCTGGCCATCGCCACACTGATGGGCGCCGGCAGCCACATCGTCGCCTCGCGCTCGCTCTACGGCGGCTCGCACAACCTGCTCGAATACACCCTGCCGCGCTTCGGCATCGAGACCAGCTTCGTCGACCCGCGCGACCTCGACGCCTGGCGCGCGGCGATCCGGCCGGAGACGCGCCTGCTCTTCGGCGAGACGCTGGGCAACCCCGGCCTCGACGTGCTCGACGTGCCGCGCGTGGCCGAGATCGCTCACGCCGCCGGCCTGCCGCTGATGGTGGATTCCACCTTCACCACGCCGTACCTGATACGCCCCTTCGAACTCGGCGCCGACCTGCTCTTCCACTCGGCGACCAAGTTCCTCGGCGGCCATGGCGTCGCCATCGGCGGCCTGCTGGTCGACAGCGGCAAGTTCGATTGGGAACAGTCGGGCAAATTCCCGACCCTGACCGAGCCCTACGAAGGCTTCCACGGCATGGACTTCGCCGAGGAATCCACCATCGCCGCCTTCCTGCTGCGCGCGCGGCGCGAGGGCCTGCGCGACTTCGGCGCCTGCATGAGCCCGATGACCGCCTTCCAGCTCCTGCAGGGCATGGAGACGCTGCCGCTGCGCATGCAGCGCCACGTCGACAACACGCGCCGGATCGTCGCCCATCTCGCCGCGCACGCGGCGGTGGAAGCCGTCTCCTACCCCGAACTGGAAAACCACCCCGACCACGCCCTGGCGAAGCAGTTGCTGCCGAAGGGCTGCGGCGCGGTGTTCAGCTTCGTCCTCAAGGGAGGCCGGGCCGCAGGGCGCAAGTTCATCGAGACGCTGCGCGTCTTCTCGCACCTCGCCAACGTCGGCGACGCCAAGTCGCTGGTGATCCACCCGGCCAGCACCACGCACTTCCGCATGTCCGACGAGGCCCTGCGCGCCTCCGGCATCCACGAAGGCACGGTGCGCCTGTCGATCGGCCTGGAGGACGCGGACGACCTCATCGCCGACCTGGACAACGGCCTGCGCGCCTCGCAGAAGGTTTGAAAATGGAACTCGCAGTCAACGGCGCAACAACCTACGCCTACACCGGCGGCAAGCCCTTCAATCCCGAACTGCCGAGCGTCGTCTTCATCCATGGTGCGGAAAACGACCACAGCGTATGGGCCCTGCAAAGCCGTTATTTCGCCCACCACGGCTGTTCCGTTCTGGCAGTGGATCTGCCCGGCCATGGCCGCTCCGCAGGCCCCCTGCTGACCACGGTCGAGGCGCAGGCCGACTGGATCGTCGCCCTGCTCGATGCCGCCGGCGTGCAGGAAACCGCGCTGGTCGGCCACAGCATGGGCTCATTGATCGCGCTCGAGACCGCCTCGCGCTTCCCCGAACGTGTGTCGCAGATCGTCCTCATCGGCACCGCCGTGCCGATGCCCGTCTCCGAGGCACTGCTCACCGCAGCGCGCGAGGCGCGGCCGAAGGCCGACGGCATGGTCAATGTGTGGTCGCACGGCCCGCGCGGCGCCATCGGCGGCAACACCGTGCCGGGCATGTGGATGATGGGCGCCAGCCTGCGCCTCGCGGAGCGCGCCGCCGACGGGGTGCTCTTCAACGACCTCAATGCCTGCAATGCCTATGCGCGGGGACTGGAGGCGGCCGCCGCGGCGCAGTGCCCGGCGCTGCTTGTCGTCGGCAGCCGCGACATGATGACCAGCCCGCGCGGCGCGGCGAAGCTGGCGGCCACCATGAAGGACGCCCGCATCGCCCCCATCGAGGGCAGCGGCCATGCCCTCATGGCGGAATATCCCGATGCGGTGCTCGACGCCTTGCGCAGCTTCATCGCATCATGAAAATGCCCGCCCTGCGCACCGTACTGATCGTCGTGGCCGTGCTCGCCGTGCTGGCGGGACTGACTTTTGCCCTGACGCGGCCGAAGCCCATTGCCGTGGCCGTGGCCGCCGTCGAAACCGGCAAGGTGGAGACCACCGTGGCCAACACGCGCGCCGGCTCCGTTACCGCCTGCCGCCGCGCCAGGCTGGCGCCGCCACTGGGCGGCCGCATCGAAAAGCTGCATGTGCGCAAGGGCGACCGCGTCAAGGCCGGCCAGTTGCTCGTCGAATTGTGGAATGACGACCTCGCCGCCCGCGAGCACATCTCGCGCGAGCAGCGCGCCACCGCCCAGGCGCGCGTGCGCGAAGCCTGCCTGCTGGCCGACACGGCGACGCGCGAAGCAGCCCGCAGCCGCGCCCTGCGCGACAAGGGGTTTGTGTCGGAAGGCCAGGTCGACCGCGCCGAGAGCGAGGCCAGTGCGAAACAGGCGGGCTGCGACTCGGCCCGTGCCCAGGTGCAGGAAGCCAGCGCGCGCATCAGTGCCTCGCGCGCCGATACGGCGCGCTCCGTGGTGCGCGCGCCCTTCGCCGGCATCGTCGCCGAAGTGAATGGCGAAGTCGGCGAATACCTCACGCCCTCGCCGCCAGGCATCATGACCCTGCCGGCGGTGGACCTCATCGACGACTCCTGCCTCTACGTCACCGCGCCCATCGACGAGGTGGACGCCGCCCGCCTGAAGGTGGGCCTGGTCGGCCGCATCACGCTGGACGCCTACCGCGACAGGCATTTCAGCGGCAGGCTGCGCCGCATCGCGCCCTACGTCCTGGCGCTGGAAAAACAGGCGCGCACCGTCGAAGTCGAAGTCGAGTTCGACAGTCAGGACGACATCCGCCACCTGCTGGTGGGCTACAGCGCCGACATCGAGGTGGTGGTGGACACCCGCGACGACGTGCTGCGCATCCCGACCACCGCGCTCATGCCCGGCAACCGCGTGATGGTGCTGACCGACCAGGGCCGGCTCGAGGAAAGAAAGATCGAAACCGGCCTCACCAACTGGGAATTCACCGAAGCGAAGTCCGGCATCGATCGCGGCACCCGCGTCGTCACCTCGCTGGAGCGCGCCGGCGTCAAGGCGGGCATCCACGCCGTGGCCGAGGAAAAATCCGCCGCCAAGCCGAAATGATCCGCCTCACCGGCATCAAGCGCATCTTCCGCGTCGGCGACGAGGAGGTGCATGCGCTGCGCGGCGTCAGCCTGGACATCGAGCAGGGCGAATACCTCTCCATCATGGGGCCGTCCGGCTCGGGCAAATCCACCCTGCTCAACATCCTCGGCCTGCTCGACCGCCCGAATGCCGGTCGCTATGAACTGAACGGCCACGACGTCACCGGCCTGCCCGACGACGAACTGGCGCGGGCGCGGCGCGAGGCCATCGGCTTCGTCTTCCAGTTCTTCCACCTCGTGCCGCGCCTGACCGCCGAGCAGAACATCGAGTTGCCGATGGTGCTGGCCGGCATTGATCCGGCCGAGCGGCGCAAGCGCCTGGACACGCTGCTTGCCGCATACGGACTCGAGGCCCGTGCCGGCCACCGCCCCGACCAGCTCTCCGGCGGCCAGTGCCAGCGCGTCGCCATCGCCCGCGCCATGTCGATGGGGCCGACGCTGATCCTCGCCGACGAGCCGACCGGCAACCTCGACCGCCACACCGGCCAGGAGGTCATGGCCGTGCTCGAGCAGGTGCACCGCGATGGCGGCACCGTCGCCGTCGTCACCCACGACCCGGAAATCGGCGCCCGCGCCCGCCGCCGCATCCGCCTGGTCGACGGCGAGATTGCCAGCGACGATAGGAGCGGCGATGACTAAAACCAACCTCCTTCCACACAGAGGGCACAGAGGCACAGAGTTCACGGAGATTTGCATATTGTTCCTCTGTGTTCTCTGTGCCTCTGTGTTCTCTGTGTTGAAAGCGCCTGCGTCAATCCATGCGCTTCGCTGACCTCCTCCGCTTCGCCTGGCAGGTACTCGGCGGCTACCGCAGCCGCACCGCACTGATCCTGCTGGCGATGGGCATTGGCGTCGCCGCGGTGGTGGCGGTCAGCGCCATCGGCGAGGGCGCGCGGCTGTACGTTGTCAACCAGTTCGGCGCGCTCGGCACCAACCTCATCATCGTCCTGCCCGGCCGCTCCGAAACGGCCGGCGCCATGCCCGGCGTGCTCATCGGCAAGACGCCGCGCGACCTCACCATCGACGACGCCCTGGCCCTCAAGCGCAGCCACGCGATCCTGCGCTTCGCCCCGCTCATCATCGGCGCCGGCGACGTGCGCGTCGGCAATCGCAGCCGCGAGACGCCGGTGCTCGGCACCACCGCCGAATTCATCCAGGTACGGCAAATGGAATTGTCGCAAGGCCTCTTCCTGCCGCCCGGCGACCCGCACCACAGCCAGCCGGTGTGCGTCATCGGCGCCAAGGTGGCGAGCGAACTGTTCGGCCCGCGTCCGGTCCTCGGCGAATGGCTGCGCATCGGCGACCGCCGCTTCCGCATCATCGGCGTGCTCGCCCGGCAGGGCGCTTCGCTCGGCTTCAACACCGACGAGATCGTCGTCGTGCCGCTCGCCTCGGCGCAGGCGCTGTTCAACACCGAGGCGCTGTTCCGCATCTTCGTCGAGGCGAAGAGCCGCGAACAGATCCCCCATGCCAAGAACGACATCGAGGAGATCATCCGCCTGCGCCACGAGGGGGAGCGCGACATCACCGCGATCACCCAGGATGCCGTGCTGGCGACCTTCGACCGCATCCTGCGCGCCCTGACGCTCGCCGTCGGCGGCATCGCCGCCATCAGCCTCGCCGTGGCCGGCATCCTCGTCATGAACGTCATGCTCATCGCCGTGACGCAGCGGCGGCGCGAGATCGGCCTGCTCAAGGCGCTCGGCGCCACCGGCGCGCAGATCCGCGCCGCCTTCTTCACCGAAGCGGTCATGCTGGCGCTGGGCGGCGCGACGCTGGGCCTCGCCGTCGGCAAGCTCGGCCAGCTCGCCATCGGCCAGGCCTTCCCCGACATTCCCTTCACGGCGCCCTGGTGGGCCGTGATTGCCGCCCCGCTCACCGCCATCGTCACCTCGGTGCTGTTCACCGTGGTGCCGGCCAAGCGCGCGGCGATGCTCGATCCGGTCATGGCGTTGTCGAAGCGATGAAAGCGAATCCACAACCTGTGGGAGCGGCCTACCGGCCGCGATATTCGCCGCAATCGCGGCCGGTAGGCCGCTCCCACCCACTGCCGGCATGATCACCCGCGACTTCATCGCCTTCACCCTCGCCTCGCTCAGGGCGCACCGGCTGCGCACGGCGCTCACCGCCCTGGGCATCGCCGTCGGCATCGCCTCGGTGATCCTGCTCACCTCGATCGGCGAAGGCCTGCATCGCTTCGTCATCGCCGAGTTCACCCAGTTCGGCACCAACATCATCGGCGTCGCCCCCGGGCGCATCCAGACGCACGGCGCTTCCCTGGGGTCGGTCAATACCGTGCGCCCGCTCACCATCGACGATGCCGTGGCCCTGCGCCGCGCGCCCTACGTACTGGTGGCCGATCCGCTGGTGCAGGGCAATGCCGAGATCGTGCATGCCGGCAAGAGCCGCCGCGTCACGCTCTACGGCACCGGGCCGGATTTTTCGCGGGCGTTGTCGATGCGCGTGGCCAGCGGAGACTATCTGCCGCCCGACGATCCGCACGCGGCGCGCGCCTTCGTCGTGCTCGGCGCGAAGGTGGCGCGCGAGCTGTTCGGCAGCGACAACCCGCTCGGCAGCCGCATCCGCGTCGGCGGCGAGCGCTACCGCGTCGTCGGCGTCATGGAATCCAAGGGCCAGGTGCTCGGCTTCGACCTCGACGACACGGTATACATCCCGGTGTCGCGGGCCCTCGACATGTTCAACCGCGAAAGTCTGCAGGAGATCCACGTCACCTACGAGCCGACGGCGCCGCTCGCGGAAGTGGAGGAAGGCATCCGCCGCATCCTCGTCGCCCGCCACGGCGCGGAAGACTTCACCATCACGCCGCAGCAGAAGATGCTCGAGGTATTCGGCACGATACTCGATGCCATCACCTTCGCCGTGGCCGCCATCGGCGGCATCTCGCTGGTGGTGGGCGGCGTCGGCATCCTCACCATCCTCACCATCGGCGTGGCCGAGCGCACCTCCGAGATCGGCTTGCTGCGCGCCGTCGGCGCCACGCGCCGGAGCATCCTGCTGCTCTTCCTCGGCGAAGCGGCGCTGCTCTCCGCCTTCGGGGGAGCGGTTGGCCTGCTGCTGGGCTGGAGCATCGCCGTCCTGCTGACGCTGACTTTCCCGGCGCTGCCGGTGCACACGCCCTGGCTGTATGCCGTGCTGGCCGAACTGGTCGCCGTCGGCGTCGGGCTGGCCGCCGGCGTCGTGCCCGCCCGCCACGCCGCCCGCCTCGACCCGCTCGAAGCGCTGCGCAGCGAGTAGGA
>Ga0208244_101481_pt1 | contig 12084 bp, 9 predicted proteins | sample SubbioCR12Aug_5A_FD_184828 | JGI IMG/M metagenome (GOLD analysis project Ga0208244, IMG submission 184828) | Serpentinite rock and fluid subsurface biosphere microbial communities from McLaughlin Reserve, California, USA - CR12Aug_5A (SPAdes) | ecosystem: Environmental > Terrestrial > Deep... | reverse complement strand
TGACCTCTTTGATAGGCATGGTAAAGTAATACATATAGTATGAACCCCAGGATTGGTTCTTTATGTAGCTGGGGTAGCACCATAAATCGGCCGTCCAGTTCTGAGGAACTTGCGATGCATTCGGAATACAATAATTTGTAGGTCCGTTATCATTCGCCTGTGCCATGTTCAAAGCCGTGAACATTAAAGCGGCTATGAAAAACATGGTAAATAATTTCTTAAACATAGGAAACTCCTTATATAATTAAACAAAAAAATGTTTTTTGAACCATTCTAATAGTTATAACAACTTTTTTGCAAAAATGTTACAGCGTTATTAATAATTTTCTTTAGAAAAAATATTTTCTATTATTTGATACAACGTTAGAGCAAATATAAATATTATATTTTACATGACAATTGTATATTTTGAATTTGATAACAAGTCCGTCCTATCAGACTATTCAAGAATTTATTCTACTTGCCATAAAAACACTTATATTAATAAAAATTAATCATAATTGATTAAAATTTTAAATATGAATTTTTTTAAACGGTGATTATTAATAATTATTCATCATTCCAATAAAAGAGGATAGAATCAAAACTACACTACATTCTTGCTTTCAACGTTAAATTTCAATATCAAATACAATGGAGATTGAAATGGGGAAGTATTATTTTTCGAAGATTCTCAATTGCGCCTTCGATGAAGCAATTGAAAAAGTTAAGTATGAGTTATCGCAGTCAGGATTTGGTGTTTTATCGGAAATTGATGTCCAGAATACCTTGAAACAAAAGCTGGATGTGGATTTTCGTAAGTACAGGATTCTCGGAGCATGTCATCCGCCATCAGCATATAAGGCATTCTTAGCAGAGGATAAAATTGGTACAATGCTGCCATGCAATGTGGTTGTCCAAGAATTGGAGTTTGGCAAGATTGAAGTTGCGGCAATAGACCCAATTGCTTCTATGATGGCTGTCGAAAATGAATTGCTCGGCGATGTAGCTACAAGTGTTGCCAACAACTTGAAGTCTGTAATAGAAAGACTTTGATTTAGCAACAAGATGTGAATAGTCCCAAAATACGTGGCTGCTCTTTTGAAACTCTCACTGGGTGATATGAACAAAAAAAAAAGAGGGCATTGCCCTCTTCTTTATACATAATATATATATAGAAATTTCTAATCTTCTTCGCTGATGACCCAAACTTTGATAGTAGCGATAACTTCGGGATGAAGTTTGACTTTTGCATCGAAAACTCCAAGAGTTTTGATAGCATCTTCGATTATGATAACTCTACGGTCAATGTCATGTCCACGTAAACTTAGTTCTTGAGCAATCATAGCCGGAGTAACCGAGCCGTATAATTTGCCTTCTTCGCCTACTTTCATAGCGATACTAACCTGAACGTCAGAAATTTGAGAAGCCAATTTTTCAGCAATTACTTTTTCATGTTCGAGCTTTTTGGCGCGTTGTTTCTTTTCAACTTCTAATCTTTTGACAGCTGAATCAGTTGCAAAATATGCATAGCTGCGTGGAATCAGATAATTACGGGCATAGCCGTCTTTGACGGTAACAATTTGGCCCATTTTGCCTAAGTTTAAGATGTCTTGTCTTAATATAATTCTCATTTTTATATAGCCTTAGTTTGTTTTTTCTTCTTCTTGTTCGCTGACTTTTTCAACTGCAGGTACTTCAACCTGCTTATTGTACCTTCCTCTTCCTCTTTCATTAGGAATAGTTGAAGTTTCTTCTTTGATTGGTTCTTCAGGATTTTCGAGTACAATAGCTTTGCCAGTAACTAAAGCACGTTGTCTGCGGAATTCACGCAATTTTTCGGGCAAAAGTAAAGTCAAATGGCGTAAGACTGTATCCTCGAGAACGAGAAAACGTTCAAAGATTGGTACATTTGTAGGAATCGAGCTGAATACCACATGAATATATAAGCCGTTATACTTCTTGTTAATAGGGTAGGCAAGTCGTTTACGCCCCCACTTATTAACTTCGAGTACCTCGCCGCCATGGTTTTCGATATAGCCGGAAATTTTACCGACGACTGTATCGAGGTCAGCGTCTTCTAAAGCGGCATTTAATATGATTGTAGATTCGTAAATACGGCGCAAATTCATTAAAATACTCCTACTATAAACAATTTTTTTCATATTTTTTTCTTTGTAGTTATAACATAGAATGTCAAAAGTATCACTTTTTATCGAATTGACAAAATCAAAATGAAATTTTTTTTTGATTTTTTCAAAATTTTCAATAAAAATCTTGTTTAATTAGGTCGTATTTTCATATTTATACTTATCTTTGTATTCTATTTTAAGTAAATTTTTAGAATTCAAGCGTTTTTCGTAAATTTTTAGGTGCCGAGAATGACTTCTGAGGAAATCACAAACAAAGTTGATGAAACTAATCAACAAATTACTGATGTAATTAAAGAACCCGAAACCACTAATGTGGCTGAGGATAATGTACCCAAAACAGATGTTGAAAATGCAGTAGAAGTTGCCGAATCAACTTCTCAAGTAGAAAAAACCAAAACTGAACCGGAGGAAATACCTGTCGAGACAGTAAAAGAGGCATCTGTTGCTGATGAGTCAACTCAACCACCTGACATTAAAGTCTCTGACAACCACGTCAAAGAAAGAGCTGATGAAGAGCAATTCAATGCTATCTTCGATAAGCTGAAAGCAATCAAAGAGAGCAATTCTACTATTACTGTCAATGTGACCGAAAGAATTCGAGGCGGTTTGAGAGTTTTCCACCAAGACGTTCCGATGTTTTTGCCTGCTTCTCAAATTTCGTCCAGACGCAGTCCGGGTGAAGAAGAATTGAAAGAACTAATTGGAAAGGATATTGAGGTTCATGTACATGAATTGCAAGAGGACGCCACTAAGAGAAAAACTGTTATTGTCAGTAGAAAGCAAGTTTTAGTAGATGATTTCTGGAAAAATCTAAAAGTTGGTCAGATTCTCGAAGGTCCGGTTTCCTCAATAGCTTCATTTGGTATTTTTATTGACTTAGGCGGATACGAAGGATTGATACATGTATCGAGATTATCTCAATCACATATCGAAAATCCTAAGGAATATGCGAAAAAAGGTGATATACTGAAGGCTAAACTTGTTGCATTTGATGAAGAGAAAAAGAGAATTTCGCTCAGTACTAAGGATTTGGAACCTTCACCATGGACTGACATCAATTCAAAATTGGCAATCAATGCTAAAGTGAAAGGAATAGTCAGACGTTTGACAGATTTTGGAGCTTATGTAGAAGTAATGAAAGGCATTGACGGATTACTCCGTACAAGTGAATTAAGTTGGACAAAAAGAATCAGTAATCCTGCTGAAGTAGTCAAAATTGGCGACGAAATCGAAGTAATTATTCTTCAGATAAATGAGGAAAAGCAGGCTTTGACATTAAGCTTGAAACGTTTATCAGAGAATCCTTGGATAACTTTTGCCGAAAAATATACACCGGACTCTATTCACAACAGTATTGTCAAAGAAGTCATTAATCACGGGCTTGTAGTCAATATAAATAACGAAATTGACGGTTTTATGCCACGTAGTAAAATGAAAGGCTATATCAAGGGTAACAAGATTCCGTTTAAACCTGGCGACACTTTTGAAATTAAGATTGTTAGCATAGATACTACTAAAGAATCCTTGATTATAGCTCCCGCAATCGAAATTAAAGAAGAAGTGACCGAAAAGCCACCTCGTAAGAAGTCTGACAAAGATGACAGACAGCCAAGAAGAAATCGCGAGGACGACAAATACAAAGAAATGCCAAGCAATGATGGCGCATTTTCTTTCGGCGATATGCTTTCAGACGAAAACAAAAAGTTGCTTTTCAACAAAATTGATAAATAATTTATAATATTTGTATAATTAGACCGATATTGATTAATAAGCAGTATCGGTTTTTTTTTATCTTTGTATATGCTTTCATGTACTATTTGTAAAACGTTTTTCAGATGAAAATGAGGTTGTTTTGTTTAAATTTTTAAGATTCATTATTCTTACATTTTTACTTACTGCTTATTTAGCAAATTCGCAGAATAGAAGCGATGAGAAGAAACCCGAAACAATCCTGAAGATTCAACCATCGAAGTCTCCTTTGGAGACAATGCAAGAGGGTGGAAATAGCGACAATGGTAACCAAAAGTTACCAACCTCGAAGGAAAGTTTTACACCCGAGCAAGATAGCGCTTTCTTTGCAGCGATGAGGCTGTCGCTACCCATTCGAACATTAATCAACAACAATTTGCATTATTCCGACGATTTATGGAATTTGGGAAGAAGTATTTCACAAGGTACACCATGGCAAATTGCAATTGAAAACTTGAGGAGCATTCCACCTGAATTTTACAGAGCAGACCCTGTCGAAATGATTCATCGGCAATATGCTATTGAGCAATCAATGCACGTACCTTACATTAATAACCATTTAAGATATGGTACGAAGATAACTTTTGAATCAATTGGTAAGTTATTCGGTCTGATTGAAGACACATCTACGGAAATTAAGTACAATTTGGATTATTCGACCGATGTTGAAGTGGTCATTTATTCAATCAGTTCTGTTGTGGTGGCTACTTTATTTAACGGAAATCAGACGCCGGGATCTTACAAACTGACCTGGAATGGAAGAGATGAATTTGGCAAGATGATGCCTCCGGGAGATTATATTGCTGAAGTGCGAATAGGCAAGGAAAGATATATAAGAAAAAGAATCGAAATTCGCTAATCAGAAACCACCAAATTTGATTGTCATCGTTGCTGTAAAACCGTTTAGGTCATTATTTTGTAGATGAACAAATTTACCCTCGTTTTCGAGATTTTTTGGCTTATAATCAAGCCCGGGAATAAATCTATATCCTACACCTAAAGTCAATCTGTAATAAGATTTGAAATTTAAGTTAAGATTCAATTGTGGTTCGATTATGAAAAATCCCTTTTTGTCAAGTTTATATTCGGGATTATAAGTTTTTACTTCATTATCTATTGTAATAGTTGATATAGTCGGTCTGAAATTCATATTTCCGTACCCTGCAGTAATCGTAAGCGAAGGAAAATATTCCTTATCTGTTAATATCGGTGCATAATCGAATTCAAAAGCGATGTAATTGAGAGCTAAGACAGGATATTTACCTATTTGGCTATCAATGACATCTGAACTATAAGTATTGAAGCTAATAGCATTTATTGATACGCCTGTATATACATTTGGGGAAAGATTGATACCTAGCTCACTACCTCCGATTACAGAGAAATTTTCAACTATTAGTGTAGGCTTGAAGATGATTCCAAAATTGACAAATGGGTATGCAAATGATGCCGCAGGCAATATACATGTGAGCATTAATAAGAATAATATTATTTTGAATTTTTTCAAAATGCTACCAATATGAAATTAAGACGATAAACAATATTGCTCAAATCTTGGCTTGAGAAATTCCCGATATCGGGACCCGTTCCGGTTCTCCACCCTACAGATGCACCAAGCGAAATTTTATTAGTAATCGGAGCTTCTAATCCAACCGCAGTTTCAGCAATCAAAAACCACTGAACATCAAGATTGCCGGCTAAGTCAATATTTCTGTTGTAGCCGTAAGATGCATATGCCAATCCACCGGAAACTGATATATATGGATATACACCCTTCATAAGGTCTAAATAAAAAGTTGGGCTTAAACTCACATAAGAAAGTCGTAAAAATTCGGATTTTCTATCCTCAACAATATAAATATCTGTTGATAATAATGAATACCATTCCAAGGTAAGTTTAATATTACGATTGAAATATACTCCCAAATCGAATCCTAATTCATATCCGTATTCAGATTTCATTGGTGAGGCTTTTCCGCCTAATGCTACTGCAAATTTGGTGCCGTTAGGGTCATTTTGCTTGGCGGGAGCTTCGTTGTCATCCCATTTACCACCGGGCAAAAGTTGAGAATTTGCGGTAAATGTAAATAGTAAAAAAAGTACACTGTATAGCAAGTTACGGAACATAAATCTACTTATGTTGAATAATGTAACACAAACTTATATTATTACGAACTAATCGTCAATCTAACTTATGAGTAAGATATTTTTCAGAATTCCACAACTGACTATCAACTTATTCATCAATGCGAACAATAACTGTTCGGCTTAAAATTCTGCCATAAGGATTATCTGTTGAAAATCTTATCGGTGAATTGAAATCAATCGTGAATTGTCCGGGCTTGACTCCAATTATTCGGACGGCGCTTTCGCCACGTTTACGAGCTAACACGTCATTGTATTCGGGTGTGCCAAGGTCATCAGTAAGCGGATATAATGTTATTGATTTGCCTTCGGCTATTTTGGACTTGATATATTTAAGTGCCGTATTATCAACTGCGAAAAAGTCCGATTTGTCGAATTCGGAATATGCGAGTACAAAATAGCTGAATTGTGATAGTTGTGCTGATGCATTGATATATATATTATTCGCAGTTTCTTCGTGCTTGAGATACAATTTCATTTCAGTATTTGCACTTTGATTTTCTTCGTTTTCAATCTTTGCTGTCGCTGTTAATGTTTTCAGTCGTGATGATTCATTTACAAAGATGGAGGAATTCAACAATAGCTCGTTTTGACCGTTTTTCAACATTGTTGGATTTGCGCCTTCAATACTCGAATAGCCCTCAAAACTTGTTACTTCAGATTCGGATTCGACAAAAGTTTGTAGGAATACAACTTTGTTGGTATTATGTAGCAATTGTTTCGATTCAATATTGTGTTGAATTAGACTTTCTTTTCCGTCAATTTCGAAAACCACTTTGCGAGCTTCGGCGATTAGTTCATTATAGTTAAAATCATTTTTTTTCAGTCTTTCGTTCTCAAGTTTTATCCTTTCAGCGGCAATGCCATTGGCAACGAGCAGAGATTTGATAATTTCGCCGCGACTTGCAATAATGCTCGGTTCATCATCGTGGCTAATAGATTTGATAGTCAATATTTTTTCAGGTGCGGCATTAAGCTGTTCAGTCAATATATCTACATATTTTACAGCGAAATCATTCTGCGTAAGAATATTGAAAAATGCTTTTTCGTCCGATTGAGGTACCGATTGCATTTGGATGCTTCTTTCGTTTGGCTTTGTAGTACCCTTTTCAAAGAATAGTACAGGCAAGTAATTCAAATAATAGATGTAATTATCCCTTTTGATAAAAGCCGTAAGTGTATCGCCAATACTAATTTCACGACCTTCGTATATGCCACGTATTGCAATTACAGGTGGTTCAGGAGCTTTGGGAGGAGTTGGCATCTTTGGTTCATCAGCCGGTATTATAACCGGTCTTGGCAGTTCAGGTTTAGGTACATTATAACGGAATGTGACACCGGCTCTTAAAGTTGCAACTTTCCAATCATAATTTTCAATCACATTTGTCAATCCATAAGTATATTGCAAATCTGCGAGTATGTCAAGGTTGCCCATGTTTGCCACTTTGTACGAAGTACCGAGCGCTAGACCGAGATAAAGTGGGTTTGCATCGAGCAATTCACCCGCAAATTCACGGCGAACCGGTGAACCGGTCTCGAAAGTAATTCCCTTTGGACTTGCAATTTCTTCCCTTTGTTCAAAATCTTTGCTTAAGACAATACCAAATACAAATCCGAATCGCAACTCAAGTGGAAGAAAATCCGGTTTAGAAATTTGAAAAAAATGTTCGGTGAGAATTGATGAATAATTAACATCGAGTTTATGGTCAACCCAAACATTTTCGTAAGTGTCTAAGTGAAGTAAATTGCCAATATTTTCATTTTCAAGATAATTGCCCGATAAATTTGCATAATGCAATTTCAAAACATATTTCGATGTATAAGATTCAATCAATTTATCTAATTTATATTCTCCTCCAAAATACAATCCATATCCAAAATTTGTAGCACTTTCAAATTTGTTGCAACAATTCGGAATTCCCGGCAATTGAGCAAAATCTGATGAATGTGAGTTCAGTCCAGCTCCAAATCCGCCAAAAATTGAATAATTTGTATATCGAGTTTGCGAGAATGTAATGTTATTTGTTACTATAACCAATGTTACTATTATAATCAAGAGCAATCTGATTTTGTATGTCATCGTGATATTATAAGTGATTGTGTAGAAATAATGTTGTTAGAAATAACTCTGATTGTATAAAGACCGGAAGAAATCTGGCTAACGTCGAAATTCACAGTATTAAGTCCTTCAGAAACCGAAACACCTGCTATACGTTTGCTGACATTGCCCATGAAATCAGCAATTTCAATATCGGCATTACCGCTAAAGTTAGTATAAAAATCTAACTGTATCAAACTATTTGCAGGATTAGGATTGATAGTGATATTTGATAAATTATCGTAAGACCGAAGAATTCTGCGGTCTTTACAAAGTCCGATGATGTGCAATTCGCCACTTTCAGTAGTTAATTTTGTAGAAGAACCAAAAAATGATCTGCCGTCAGTAAATACCAAATCAGACCTGTCTGTTTCGGCAATTCCTGCCACACCTTTTACCACGCCAAGAATTCCATAAGTTGGGAAATCGCCGTCAATTCGGAAACCGACTGTTCTGATATTTCCTTGGATTGAATTTCTTATCAGAATTGCATCGCCCCATTCAGATTTCACTTCCAAAGGTAAAAACAATCCGGCATGTACTTCAAATTCTCCCTCAAAAGTACGTATTCCCTTGTATGATTCCAGTTCGGTGATTGAAACTGTGATTGGAATTTCAACATTAGTATCAGTTGCTTCAACTTCAACAATCGGTAACGATAAAATTGCGGATGAAGTATATGGACCAAGTGGAATGAATTTTTGAATCAAACAAGGATTGGCATCAATAACTAATGAAGCATTACCGGCAATTTCCGTTAGTTTGATAATTTCGATTATGGCGGTTTCATCGGGTTTCAAAGTAAATGGAGTCGGAGTCAGTACTTGGTATAATCCGGCAGGTACGACATTGAAGCCATCGAATACAATATCAGTTTTGCCGACATTGTGCAAACGTAATTCACGAGTGTCAATTTCGGGAATGAACAGCAATTTGTTGTGGTTCGATTCGATGAAACTACCTATTCCAACGCCTCTTACTTCATTAAGAATTTTAATTTTACTTTGATTTGAATGATAAACAGCTATAGCTGCTTCACGCAATCCCAATTCTAAAGGAGTGAATTTTATTTTTGCAAAATACGAACCACCGGGCGGAATCAGAGTATCTTTGGTGAAAGTCTCATCTTTGAACTCTTTGTTTGAAATAGGTTCGGTAGCCGAGAAATTCACAAGTAACGGCACAGGGTCATCATTGCGAAATAATTCACGCTTATAAATCACAGTATCGCCAATGCAAACTTCGCCCATTTCGAATGGTTTATTAAAATATGTCACATTCCTTGGATACGAATATGTCGAAAATGGAATTCTTAAATATGTATTACAAGTTTTAAAAATCAAATCATCTTTAATTACTCCTGTATCAATAGGACTAAAATTTACACCAATCTCAAGGCATTCACCGGGGAAAAGAGTGTCTCGCATCCAATCTACTGCTAAATTCAAATTATTCCTATATTCAAAAAATCCTTCAGATAAAATAATCATAGCATCAGTCGGATTGCAAATTTGGGTAATCAAATGCTGATTCTGAGTTCCAAGATATGCAAAAGGTATTCTCACTGTATCATTTGTAAGAACTTGTTTGCGAATTATCATATTCCCGGTGATAAATTCCTCAGGATAAGTAAAAACGCGATACATCAAATTATCTCGTGAAGTAGCCGTTGATGCGAGCGAATGACCATTGGGAGCTATCTGCATATCAGTCATGACATCATAATGTCCGAAAAGAGTTTCAGCCTTCTTTGATTGAGTCAAATCGTAAAATGCAATTTGCTTATCTTGTGTAGAGCCTACTATCAAAGATGTTGAAGTTGGATTGAAATAAATTCTAATAGGGTCGCCAATTGAAGGTCCATATACTTTTGCAATTTCTTTTGTTTGCAAATCAATCACAAAAATATCGGTTTTCAAACCGTTTCCGTCTGATTTATTGCCCAAGCCAATCAATCTACCGTCCGGTGACATTGATATGGAGACAGAATTGAGGAAATAATCAAAATTGATTTCATCAATAATATTGTAATTATTCAAATCCACAATTCTGATTTGATTATTAAATAACAGGGCAATCCCTGTTCCATTACTATTGAATGCGAAATCCATCAAAGGAGCTTCAAATTGGACTGAACGTAAAAACGTACCATTAACTGAAGAATAAAGTAGCATTTCAGTCCCTGTAAATGGTAGCACGGCTAATACATCATAAGTCTTATTAGTAATGAGTTTTCCTGAAATGAAGTCCGGAGGGAGTTGGATTTTCCGATATGCAGTTTCTTCATTTATTTTGAAAAATGCCAAAGTATCTCGTCGTTGGATAAATGGAATACTCAAAGAACGAAATCCAACAATATACTCGGTTTTCGTATTATTATACACAAGCCCGAATGAATAGTATTGAGTAGGCTGTTCGGGTTCGCCAATATATGCCCTATTAATTATAGTTGGTTGTCCGGCTTGAGTCAAATCCCATGTCAATAATTTGCCTGAGATGTTAGACGAGGTAAGTTTTGTACCCTCTGTATCATACCCTACACTAAAAATCGTTTGCAAATCTTCGCTTAATAAGTATTCATCAGCTTGTTTGAAATTTTGCTTAATTCTCAATTTTAAATTTTCAGTTTCAATATCGGGAACTGTCCACAAATATTCATTACCCTTCACATTGTCAATAGTTGTCCATGTAAATCCATTATTTGTAGTATATGATATTTCAGTTGGTAAATTAACGGCATGTCCCTTCCATCGTATGAACACTGTTTGGCAGGGGGTGAATTTCGAACCTTCCGGTGGTTCAGTCATTTCAATTAATGTTTTGCCGTCAAGTTTGAAAGAATTGCCATATAAAGGCAAATGTTTTTTCAAACCACCCTGATAATGAACTGTCATTACGTCGTGGTAATATCTATTTTCTTTAGGTTCAAAATAAATATTAACCCAATATGAGGAGCCTGACATAACGAGCCTCGGAGGTTCTGAGTGATCGGGGTCAGAATCAGAAGCTAACCACTTTAATCTAAAAATATCTGTATTTGTCGTTATAGAGTCCAATTTCATACTTATAGGTTGCTTCTTTTCATTAAGAAGTGAGAATCTTATACGAACCTGAATCGGAATGGAATTGCCGGGCTGCACCTGACTCCAATGACCTTCCTTGACATCACGAATTTGAATTGAATTTTCGTCTGTGATAATGATATTGTGAAATGGTCTAATGACTCCAAATAGCAAAGCCTGAACAACCTTAGAATCAATTTTGGTCATTAAGATTGACCTAATAAGAGTATCGCTCGGGTCGGATTTTTTGGTGTACCATTTTACTTCCTGCCAGCCATTGATTAGCGGGCTTACCTCCTCAGGTATAATTGCAAATGCACCTTCGGAAATAAATACATCCTGTAGTTGTACTTCAATGGGTTGCCCTGCATTCAGAACTCTGAAATTTGCCTTGAAATACGGATATTCTGACAAATCTATATTTTCTGATTGGGCTTTAAGCTGAATTTGTAGTTGATATTGTCCTTTTGATTGGGACACAACGCAAAACATTAATAAGAGAAGCAAAGTTATTTTGGACATGACAGAAAATATTTATGAAACACTATTTTTCTAATTGTTAAAAGACGTCATTAAACCTTAATTAGTTACACATTTTGATATAAATATTTATTGATTGACCAATATAAATAATAGCACAAAAAAAAGCCCTTGGCGTTTGCCAAGGGCTTAATTGCTTTTAAGCGTTTTGTGTGATTACTTCACGATTGTCAATGGTGTTGTCAAGTGGATGTTGCCACTTTGCAATACCAATGTGTAAGTGCCACTTGTATAGTTGCCTGCACTTATATTCAATGTGTGTTCACCAATGCTTTGTGTGCCATCAAATAAGACTGCTACTTCTTTGCCGCTTGCATCGTACATCGAGATTCTTACTGAACCGCTTTCGCTCATTCTG